>Ga0213863_10000107_pt1 | contig 62153 bp, 84 predicted proteins | sample PICome_8_FD_160128 | JGI IMG/M metagenome (GOLD analysis project Ga0213863, IMG submission 160128) | Coastal seawater microbial communities near Pivers Island, North Carolina, United States - PICO497 | ecosystem: Environmental > Aquatic > Marine > Coastal | place: USA: North Carolina...
AGTAATATTCTGAGTTGCGTCATATGGAACTAATACATCTACATCGACCGATGTATTGGAGAACGTCTGTGACCATACACAATTGATAGAATCGTATTCGTATACAAAAACTGATGTACCACCAGTTGCAGAACCTGGGGCACCTATACATATAGTATCACCAGATTCTTGTGCTATACTCACAGAACTTCCAAATTCTACACCGGATGTTGTACTACCCGTTATTACATTACTATAATAAGACCAGGATCCCGTAGACGTATCTTTATCATACACATAAACTTTATTATCACCCGGTGACCCCACGGCTAATCTATCACCGTCCCAATTCATACTTAAAGCATAACCAAAGTCTGATGAAGTTGTTCCTGGGTTAGATAAAACCGTAGGACTCGACCACGTATTCGATAATTTAACGTATTCGTAAACCCGTACCTCATTTAATCTATCAGGTCGACCTATGGCGATTGTACTATCATCGAAATCGCATACTATAGGAACATCATCTTTTGGACCTACTCGTTGTCTGTTTTCATGTTCAGTATATGTCCAATTATTTGGATTGTAAAAATATCCATATTCATCAAATTCTATAGTTGGCCTGTCTCGTTTACCTTCAAAGTGGTAATAGAACGGCCCACCAGGTAAAATGGTACTGCTCATTTAAATATATGTAGAATTAAATAACGAGATTTCTACTCTGTCGTACCGCGGTAACTTCTACCGTTTTAACGAGTAATTGTGTAGTCGTAAGACTGAAGGTTTTAATTTCGTCTATAACCCGTAAATTTCTTGATACATATACATTTCCAGTTATGACGAGCTTATCATCATTTGTATCACTTATATTAACATTGGAACCAATTTGTAAGTCGGTTGTCGGTGTACTCGTATTAATACCCACATTTCCTGCACTGTAGTGTATTACATCATTGACACCTGTTTCCGTCCACACCCCAGTTGAACTTCCACTTCCCGTAAGATCGGTTCCCCACACGGGTTTAGATCCATCACTTTTTAAAACCTGACCCGAGGAACCTATGGGGAGTTTTTCTAGTGTACACCCACAATCTACGGTATTTGCGTACAAAATATCTCCTTGTGTATACGGTGTGGGTAATCCGCTCGTACTTGCCATATCTACCCATTCCGGTCCAACACCATTACTTTGTAAAACGTACCCAGATTGACCTATGTTCAATTTGGTTAAAGTATCCGTATCATTCGAGTATATGATATCACCTATAGCGGATGTTTCTATATCAGAAATTCTAGATGAATTATCACTCAAATTAGTTATTATGGACGTTAAATCAGTGGCAAGTGCGACGCCCGTAAGATTTACACCAGAGCCGTAAAATGTATCAGCAGTTACATTACCGGTCACCAGTACATTCCCACTCGCCGTTAAAGATGTTACGGTATTTAAAAATTGCGTCGTGACAGTTGTTGTGTTAGCATTGACAGTAACCTGTTGCAGAGTACCAACCTGCCCCGAAGCTCCGGATACACCCTGCCACCCAACTTCACCTGCTGAAACTACCGTGAGTACATGACCTACCGTACTTCCTATGGATACGTTGGCGGCTTCTATGTTTTGGTCCGCATATATCATGTCACCGTGTGCCGCGAGGATAGAACTCAAATCAGCTCCACCACTCCCGGTGTATTTTTGCGTGGCACGTCCGACTGAACAACGTCCCATTCTTATAGTTGTACGAGACATTTTCCCGAGGATAAATTATTCATTTTTTCTTCTTTCTGGTTTGGAATTTTAAATCCACCCTGTTTATAAATCTTGAGTCGTTTGTTGTACATGGCAAAAAATACCGACCATTGATCTACTATATCGTATATGCGCGGATTGTTCTTTTTACCCACCGTTTCGCGCATGATACGACCTATACTCTGAACAATATCTGATTTAGGGGTGGCGAGAATGACCGTATCAAGACTGGGTATATCGAGTCCTTCGTGCGCTTGACTAAACGTCGCGAAAATGATTTGTTTTTTACTGGATTCGGCTAAATCTGCTTCTTTCATTCCACCCATGTATAAACCCGATCGATCCTTAAATCTTTGGTGCATATATTCACAATGAAATCGACGATCGCTTAAAACTAACACCTGTCGGGTACCCCGAGTCGCGTCTCGAATCGTAGACATTATGAGCGCGTTTCTATCAGGCATTTCAGTGAGTTCCGTGATCATAGTCGCTAAAGAAAGTTTGCCGTATCGAGTGCACGGTGGTGGATCTCTGAATCGGTCACATGTAAAGTCTAGGGGAAACATATCGACTTGATGTTGATTTTCTCGTTCAACCGCAAAAAAAGTGGGACCCATGAACCAGTGTAAAACTTTTGTGAGACCATCCTTTCTGTTTGGTGTAGCCGAAAGTCCGTATACGTGTCTAGGACACAATTTAAATAAAGATTGTGAAAAAACTTTGGCGCATATATGATGAGCCTCATCGACGATGAGAGTACCTATACTATCAAAATCTTCAAATGAATATTCTTTTAGTGAAAGAGATTGAAGCATCGCGATCACAAAATCGCAGTGTACTTCTTTCTTGTTTTGTTGCACTATACCTATAGTCGCCCCCGGACAAAATTGTTGTATACGCTCTTTCCACTGATTCGCTAAAAATTCCTTATGAACGACGATCATGGTTCGTAACCCCAGTTTACACGCTATGGCCAAGGATACGGTCGTTTTCCCGAAGCCGCAAGGCAATGAAAGAATTCCATGACCAGCTTCGATAGCTTTTCTGAGCGCTTCATTTTGGAAAGTTTTATCTCGCAGTTTTCCTTTAAAGGAAACATTTATCTTACACGGTTGTGGTCTTGTATCTTTAGTTGCTTTTCCAAAATTTTCTTCTCCATAAAATCTCGGTACACATAATCCAGATTTTGCTTTTCTAAACACCTTGAACGGTGGGGGTGCTACACCAAAATCTGCATTAACTATTGGGCGTACCGTTAACGCACTTTTTATTTCTTTAGTCTCACCGATTATATAACCGGATCTGGTGAGACTCATCTATCAATTAGTTGTCTATAAGCTTTATATACTTCAACTTCCACGTGTACCCACTATAATCACCGGTATTCCACACACCCATGTAATCAACGTCGATATCTACGAAGTCGTCCTGTTTCAGAGATTGTACAGGCGCACCTTCAAATTTACAACTCACGCGATTGTATCTGAATGGAACTTTAACCGTGAGAATGTTTCCGTACAGGGGGTTATCTACGTTTTTACCTTTAACAAAATACTCAGAAAATGACTGTTTGCGCCTGACGATCTTATAGAAGTCATCATCTATGATAACTCGAATATACTTTTTATCGTTATGATCATACATGGATTGATGAACTTTACAACGTGTTTTCATATGTACTATCAGTACCCAAACCTATAAATAAAATTATTTAGGTTTCCACTTCATGAACATGGGTAAAAGGAAAAGTCCTCCTAATAATATCACGAAATCAATCATGAGAACCTTTTTGCGTATTTCCGGACACCAATTTTTGAAATCGTTAATTTGTTTCGAATCTTGGGGTTTGGCCCAATGATAAAACATAGCTAAATATGTTGGACCCATGTTTCGCCTACAGTCGTACCAATGATCATAGTACGCTAAAAGTATATAAGGGAAATACAACAGGGCTAGGAGTATCCATTTGTTTTTCTTAGGTAAGAACCAATACCCACTGGCTAAACCAACCGTGAACCATATACATTTCCAGTTTACAGATGGTTTTGCGTCGTAACACGGTTTATCTTTTTTATCAATCTCCATCTTAAAACTTATAAAGAAAATAATTTTTTTTAAAAAAATGTAAAAGATATTTTTTAAAAAAATTTAAAGGATAAAAATTTGTTTATATTAAATAGGAATGGCAATATGCTTAGGAATAAATGTGCCGGGTCCAACTTCCAGGAAGGTGAAAACATGGAAGTTTACTGGTAAATTTCTATGGAAAAATGCTACTGTACAAAATAAATCAGAGCTTGGTAGATGGGTGAAGCAAGAACTTCTCGATCTTGGACCAACATTTGTAAAATTAGGACAAATCGCTTCGACGAGAGCGGATCTGTACCCACCAGAGTTTACAAAAGAACTGGAATCGTTGCAAGATGATGTCCCTCCCGTGGAAATTGATGTAGATGTAAAATATGATATTTTTAAAGAATTTGACCCTGTACCATTCAAATCCGCGAGTATCGGACAGGTTCATATGGCCGTACTCCAAAACGGTCAAAAAGTTGTTGTAAAAGTAAAACGCCCAGGAATTTTTAATATCATGAAGGAGGATACAGATACTATACGGGGTATAGTGCATTTTTTAGAGCGCATTGGTATCGATACGGGAAATAGCTCAGGTTTAGTTCTAGATGAATCTATAGAATATCTCTTGGGAGAGGCAGATTACAAACAGGAGATTAACAACGCCATCAAGTTTCGCAAAAGTATGAAAGACGTTGAGTGGGTGAAGGTTCCGAAAATGTATAAAAAATATTCAAACGATGAAATGATCGTCATGGAATATGTACCATCAGTGAAACTGACTGAGATTACAGATAAGAGGGTGAACAAGAAGAAGATATGTGAAGCCCTCATAAACGCGTACGTGATTCAAACCATGGACAATGGTCTATTTCATGCCGACCCGCACCCGGGTAACTTGGGGTTTTCATCAAAAGGGAAGCTTGTATTTTATGATTTCGGATTACTCGTACCATTGTCGGACGAATTAAGAGACGGATTCACAAAACTTTTTGGATTTATAATTACCCGCGATACCGCGGGTGTAGTTGACACATTGGTGAAATTAGGTGTGATTGTCCCAACTTCTTCAGATGTTTCGGACATTGAATTATTTTTTGAGACCATCCTAGGATACTTAGAGACTCTAGACGGTTCTGGGATCGTGAACGATGATCTCGCCGCACAACTCGCGATTGAAAAACCATTCGTCGTGCCGAGTAGTTTCGTGTACCTCGCAAAAGCCTTCTCAACTATAGAGGGTATATGTCTGAAACTAGATCCAGACTTTAACTATTTCACATATTTAGAGCCCTTGATTCAACAGCAGATAATAGAATCCGTGGATGTTGGTGATATATTCACGAAAACGACGGAGATTCCTGGGACGATAGGTAAAATAAGTACGGCTGTGTCAGGGCTTCAAAAATCAAGGGGGTCTATGAAACGTACTATGATCAAAACGAGACAGGAAATTAAGATCGTCCAATACAGCGTGGTGTGCGCTCTATTGGCTGAGAAATTTGGGGACAACCCACCTTTAGCTATGTTTTTTGTTTTCTGTACTTTATGGTTTACTTTTCGTAAAAATCAATAGATTTTTTACCATTCTTCTTGGGCTTATCAGCCTTTTTAATGAGCTTGTTATGTTCCTCGAGGTATCCCTTCATACGATTCTGTTCATCGCGGAAAATATCAGAGACCTTCTCTTTGATCTTGTCCACGTCGGTATCACGTTCCTTTTGGATCTTCTTACTAAGCCTCTTGAATCCCTTATTTTTCTTGTCAGCGGCGAATACGGTCATTGTATTTGTGATGGCGAGCATTTACTTTGTATCGATATTTAAATTTAAACGTTTTAACTTCGCCTCAAATTCCCTGCGCTCCCCGGGTGATTTAATGATCTCTCCGTGTTTAAGAGCCCTTATTTCTGGACCAGTTAATTGAATTGCGTCTACTCTGAAATCTTTAAAAGCCCTCATGGTGATGGGTACGAGAGGCTCTATGAGATCGTAGATAGCTCGTGCGTAATCCTGGATCTCTTTCTGGGCATGGGAATCCATTCGAAGGTGGAGATAATGCATGAGATTATGAAGGTTAATCTTCCAATAGAACTCTGTGTACGTCGATTGAGGAAGATTTCCCCTGGCCTGCTCCCGACAGCATCCATCTTCCAGAAGTTTCTCATAAATATCGAACGAATTTTCCAGATGCGAATGCATACCATTTTGATCAATGTTCACCACACCTTCTGACCCCTGATGGTTTATCTCTGACTGACCCCTGAGTTCGGAAGGTTCGTAATATTCTTTCGGAACAATTGAATACCTGGCGGACATCTCATTCACACTCGCGGTACGATGGCGAAGATGTTGGCGTGCGATATAAATGGGCATCTTAATATGAAACTTGAACTCGACCATCTCAAACGGAGTCGTGTGCCAATGACGCAATAAATATCGTAAAAGTCCTGTATCACCTCGAGAAGTTTTCGTTCCATCTCCATACGATACCCGCGCGGCTTGTACGATTGAATTATCAAGATTTTCTCTGGGCATATGGTCGACCAATCGGACGAATCCATGGTCGAGTACGTTTACTTGCATTTTGAATTATCAATGGGTCATTTCTTTAATCAGATCATCTATGCATCTATAATACCTTTTGAGATCTTTCATGAATCTTTTATTATTCTCTAAACATTCACACTCGGGACTATTTTTGTATATGTACGCGAGGTTACATTTGGAATATTTAGTACGCTTTTGATTTTCGTTAGGTTTTCTGGGAACAAGTTTCTTCACAATCTTTTCCTTTTTCTTGGGCTCTACCCGCTTCGTGAAACTTATAGCTTGCATGACAGTATCCGCTAAATCATCCTTCTTCTTAGACTTCATGAAGGTTTCTATCCAATGTTTATTCGTATCATCTCTGCGTAAAAATGCTTCACATCTTTCTATGGATACCTTTTTACGTTTCGTATACTGCGCCTTTCCCGGGCCTACTACATCCGGAATTTTAAACTTCGCGTCGTATATGATCGTCTCAGATTTGGGAGCTTTTATGACAAAATACGCGTGTAAAAAGTGTTCGACCATTTTCATTTTTTTATTACGATCGGGTTGTTTTTCGATCAAAATGATATCCGAATCTAAAATCCACGGTCTTTCATCTAAATGCTTTCTTAACGAAACATATATACCATCTCCATGTTCGGGTGGTACCCCCGAAACGTCCCATTGAACGACTAGATTAGATGTTTCGTTAAATTGACACATAGCTAAATTTCTGATTCCAACATCTATACTGAGAATCATTTAATATAAAGAAAGAATACCCTTTTAAATACTTTTATCGAACCAGGTTCATTACCACTATTAATAAAGCGATAGCCATCAAAATACCTGCTATGTAATACATGTAGATAGTGTAATCTGGATATTCACCATCGTCAGCGTTTTCGTCATCCTGATCCTGTTTAAATTGCTCGTCTTCTTCGGCGAAAAGGTTAAAACATTTAACCTTACAATACTCATAACAATCTTTCGTGTCAGCTGTACAAAACGGTTGTTCTTCGTAAATTTCTAAATTTGGGAACTCGGTTCTCGCGCTTTCGAGGGTTCTATACTCCAACTCTTCTTTTGGTATGTTACCGTAATAGTAATCTTGATAATTTGATGGGAGACATAAACTAACACAACCTTTTGTTTCTTCACTTTTATCTTCAAAATCGTCATCGCCCATGAATAGTCCCGCGAGAAGACCACCTAAAGCTACGAGAGCCATGATCGCGTCATTCTTAATACCACCCTTATTTTTAGCTTCCGCGTCGGCGTCAGCGTCTTTCTTCTTTTTAGCTTCTACGTCCTTCTGTTTACGTTTAGCTTTTGCGTCTTTACCACCCTTTTTAAGAGATGCCTCGTCAGCTTGTTTTTTCAAAGAACTCGCGTCATCGATCTTTTTTGAGATTTTACCACCGACTTCATCCGCGTTTTTTACCGATTTAGAGGCTAAATCATCCGCCTGCTTCGCGACAACGTTCGCGCTACCCGCTTGTTTAGATACCTTTGTCGCACTATCTATATTTTTACCGAGTTTAGCTTCCGTCGTTTTTGTAATTTTAAAACTTCCATCTGGAAGTTTAAAACTACCGTTAGCCTTTTTTACAGCGGTAACGGGAATATCAGTTCCATCGCTGAACTTAAATCTACCATCTACTTTCTTTGTACCTGGCGGAAGTTTTGCACCGTCAGCTAACTTAAACGATCCATCGCTCATTTTAAACGTTCCATCTAGGTTTTTGGTAGAACCATCAGGAAATTTTATGGATCCATCCGGTAATTTGAACGTATTATTCGGTAATCGCTTGGATCCTTTGGGTAATACAACGCCATCACCCAATCGTATAAAACCGTCTGGCGCTTTAAAAGCGCCACCACCATACCTCGTCGAACCAGCCGGGATATCAATTTTTCCCACCAAAGATAAATTACTACTACCCCTGGCGAGTGCTGAAGCCATGATGTGGTATTATTATATTACTTATAAAATAATGAGAGTTCGTCTCAGAAGAAGTCCGAATCCTGAGAAGAAATTTAGAATTACGTTTGTTGATGGTGGGTCAAAGGTTGATTTCGGTGGTAGGGGGTATTCGGATTTTACTAAGCATAAAGATGTTTCGCGTATGCGTCGATACCTTGCCAGGCATGGACGAATGGGTGAAACATGGACAAAAAGTGGGGTAAAAACCGCTGGATTTTGGTCCAGATGGTTACTGTGGTCTAAACCATCGTTAGAGGAAGCTAAAAAATTTATATCGAAACGTTTCGGGTTAGTATTCGTTTAATGTAGCTTTCATAGATTCTATGTAATCTAACGTTCGTTCGTATGATGATACACTTTCATTATATTCAACGGTCGTTTTATTTTTATAAAAGTTTGCTAGTTCGATAGCCTCTTCGGCGTCTGCCTGATATTTTTTCATTTGCACGATAGCGTCGTCTATCAATTTTAAGTATCGTTCACTTGTATTAAAGTCCGTTTCAGGTTTTTTTATATACTCGGTCGCATCTAATATTTTTAGGTTTAGCTCGTTTATTTTATCATTCGAATACGTCACTTTTAATGCATTTTGTTCGGATACTTTAGCGTATACCTGTGCATTATTCTTTGATTTGACGGACATATTAGCATACTTAACTGCATTCGCGAGAGTGCGTGTTGAATCAGCTTCTATCTCGTTCATTCTGGTATAGTATAATATATTAAGCTACGGTGGTTATCGACGTTTTATTCGCCTTTTCTTTCAAACCTCTCCGTTTCATGTTAGCTTTTATCTGATTCATCAAAGCTGCGCTCGGCTTCTTGGGTGGAGGAGGGGGTGGTTTCTTGGGCATCTCAAATATAGTTTGAGGTTTCGTGAATACAGTTCCTTTATTGGTAGACCTGATCATTATGGGTGTCTTGTATTTAGTGAGTACGTTCAGAACACCTTTACACATTTTGATAGTCTTTTTAGTTTCTCGAATCTTGTTCTTAAACAATCCATCGTTGAGTTTTTCCATTTCTTTTTTGAGCGCTTTATCTGTTTTATCTACACGTTTACCCTTTACATTTTTAGTCAAACGTAAACCCTTTTTACGTGCTTTATCCCTGATGACAGTCGTCATTTATATAGACTCACATTTAAAAAAAGTTATCGGTTCTATATAATTTTGCCTGAAACGATGCATCTTTACCAAGCACATTAACATCTTCGTTACCGTATATCTCTCCACAACCTATATCACCCATACAGTCCCTATCACCGAGAGAAACAGGGAGAGAGTATATTTGATCACCCGGAGAAGATGTGTAATAGTGGTAGCGGTCCCTTCTACCTCTGACCTCTTTTCCATATAGAGGTAAAGTTTCATTATTGTCACCCAAAAGAACTCCCATCTGCTGAACATGACCTGGTTTATATTGTTTTATGGGTGGTTTTCTGAATTCAGGTTCCCTGTGAACTTCATAGGGAATTCTAACTGGAACTGAGACTGGAACCTCTACAACTTCAGTGGGTTTAGACATGAGAAATCCTATCACTACTATCAGCAGTACAATGATTACAAATGCGAGTGAATTTTTTGTTCGTTGCTTCATTTATATAAATGAGGAAATTTATCTCAACATAGTATAAGTCATGGACAAAAAGAAAAAAGGTGGACCTAAAATTTGGTCACGGCAACAAGAGAGAATTTTACAGAAATGGGGTGAAGCCGCTGCGTGCTATAGGTATATGCATAATCAAGCCTTTTTAACATTTAAGAAATCGAGTATGCGTTTTACTATACCAGTCATTGTTTTGTCCACAGTCACGGGTACTGCAAATTTTGCGCAAAGTTCCTTTCCACCATCAATGCGATCATCCGCACCGGCCCTCATAGGTTTTTTAAATTTAATTGCAGGTCTCATAGCCACTATTATGCAATTTCTCAAAATTAATGAATTAATGGAGGGTCACAGGGTTAGTTCCATACAATATGGTAAGTTGTCAAGAACTATACGTTTAGAACTCTCACTTCCCTTGGAGGAACGTAACCAAGACGGTAAAGCTGTCATAGAGGCTGCACGGGCGGAGTATGATCGTTTAATAGAACAATCTCCGTCTATACCGTACGAGATTCTGATGTCATTCGACAAGGCCTTCCCGTCTGGAAAGAAATACCCGTTCAATAGACCGGAGATTATGGAAGTTCACCCCATAAATACGTTTATATCAGAAGAGCAATTCATACAAGAATTGAACAAAGATTTCCGTTCAATTCGTGAAGATGTGTACGCCGACGACGAGGAAGTCGAAGTTGAGATCGAAAGCGTTAGAGAATTTGACTCAGACGACGAGTCAGGTAAGCAAGCATGATAAATAAAATTATATTAAAGATTATGAAACACATGAAATAAGGATATACCTTCTTCTTTAAAGGATCAACCACCTTTGTTCTGAGTGTATCATTTTCCAAAAAAATATCTAAAGCTTGTTCAGTAAGATCATCTGACATGGACGCTTTTGTTAAAATACTCCCACAAAAAAAAGAGAGACCACAGACGCTTCATCAGAAGGAAATCGACACGTTAGAAAAGTGTATAAAAGATGGTGAAAATGTATTCGTGTGTGGGTCATCTGGGTCTGGAAAAACTTTTATAGTGAACCAAGTTTTAGATAAAACAAATAGTTTGGAACTTCATAGCGATTTTTTTCAAAAAAAGCATTCGTATGTCGACTTTTTAGGGGACACGAGTATATCTATAGTCATAGACGGCTATGATCAAAATACGTACGGACATAAACATTTAATAGATAAAATCTCTACGGAAAATTTTAGAATAACCAAGGGATCCGTCGTAGTTATATCTAATTCTATACATATCATTCCAAATTTTAAACTTTTGATCGTACCGAGAAGAAGTGCGGATGAGATTTCGTCTCTCGAAAGTAATAACGAGAGAGCTTACGTGGCTGCTGAGAAATGTTGTGGTAATATACGAAACTTTTATCATTATTTGGATTTTTCGGATTTAAAGGATGAATTTAAATCGTCCAAAGATATCATCATAGACATATTATGTAAACCCACAAAGTTTGATAATTCTCAAACTGTACACGAACACGGTCACGTCAGAGATGTTATCAACGGTAATTATCTAAATTCGGAGGGGTGTGATATGGTAAAAATATCTGAATCGTTATCATTAGCGGATGTATTAGACGTTGAGATGTATAAGGGTGAATGGCGAACGATGCCGTATTATATATGCGCTGGCATATCTGTTCCCAAGTATTACATGGGGAAACTGTTACACCCAGGTGACATAAAACCCGGTAGTACCTGGACGAAGTATGGTAATTATAAGATGAGATACCAAAAACTTAAAAATATTCGTGAAAGAAGTGGTAATCGATTAAGTGCGGAAGAGTTACAAGTCATTAAATTGTACGCTATTAATGGTGATTTCTCGAGAGCTTTATCTTATAATATCGAACCATCTGATTTTGACGTAATCAATCATCTTTCTCTTCATAATAAACTTAAATCAAATGATGTCATCAAACTTAAAAAGAAGATGCGAGCTATAACAAATGAGCTCTGACAGTGACACTGAGCAAGAAGAGTACGAGTGTGTTCGTGTGGTAGGTTCCGAAATTTATTACTATGGGGATATAGATCGTGAAAGTATCCTAGAATTTATTGAAACATATAAAAAATTGGAGATTGATCTCCTCAAAAAATCTATCGAACTTCCCGGATATTCTCCTATCATTCGTGTACATATATGTAGTGATGGTGGAGACGTGTTTGCGGGTATGAGTGCTATGGATACTCTCAAACAGTCTAGGGTAAAGATTGAAACCATCGCTGAAGGTACTTGTTGTAGTGCGGCAACGTTTATGTTACTCGGTGGATCTCGACGCCTTATGGGTAAACACGCACACGTCCTTATTCATCAGATATCTTCGGGTGGATTCTTTGGAAAGTATAGGGATCTCAAGGATGAGATGGGTACGTGTAAGAAACTCATGAAATCTCTCAAGAATTTGTATAAAACCGAGACTAAAATCCCTAAGAGCAAGTTCAAAGAACTCATGTCACGAGATGTATATCTGGATTCTAGTGAGTGTCTCACGTACGGGATCGTTCACGCGATTGCTTAACATCAACGCTACGCTTGAACATAAGTATTACACTGAAGATTATCACAATAATGCTCAATGTATTTAAATTAAACGGGATGTTCGTAATCGGAGGAGGCCTAAGTCGTTCCATTTTTTCGTAATTTACAACTTTTAAAGAAGACATCTAATTAAAGTTGAGAAATTATTTACCTCTATAATGGAACGCCTTATCAAACGAGACAAGCATAACCACGAGCGTTACGTCGATATCAGGGTTGAAGACTTGAAAAATGGAACTGCGGATATCGTGAAGATTTCTGGCATTGTGGGGAATGAAAAGTTTTCCGAGTCACGAACCAACGTCAAGACTGGATATGAAAAGGCTCTCAAGCGAGCCCAAACCATGTGGAATAATGAGCATACCAAATGCAACCAAGTGTTGCCGATGCTCGCAAATAAATGGGAAGATCGTCAGAAATACATCTCTGAGCCGTTTTACGTTCAACCCAAACTTGATGGTATTCGTTTACTCGTCTCTAAGGATGGGGGTATCTCAAGAACCGGGAAGATCATCCCGGGAACTGAGATTCTTGGTAAGGGACTTGAGGCTGGTCAATACGTTGATGGCGAAGCCTTTGACCCTAACCTCAACTTTGAGGAACTTACGAGCACTTTCAAGACTAATCCTCTGAAGCTCAAGTTCCACGTGTTCGATTTCTTTGATCTCAGGGCTGAAGCCCTCGCCAGAGATAAGATGACCTTCGAGCAACGCTGGGAGTATGTCAAGGATTCTATCTACAATCCTCATTACGAATATGTCAAAACGACACTCGTAAAATCCAAGAAGGATCTTCCTCTCATACATCAGAAGCACATTGAAGAAGGGCACGAAGGCACCATGATCCGTGACCGCTTCAGTGTCTATGAGGTTGGTCAACGAAGCAACTACCTCCTAAAGCACAAGGATTTCCAGACCGAGGAATATGAAATCGTGGGTGCAAACGAGGGAACAGGTAGAGAGAAGGGTACGGTGATATGGGTTTGTAAAACTCAAAGTGGTCGTGAGTTCACTGTCAGACCCGAGGGTACATTGGAAACAAGAAAAAATTATTTTAAAAACAAAAATAATTTTTTAGGAAAATTACTAACGGTAAAATTTCAAAACTTAACCAGTTTAGGAATTCCAAGATTTCCAGTTGGAATTGTAATTAGAGATTATGAGTAATATAATACTATGAATATAAATCGTGTAGCTATTGATATAGATGAAGTCCTCGTTCATTTCGTGAAACCCTTGGCGAAATTCAATAATGTTAAAATGCCTGAAGCTAAGAAATACAGCTATGTGTATCGACACATGTTTGGGGTGTCACAAAATGAATCTGCTAGGATGGTAGAAAGTTTTTATGATTCGGAAGAGTTTGATATGCTACAACCTATTTGTGGCTCACAACCTATACTACGTCTGTTGCGACCTAGGGTTGATAAGATGTACATATTGACCGGTAGACAAAATTGCGTCCGTGATAAGACGGAAGAATGGATTAATTTCCATTTTCCTGGAATTTTTGACGATGTTATATTAACAAATAGTTACACACGATTTGAGGTACAGAAATATGATATTTGTAATAGCCTAAACATAGGTATGCTCATAGATGATAACGATCTCAATTGCGCGGTATCTAAAAATTGGGGAATGGATGTCATACATTTTGCGGGATATGACGGTAAAGTGTATCCATGGTGCGAAAAGGGGGATCATAGCGTCTTAAACTGGTCTGAATTGTATGACATTTTTCCGAGATACAAATATGTGGATATAGAAGAAGCCTAAGTCGTACACCACGACTTTTATTTATAAGATGAACTCTCTACACGACACTTTTAAAAACGGCGTTTCTATAATGAGCCTCGTGTGGGGAGTTGGTAAAATTCAAGAATTTGTCATGCGTAATCAATATTAAAGATACGAAACGTTATAGAATAAATGCTAACCGTTATATGTTCCCAAGTACCTGGTCGTGTATTCGAGACTCCCACGGAGCAGGCTAGGGTTCGATTGAAACACCCGAAAAGGGGTCCATACGCGGCTAACAAAACGGATGATAAGAAGAAATTGCGTGATGAGATTTCACGAAACAGGGTCCTGCGCATGAAAATTGCGACACTCACTCGATGGAATCAGCGATCTCTGGAGTCTGCACTTTCTGATACGAAGCAGATCATCGAACTTTTAGAAAATTACGATGTTGACCTAAGTGATGAATAAATATTACTAATACATACAAATATGTTTGCCCTCCGAGCTCCCCTTCCCATTATCCACGTGCCTACTACATACAAGAGACGTAAGGTTTCTCGTGTATGTAAGAGTTATCTCACAATTGATGAACAAAACACAAAGTCGTTAAGTGAGAGTGATCATGACGACTTGTTTCATATCATAACTTTTCACAAACCCGACGAAGAAGAAGGTGTTTATGCACTCCGTAAGTTGAACAACGAGGGTTTACCCGAACATTTTATCGTGGCGTGGAGGAACTTTGATGATGTTTTTAGGTACAAAGTGCTTCTTGATGCTGAAATGCAACGCTCATCGTATATTCAATTTGCCTCACAATATGAACTTGACTACATGTGTGAAACTGGTAACTATACATGTCGCATCGTAGATGATGGAATTCTCGTGACACCACCCACCGAGACGATGAAAACTACCGATTGGGAACGTCGTTCAGCTTTACTCAACGGTAGATGGTCTGTGAGAGAAAAGGATGATACACCCCCGGAGTGGCCTTAAAGGAAACGAAACCTAAGTCAAGATTATTTAATAAAAAGATAAGATGATTATTACACCGAGAATCGCGAATCGCGTAAACGTTTTACGCAGACATATGTCCGCGTTAGCTCTCGACGAAAAACTGTTATTCCCAAGATTGGTCAGATGTGTAGAAGTTTCGCCCACGACGAGTTGGGGATATTCTATACAAATTGATGTCAGTCACGATGAGAAGATCATTAACATCGAGACGGATTCTATGTCTCACGACGAAAAACGAGTTATTTTCCTTCAACATAAGAAAATGTTACGTGAAGAGTATCCTAATTATATCATTACCGAAAAACACGCTTAAATAAATATTACACCACCATAGTCGGCCGTTAAAGCGGTAAACTTAATTTTAATATCATCTAACTGTTTTATTATAAACTTAGCGTACTCTTTCGTCAAATCCAAATCTAATTGGGGTGGAACGATTATGAAATCCTTAACTTTACGACCCAAAAATGTAAATGTTCTTTTTGGAGATACGATTGTTGTCGCAGAAATACGCAAGTTTAGATTTTTTGAACTCGTTCTTCGTTCCGTGCGAATATGATTCGCCACACTTTTCGACTTTTTAATCACTATAGAACCCATTTCTCCGAGTTTATTTTTACCCGGAACCATGGAGTACACTCTAACTCTGTGCATACCTCTTCCCAAAAGATTTTTATGATCTTTGTACCTATTCATAATTTTTACGGTTATAGATCTATTGTTTTTATGCTTGACCAATAATTTTGCTGAAGCGACTGTCAGCTCATTGAACGTGTTGGTATTATATAAATTATCAATTTCCTTATCGTTCATATAATATATCCAAAGATAATATATTATATGAACATCCACATCGACAGGATAACGCGGTATATTCAAAAGGATATGTTTTTACCTTTTTATTGTTACGTGTCTAAGAAGGAGATACTGTCTCCGTACAATTATTGTAATTGTGTGATTGATTGTAAATATCTTCAGGCTCATCGTGTATCAAAACCGATTCAAGACTATTTACCGGCGAAAGTCCGCAAATTATATGAGAAGTAGGTTTCTGTATTTTAACACATGAGTGTTCTTTCATGGTGGCAACAGACGTAAAAGATCTAAAACATTTGTTACACCTCACAGTCCCATAACCGTTATCTAATCTTTCGTTAAGCTGTTCTGTTGTATGATATCCCATGTGCGTTATTAGTTCGTTCATAGTTGGAAACACTGTACCACATATATCACACGAGCATTCGAATATTTGATTATAATTGAATACGTTTGGTACCCAGCTTCTGAAAAGTTTCAGTGGAAAGCACATTATAGTTTAGCTATATTTATTTTATTTACTATAATATATGAATATCGTAAGAGAAATTATCGTTTTGGTGTTTGTGACCACCATTTTTTCTATTCTTTATTTGATACTTAACGTGAATAACCCAGACGATTTTGGGTTTAAATCGTGGATAGATCCTATGTACTTCGCTACGACAACAATGTCATCTGTGGGATACGGTGACTATAGCCCTAGGACTGTCAGGGCTAAGATTGCAGTCATGTTCCAGCAGTTCTTCATCATGACCGAGATTTTATCTATCCTCTCTGGATCAGGGTCTATGGCTCAAAACGTTGCATCGAATATTGTAAAAGTTATACCGGCGGCTATCTAAAAAAATCTCAGACTACCATAGATGACGGTAATACTTATATTAATTTTAATAATCGTATTTTTTGTATTACTGTATAGGTTAAAAAAGAAGAAGGAGTTGTCGTATAAATGTTTTCTTCTCACTTTACCTAAATCGGGTGATAGACAAAAAGTATTTTTTAATCATCACGACCCAACAGTGGAAATTGAGACTATTTACGGTATAGACACGAAACGTATTTCGAATGCGGAAAAATTTAAACATATCATCAAACCCGAATATTATAAAGAAGCCATCCGGTTAAAATATGATCGTCGCGGGGGGAGGCCTGATATTACGTATTTTAATTTGGGAGCCATAGGCTGTTATATGGGTCATATGGAGTTTTATAGAAGATGTTTTGAACAGAATTTAAAATACGCTTTGATATTTGAAGATAACGTGATAGTGAAAGATCACCAATTATACGACCAAATTCAAAGTGTCATAGATGTTATGGGCGACGATTTTGAGATGTGTTTCTTCCATTGTTTATCCAGATATCCAGATAAGCGCGAAAATGGATTAGAGCGTGTAAAGTGGATATCCAGTACTAAATGTTACCTGGTTCACGTTGAAAATATGAACCAGTACTATAAGTATTTTTTCCCCGTCGATAATCATATAGACATGAAACACGAGGATATTATAGCCGAGGGTGCACGCGTCTATTATAAAGACATGCGTAAATATATGAAAATAGATAGGGGTAAGGGTAGTACGATAGGTCATAGTGATTGGGGTAAAAAGGAGTATTTTTCGCGCCAATATCCGAATGTAAAAACTAACGTATTGGTTAGGGGGTATTAAACTGATTCTAATCTGGTGAGTTCTCTTTCATTACTAATACTTTTTCGTTTGTCTTTCACATTCGAAAAAGCGTTCAGCCATCGAGATACAGCTCGTTTTGACGCGATAACAGAATTTGTTTCATCGCTCACAACGATACTGAGTCCATTGCATACATCGGGTTTGTTTTCTTTGTCAGGAAATTGAATCATAAAAGCTTGAATAGAAATTGAGGGTATATCTGGAGCTTCGTCCAATAATCGATCATAATCTTCACGACATTTCATGATGAAATCTACCATATTTGCCCTATGTTTTACATCTAGTGATAGCTCCATATCTATGTTCCTATAGAACTTCGACCATTGTATGCACATAGCGGAATGCCCTTCCGACAAACTTAAACTCTGACTAAATTTTGATATACTCGAAAGTATACCCGCTAGTACGTTAAGGCACGCAAATCCGTACTGGATTATAATTATACGCGTCTTAGTTTCACTGCTCACACCATCGTTACCACTAGGGTTTAGAACGGCAAAACCACCCACACCTGTGATGGAGGCTATTATGATTGATGGATATGCCAACCAGTCATTCTGACGCTTATAAAATATTCGAGAATGATTATGAAGCCATCGATATCCTGCAGCCTTTTCAGCCCAACGTATTAACAACTTCTCCTGTTTGTCACACCACGTACACTCTGGGTCTGTCATAAATAATATTTATAAAATAATAATAGATGACCGATAAAGAATCTGTAATTTTTACATACGGTCGTTTTAATCCACCTCATAGGGGTCATAAAAAAATGATAGAGGAGATCGTCGCAAAAGCGCGGAAGAATAAGAAAACGCCTGTGATAGTTGTATCACACTCTACGAAGCCTCCGAATAAAAATCCCCTTAATCAAAACAATAAGATAAAAATTCTCAAGGGGTGGTTTCCAAACGTTAAGGTATTAAAATCCGCACCAAACAAGAGTATCGCTAAGATCACAGAAGACTTTAATAATAACTCACTCATGGTCGTAGGTGAGAATCGTAAAAACAGTTTCAATTTTTTACCATTCAGAAAAAATTCTATTCAAAGACCAAAAAACGCGGCTTCTGCGACACGAGTTCGTACCGCAGTTTCGTCGGGTAATGTCCGCACTTATAAAAATTTAACACGATATAATTCTAAAAATTCAAATATATTTTTTCAAAAAATTAAATCAGGATTAATAAAAAAAACTAAAACTAAAAAAAGTCCTAAATAAATTTATAAGTGGATCGACACCACCATTCATTTCCTCCGAGTACTTCAAATAATAGATGTATGAGAACACCGCATATGAATATTATGGCAAGATTTGACAGGTATTTAAGTCTATCTCTGAGTACAAAGAATAAGGCTACGTTCATGGATCCTATGACGAGACATTCAGTGGCGATCGTAACAGGATTTCTCATATACTGATGAATAATATTTTTTTTCTAATTACAATACAAGACACCGATGCTGGTATTTTTCCACATCATCGGTGGATTGATATACCTTGCTACCGTGTATATCAAACAGAAACATGGTACGTTTGATGCTTTCATCGATGAAACTAAAAGGCAATTATCAGGCGAGGAGGATGAAGACGAAGAAACCGGTTTCATAGAAGATCAAGATTTTCCGCCTGACTCGATAAACCGTATAGCTCCTAGCCCCGAGGAACCTGATACTGAGACGGTTCCACAGCCTACACAAGAACAACTTTCTAAATGGAAAGAGCTTGAAGAGATGTGTAATCCGGGAGGATTGCGCTCTATGTATACAGGTTTTAAGGTTGATGACGAAACTGGTGATTTTGTTCCCGCGTACGAGAATGTAGACTGTTGTTTCGAACAACCGTGGAAAAATGAGGGTGAGTGTACCAGTGGACAACAAAAACAGATTCGAGGTATTCTTAACGAGGATCTATGTGATGTTGAACCGGAGAAAGAACAAATGGTAGACTGTTGTTCATATGGAGAATGGGAAAACGATGGTGAATGTGTTGATGGAGTACAAAAGCAGAACAGACAGATATTTAATCCAAACTTATGTACTGATACCACAACTACTCGCGAAATAGATTGTTGTTCCTACGGTGAATGGGAACCCGAGGGTGGTTGTGTTGAAGGTGTTCAGAACTACATGAGAACTATCACTAACAGTCAACTATGCGAGGATACGAGTTTAAAAAAGACCGAACCGTGCTGCTTTCCTTTAGATTGGATGAATGAGGGTGATTGTAAGGCGACTGGTATGCAGAAACAGGTACGTGCGCATATAAACAGGGGGTTATGTACCGGAGACGATTATGAAGATGTGCAAGAACTTGCGTGTTGTTATAGGGGGCCATGGGAAACTGTTCGGGAATGTGACTATAAAGAAGGTAAGATTCAGCAGAAACGGATCAATGTGAACGACGAAATATGTAGGGCTGAGGGTGATCCAGCTACGACGCGAACACTCGATTGCTGTAAAATCAGTGAATGGCAGAATGATGGTGATTGTGATGAAGTGAACGGTGTTCAGAAACAAATACGAACATTTGAGATGGCGGAAACGTGCCCTCCGAACGAAAAAACGACACAAGAAGTACCCTGTTGCAAACGTGGACCTTGGAATGCAGACCCTGCATGGAACGGTGGCGTGTGTAACTTCGATGGTAAAATAAGGGTGTTACGTGAGATCGAACTTTTCGATACCTGTAGAAATAATGACGCGGACGCCCCTGAAAATGCTTTAACGGATATTCAGGATTGTTGCCATAAGAGTGAATGGGAGAAAGATGGGTTTTGTGGTGATGAAGAATTCGGGAAACAAAAGTATACGAGAACTATCACGAACCCCGAAATGTGTGGAGATGATGGGGACGAATTTGGACTCGAAACGGAGTTTATGGAGGATTGTTGTGCCTTAACTCCATGGGAAATTGATACGTCGAAGGATGAGGGGGGTCAAAACTATTGTAGGCCTGATGGTACGAGATGGGAAAAAAGAGAACTCGTGAATAGAACTTTGTGTAGAGGTGATTCTGAATATTTGGTGTATGAAGATCGTATGCGAAGAGTTCCCTGTTGTTATAAAACTGCTTGGAAGAATGATAACGTATGCGGCTTTTTTGAAAATGGAAAACAAAAGGAAATACGCATGATAGAAAATCCTGATATGTGTGTTGTGGATGCTACGGACGATTTATCTTCTGAGAAGTATACCGATTGTTGTGATATAGGTCCTTGGAGTTATGGAGGTGATAATTTAGATGGTCAATTGGGTAAAGTAAAAGAAGTTCGTGATGTTTATAATTGCCCTCCCGATGTAGATGATAAACAATATGAAAAGACGGTATGTTATAAAGGTGAGTGGGAAGATTATGCATGCCGTGGAAAGTTTCGGCAGCGAAGTAGGCAAGTAATCAATTGTCCGGTGGGTACATCTTCGAGTCAAGAGGTGGAAGAAAATCGAAATCAGAAAACGATAATGAACAATTGTTATAATATTTCAGGAGTCACTTATATAACCTTGAGTGGCACTGAACGATTAAGTTCTGCGACCATCTATTATGATATTCTAGAAAATGGAGGTAAAACGTATCGAAAAACCTGGACAATGGACTCGGCGGAAGTAAAATTCAACACTCCCGTAGACATATACGCTGTTCAAACCACGTTAAAAACTTATGGAAAAGACGCGAACCTAATTATAAACTTTTACACCGCCGATAATTCCCATATTAGGAAGCTAAATCATTATGTCCCAAAAGCAGCAGACGGTTCGAAGAAGACCAACTGGAAGTTAACCAGCAACGGGTGGGAATATGATACGGTATACTTTATTAATTACAACACGTCTAGTAAAACGACGAGCAAACCTATGACCGGAAACCTTGCCTAGGTTTATTTTTTTCTAATTACAATACAAGACACCGATGCTGGTATTTTTCCTCATCATCGGTGGATTGATATACCTTGCTACCGTGTATATCAAACAGAAACATGGTACGTTTGATGCTTTCATCGATGAAACTAAAAGGCAATTATCAGGCGACGAGGATGAAGACGAAGAAAATGATTTCATGGAAGACCAAGATTCTCCACCCGACTCAACAAACCGTATAGCTCCCAGCCCAGAGGAACCTGATACTGAGACGGTTCCACAGCCTACACAAGAACAACTCTCCAAGTGGAGGGAGCTTGAAGAGATGTGTAAACCAGGAGGATTGCGGTCTATGTATACAGGTTTTAAGGTTGATGAAGAAACTGGTGATTTTGTTCCTGAATATGATAATATCGATTGTTGTTTCGAACAACCGTGGAAAAACGAAGGTGAGTGTACCAGTGGACAGCAAAAACAGATTCGAGGTATTCTTAACGAGGATCTATGTGACGTCGAACCGGAGAAGGAACAAATGGTAGACTGTTGTTCATACGGTGAATGGGAAAACGATGGTGAATGTGTTGATGGGGTACAAAAGCAGAACAGACAGATTTTCAACGAGGAAATGTGTACTGATACCACAACTACTCGTGAAATAGATTGTTGCTCCTATGGTGAATGGGTACCTGAGGGTGGTTGTGTCGATGGAAACCAGAACTACACCAGAACTATCACTAACAGCGAACTATGCGAGGATACGAGTTTAAAAAAGACCGAACCGTGTTGCTTTCCTTTAGATTGGATGAACGAGGGTGAATGTAAGGCGACTGGTATGCAGAAACAGGTACGTGCACATATAAACAGGGAATTGTGTACCGGAGACGATTATGAAGATGTTCAAGAACTTGCGTGTTGTTATAGGGGACCATGGGAAACTGTTCGGGAATGTGACTACAAAGAAGGTAAGATTCAACAGAAACGAATCAACGTGAACGACGAAATATGTAGGGCTGAAGGGGATCCATCTACGACACGAACACTCGATTGTTGTAAAATCAGCGAATGGCAAAATGATGGTGATTGTGACGAAGTGAACGGTGTTCAGAAACAAATACGAACATTTGAGATGGCGGAAACGTGCCCTCCGAACGAAAAAACGACACAAGAAGTACCCTGTTGCAAACGTGGACCTTGGAATGCGGATCCCGCGTGGAACGGTGGTGTGTGTAACTTCGATGGTAAAATAAGGGTGTTACGTGAGATCGAACTTTTCGATACCTGTAGAAATAATGACGCGGACGCCCCTGAAAATGCTTTAACGGAGACTCGGGATTGTTGTCATAAGAGCGAATGGGAGAAAGATGGGTTTTGTGGTGATTACGAGTTTGCTAAGCAAAAGTATACGAGAACTATCACGAACCCCGAAATGTGTGGAGATGATGGGGACGAATTTGGACTCGAAACAGAGTTTATGGAAGATTGTTGTGTGTTAACTGAATGGAAAAATGAAGGTGAATGTAGATGGGATGGTACACAAAAGCAAACAAGAGAACTTATAAATAGCCATAAATGTACTGGCGAGTATGATTATTTAAGAATGGAACCTTTACAGAGAAGAGAAAGGTGTTGTTACGTAACCGAATGGAAAACTTCTCAGGGATGTGGCTTTTATGAAAATGGAAAACAGCGAGAAGTTCGTATGATCGAAAATTCTGATATGTGTGATTTGGATCCTACGGACGATGGATCTTCGGTACAGGATACAGATTGTTGTGATATAGGTGAGTGGAAAATCGAAGGTAATAATTTAGATGGTCAATTGGGTAGAGTAAAAGAAGTTCGTGATGTTTATAATTGCCCTCCCGAGGAAAAGGATACACAATATGAAAAGAAGATATGTTATCTATCTGGTTATAGTGATGGTGTTTGTAACGCAGATGACGACGGTTTAGGAAAAAAGAAGTTTTCACAAACAGTAATTAACCCTGAAAAGTGTTTCACCGGCTTGGATACAAGAACTCATTATTATACAACGGATTCTAGTTGTGATCCTATTCCTGATGTTTGGTGGGTGGGGATCCACACGAGTTCAGGTACTTATGATGACTGGGGTGTTTCACTTTACGATGATCTGACAACAAGGCAACTGGTGGGCGGCTTCGGCGGTACGTACCAGCCGATCGCGCATAGTAGAATCAAATGGAATAAAACGCTTCACGGCGCCACCGGGGGGAGGTCTGTTGGTACCTGGACGCACGGGACACACCAATGGGTTATGTTTGGGGGGAAGGATCAAACCAGTAGACCAATGCGCGGGCAAGGTAGAACATTAAAGGCGGTGAGCGTGGGTCTTGAGGTGAAGAATCGTACTAAAGCGTCGATGACTGTAAAAGTAGTACAAACTAATGGAAATGTAATATATCTGCGGTTTGATGCCACGGGTGACGGTCGTTGGTATGGTCATTGGAAGATTGGATCTACCAGTAGACCTATGTGGGAAAAACAGATACCCCACCGGAACTTGCACCGCACCAAAAATGCCGGGGGACAATCGTATTAGTTGTAAGAGTGAGATATCTCCACACGTAACTTTTTTTCTAATTACAATACAAGACACCGATGCTGATCTATCTTCTCATCATCGGTGGAATGTTATTTTTGGCCACTGTGTTTCTCAGGAAACCTAGTACACAAGAAGAACAGAAGGTTGTGTACTCGTCATCATCTTCCTCGCGGGAAAAGAACGTAACATCGGAACCTACACAGGATCAGATTAATAGATGGAAAGAAGATGATACCGCGTGTACATCGGATGGAACTAGATCTGTGTATGCTCGCTTCAGTGTCGACGAAGAAACCAGTGAATTTAGTCCCGAATATGAAAGTGAACGGTGTTGTTTCGAAAAAGAGTGGGTAAAAGAAGGTGCGTGTGTGAACGGACTACAAAAGGAGGTTCGGGGTATACTCAACGAAGATCTATGCGAGGTTGAACCAGAGAAGGAACAGTATTTAGATTGTTGTTCGTACGATGAATGGAAAGATATGGGTGAGTGTGTAGACGGTGTACAAAAACAGGTTCGGAAAATTTTTAATGAAGAACTATGCGCCGATACGATTAAAGAACGTGAAATACCGTGTTGTTATAAGAGTGAATGGAAAAAGGATGGTGATTGTGATGATGGCGAACAGAAATATTCCAGAAATATACTTAACAGTTATTTATGTGAAGGTGGCCGAAACATAACCAAAACAGAGCAATGTTGTTTTCCCATGGAATGGGGTGATAGCGCAAATTGTAGATCTGACGGTATGAAGCAACAGACTAGGGGGCACTTAAACAGGGGATTGTGTACCGGTGAAGACTACGATGATATTCGTGAAGTACCATGTTGTTTTAGAGGTAAATGGGAAAATGAAGGAGAATGTGATACGACGACCGGTACAATTTCTCAAAGCCGGATAAACGTAAACGAGGCTATATGTCAACAAGAGGGCGATTCATCTGTGTCGAGAAGAATTGAATGCTGCGAAATAGGTGAATGGCAAAATGATGGTGTGTGTGATGAAATAAGTGGAATACAAAAACAGACGCGTACTTTGAAAAACGAGGAAGCGTGTGCTAGTGATGTATCCGCGACACAAGAAATACCGTGTTGTAAAAGGGGTCCATGGACTCCCGATCCTTCGTGGAACGCTGGGAATTGTAGTTTTGACGGTAGAATTAAGGTTTTACGTGAAATCGATATGTTAGATATGTGCCAAAATAACGACCCCGCAGCCCCCGAAAATAGTATGAGTAAAATTGAGGATTGTTGTTACATTAAATCATGGGAACGTGAGGGGGTATGCGGAGAATTTGAAACTGGAAAACAAAAGTTTACGAGTGATGAAGTCGTTAACGAAAATTTATGTGAAGCGGGTGTGGACAGTGAAAAATTAGAAGATTGTTGTCAAATTATGGATTGGACTACGGATGGCGTTTGTAAACCAAACGGTTTGCAAACTCAAAATCGTGAAGTTATAAACAGGAAATTATGTTCTGTGAGAGAAATAAATCAATCGAGAAAACGGGAGGATCCGTGTTGTTATAAATCGGAGTGGGAAAAGAGTGGAGACTGTGTAGAAGGTGAACAACTTATGGTAAGAAGGGTAGCGAACGCTGAATTATGTAGTGGAGATGGTGATGAATACGGAGTCGATACCAGACGCGTGGATAAATGTTGTACAGTGAAACCATGGGAAACAGATACGTCCATTGAAAAAACGGATAATCTGATTGAAGGTGGTGAATATTGTAAACCTAACGGTAAACGCACAGAAATTCGAGAAGTGTTAAATCCTGAAACGTGTGACGTAAAGTATGAAACGACCCAAGAAGCTGATTGTTGTTATGCAACTCCATGGGAAGAGGAATATTGTGTAGATTACGGTCCGGGGAGACGGTATAGGCGAACGACGGTAAATTGTGATCCGAGGGTTAATCCTATGGTTGAAGATAGAGTTGATTATTCGTGTACTTTACATTTATACGCGTGAGTTTTTTCTACCCACAATACAAGACACTAATACCGATATGGATTAGACTATAATCCAGATTAAAGAATAAAAAGTAATAATATAAAATGAGCGTTCTCACACCTCTTCGTGTACACGCTTTTTCAGTTCCTAATAATAATGACTATGGTAAGTTGAAAACGCGACTTAAGAAATCAACCTTCGGGTACGGTTCCGCGATTTCACTTTCATATTTCATCACACAAGGTGCCGAAAAAGGAGTCTCTTCCACCATAGGATCTGTGGCATCGTATGTATACATGGATTTGTTGTCACAACACGTCGATAGTATCGAAAAATCATCGGTTCAGAAACAGATATTCGTGCCTATATCTACGGCCATTTTTGAAACGATGTGGAATAATGCCCCGTTCGCGTTTGATTTCGATTACGGGGCTACATTTGTCGGGTTTTTGGCGTATAAGTTTGCGCTCATATCCGTGTTATACGATACGGTAAAAGAGATGATGTTGGACGATGCTAGTAAAATTTATACAAAGTTACCGGTAAAGAGTGACAACGATGACGATTCAACCGATCAACACGGAGAAATTAATGTGCGTTCTTAGTTTATAGATAATTAAAATATGAATTCTATACATCTACTTCATTTATACTCGTGACTCCCTTCTTGATTATGTTTAGCACTTTCCAGCAGCTACGTACTCGTCGATCTTGGAACAGATAGATTTGCCAAAGCCCTTAAGGTTCTTGACATCCTTACCACATGTGACAGTGCGGTTCAACTTAAGAAGCTTCTTGGCTGCGTTCTCGTAGGCGTAAGCCTTGAACTCATTATTCGCAGAGTTGCTGAGCTTAAGAAAGCACTTGGCGAGCTTGTCATTGTTCTTGTGGGTACACTTGAGATATGCGTCAATCAGTTGAGCACACTTCTTACCGACACCGAAAACCTTTTGAGGTCCGTCGGCTAGGGCAGTGCCATTGGTCACGCGATACGCGAGATCATGGATACCATCCGCGGCGCGCTCGTAAATGAGAGCCTTGTGGCGGTTGGGTTCGTTATCCGCGTGCTCGATGAGCATATCGTAGATGTCCTTGTTTGGGGATTGGAACTTCTCCTCGTCATCAGAAACGAGTGACTCGTCGTCAGATTCGTATTCCTCGTCGTCGGAGACGAAGTAATCTGGATCTTGGTTCTCGATGAACTCATTGATCTTAGAAACAATACCCTTACCGATACCCTTCACGTCAAGAAGATCTTCGCCACCGAGAACCTCATAGGGTAGATCAGCGACAACCTCCGCGGCGCGGCGATAGGCGACACTCTTGTAGTGATTCGTCTCATTCACACTGAGATGATCGAGATAGTTCGCGAGATCAACATTGTTATCGTTAACAACCTCGACAGTTTTATCCGTGACACGTGCGGTTGAATCGTAGAGAGAATCGAGTTCCTTGAGTGCGGCGACCCTCTCGTTGTGTGCTTCGATGAACAGGGTCTTGAGTTGGTCAATTTTGAGTCGAGACTCGTCGTTGAGCTTCTCGAGCTTGAGAATGTAGTCGGCGACGGAAGAAGACTTCATGGTGGAAGAGGAGGGCATGGTTTTATAAAAAATACAATTACGGTCATCGACTTAGGTTCACTTTTTGATTTTACGGTCTTAAAGAAAAAGTGCACGAAAAATGCAGAATGTTGACAATCGCTCAGCCCATAACCAAACAATTCCCAAATGTTACACTTCCGAAGAGAAAGACTATTATTCGACGCCCGATTCGTTCGAAGCCTGTTCAAGCCGCTCTACCCGATCCAGATCTCGCAAATTACGCGGTCTTTCAACTCGCATCATGGGTATTACCCATGACGATCGCTGGCCGTCTTTTGAAGATGGAATATCCTGAGATCGCTGTGGGTCTTGTTATTTTGGGCGCGACAAAGACCGTGTTATCCGCGGGTGGTATTATTCATTTCTAAAGATAATATCTGTCCATAGTAAAATGTTTACACTAAAGCCTACTATCGTACGACCAAATGTCCGTGTCCAAGCCAAGAAGAATGATTTTGTAGAACCAGCTGAAGCTCCAGGTGAGGGGAGGCGTCGCCCACCAAACGAGGAAGAAAACAAGGCGGAAATGCACCCCCTAAAGAAGTTCATCATGGAAAAATTTAAGATTGTAGAGATTGATTATGAGAAATTTAACAAGGATAACAAGTGGGCCATTCGTCCGGATAAGGATAAGAAGTGATCACTTGGATCGAGCGGATTTAAGTTTATCACTTCGTTGTTTTGAACTTGTGGGTGTGGGTGTTTTTGTTCTTTGCTTCTTTATGGGTGTTCTACCTGTTTTTGGGCCTGATTTTTTCACGTTTTTCACGTTTAGTTTCCTTAACCTTGCTAACAAATCGTTCGTTGGTTGATACGGTCCGGACCTAGAATTCAAGGGTATCTGGTTCACCAGCGTTCTATAAACCCTCGCTCTCGGTGAATTGACACGTATTTGTCTGTTCACGGTGTTGCTTCTTGTGGGTGCCTTATATAAGAAACCTATCACCATATCACGAGATACACTTCCCAGATTTTTGTTATTTTGATACGCGACTTCATGGGGTGTATCGTGGGGTGTGAAGAATACGAGTTTTCCTTTCTTGGGAATTATCTTTTTCGGTAAGGTGTTATTAGCACCTTTAAGAAGTAAAATTCCACGATCGTTTATAGGTGCATTGCGTCCATTCCTCTTAGGAGTTTCTACAAAGTATATGAATTGTATGTAACCTTCTCCCAAAGATTGTGATGTTGAATAATCCGTGTGAAACCTCTGACGTTCACTGTAACTTTGAGCGTTGATATCATCTACTCTCCGTAAGTAAAGTCTGTAATTTTTTACATCTTGTTTAAATCTATCTGGTAAGTAACTAGTTAACACGCGGTATAAATTTTTTGATAGACCCTTGACATTCTGATTCGTGTTTGTGGATAAAATGTTAATTTCAGCCGCACCCCGCCTCATGGTACGTATCCTATCTGTGATACCCGTCGCTACGAGTTCGTCTATCTTGGATACCTGAAACTCGCGTATCATTTATTATACACTGAGAGTATTTCTGAGACGGCTGGGTGACGCATCACATCGTCGTTATCCATCTCTACATGACTCACGTAATCATACTCAAGTCCGTTTATTTTATTGATGATGTCCATGAGACCGTTTTCTTGTCCGAGATCACTCTGAGACGTGTCACCTGTGACCACGAGCTTTGTATTTTCTCCTACACGCGTGAGTAGCATCTTCATTTGGTTAGGGGTACTATTCTGCATTTCGTCGGCTATGATAAATGAATTGGTAAACGTTCTTCCTCTCATAAAGCCTAACGGTTCTATGTAGGTGCGCGCGTTAATTTGGTTATGTGTGAGGTAATTTTCCATGATTTCCATCATGGGTTTAGCCCATGGTTCCATTTTACGTTCCATTTCACCGGGCAAATATCCCATATCTTCATCTGCGGCGACGATCGGTCTTGTGAATATGATTTTACCCACCTGCCGAGATCGAATCATTCTAACAGCTTCTTGACATACGAGTAAAGTTTTCCCGGAACCAGCCGGTCCGGTTGCGATTAATATAGGTTTATTTGCTTGAATGTGACGAACATAGACGCATTGTCCGCGAGTTTTCGGAAACTGCATATATAATACTTAAGGTTTTAATCCTTATATACAATAAGAAATATGGAATTTCATTTTGTTGGTATAAAAAATGGGGGTTTAGCTACAATTTTAGACAGTAACTCTAATCCAAGATTTATATGTTTTAAAGAAAGGGGTATAGCGAAAACGTACACTACATATCTTTGCGAACATAAATCTCGTTTTGGTATGTGGCCGACAGTAAATTTATCTACACCTCGTGTAGAGTTACACGTTCGTGATACTAAAGAAACGATGTCGTCAGACGATTACATGGATCTTTTGGAGATCAAGGAAAAGGCGTTAACCGATATAGATAAATTGTCTATCATGACTGGAATTTCGTATTTCTATTGTCATACGTTTGGGTACGAAGATCTCATGTCTATATCTCTGAGTGGTCAGGATATGGATGGTGAAGCCGACGATTTCATGTACAGAGAGCATTTAGATTACAGTTTAAAGAATACGTAAATTATATTACAAAATGGCACACTTCGTAAGAAGTTTTGATTGTAACAATGAGGGCCACGTTTTATGGCTGAAGGAAGTGGGACAAACAATGGCTAAAACCATTGGTGGTGAAAAAATTGATATTATACAAGTTGTAAAAAATAACCCACTTCCCGGAAAGCCTAGTATTGACAACCCAATGGATTGGGCGTATGTACACTTTCAATTATGTATGAAATATACAAATGCTGTATTGAGTAACGATGCTTTTATTCCAAAGAAGTAAACTCTTGTAGGGTAAAATCTTTTGGTTCCGAGTTTTCGTCCATGCGTACTAATAGTATTTTTCCGTAGACTTCTTCCCCGTGAAACGGTGGTGGAAGTATGTTTTCGTTTAATTTTTTAGCTTGTACACTTTTTAATATAACAACATCTATATCAGGCCATTGACCTATGAATGTAGCTTGTCCAGATAGGATTTTATATATTTCGTTTTTTACAGGGTCTATATCTAGGTTTATTTCTTCCAGTTTACCCCCTTCTTCATGTATCAATACAGCGATCGTCATTTATGTAGATCTATAAAAAAAAGTTGGTATTAATATATGAAACACACGTTACGTTTATTTATCGCTATAGTTATAGTTATAATACTAGCCACCAAGTTTGATCTGTACTCTCCAGAGTTCTTAACTCGCCGCGACTTTCTGTCTACCGACTGGGGTTCTCGTAAGGAAGAGAAGCAACAGCGTGGCGCGCAGTCTGGGCATGTGAAGCCTGACATTTTTAACACATGCTCACCTGAATCTTTTGGTGATTGCGCCAAAGTTGCTATGCCGCACCTAAGTCGATATTAATTTAATAAAATAATATACAAATGGAACTTCGGAAGTATGTTATTTCACAATACGCTGAACTTCTTAGTTTGGAGGAAGACGATACCATTCCACGAAACCTAGAAATTGGGACAAATAATTGGGCTATAAATAAGAGTTTGAAGATGAGACAGACACCGGCATTTGATAATAGAAAACATGCAGAAAGATATAAACAAAAATTTCTGGAGTTGAAAAAATGTTTACAATTTTCTCCCGATCTGAAGAAGAAACTTTTAAACAAAGAAGTGAAGACATCTATGATATTTGACATGCAACCGAATCACATGTGGCCCGGGGGCCCCTATGACAAAAGACTTCAAGCGTCTATCGAAAGAGCTATGAAAAAGGAAGTTAGCATCGTCAATGAAAAGGACTACAAGGGTTTATTTAAGTGTGCTAAATGTAGAGAGTATAAGACCACCTACTACGAAATGCAAACGAGAAGCGCTGATGAACCTATGACCGTGTTCGTGACGTGTCATATATGCGACATTACATGGAAATCTTGATGGAGTATACACTATCCGTTAAATCTGTATCCATATCTCCGACTGAAAGTATATAATTATAATTGGAGTTGCGTTTGAACTTCCCCTTGTTTTCTGGTGGTGTGAAAACGAGTACATCGTATTGAACGTTTATTTCTCTGAGTTGTCGTTCTGTCCATTCTATATTTTCTTGAAATCCCGGTCTGGCTGTGATGATGACGATTTTATACCCTTTTTCTTTTACGGATTTGTAGATATTATATACAGGTTCGATCACTTTTTTATCCCGGGATGAAATGAGTGTATCGTCTATATCAAACATAACCGCGTCATTCTCCTTGACAGATCTATTGATATCCATTTATATACTTTAAGATTTTAGGTGAGGAATCTATATGAATTTAGGGTGTTGTCTCTATATTCCCTACGTATCGTTAGTTTACATCACAATTTTATACATTTTAAAGATGATGGAAGTGTGTACGTTTATCAATGAACATGGACACTATTATGAGGGTTTAAGAAAAGCGTTGTGAGTACGCTATGGAGGGACAAATTGTAGACATAGAATATGACGATGAAACGCAGGAGATGGTCCAGATAGTCGAAGATGTCGACGATTGTTATGTTATACGGACACTCGAACACGTTAACTACAATCAGTATAAGTTTTCTTCATTTTGTATAGAAGTTCCAAAGGAATGTATATGTGTATTTTATGATACCACATGTCTAGAAGATACGGGGAAATATAACAAAGTGGGTGAAAATATATACGAAGCTCTAGATGAATCTGATTATGATTATGATTTTGATACGGGTGACGAGGGATCCGACTCTTCAGACGACAGTGGATCCGAAGTTTCCTTAGATGACGATTATTAATAAAATATTTGTGTAAAATATATGAGGTTAAAAGTCACTCCTTCATTAAAACTATCTATAGTACTCTTCGTGCTGCTCGTTTTATTACTCTATAGTTTTATTCGCGTCGAAACATTTGCGATGGGTGATGCGTGTAAAGATTATTTCGGACCTGGAAAGTGTGATATAAACACTAAGTATTTTAGTGATACGAAATACGGCACAGACACTGTAACCGAATGGCGGGACTATTGCAAATCATTCGATGTTAAAGAGCGGGAATGTCTCAAGTCACACGAAGTAACTACAGGTGATTTTTACGACGAAATTAAAGGATATATAGTTCCGGGTGAAAAGGTGACAATGGACGATTTATGTATTTTTCAAAAAGGTGGTCCTGAAATATTGGATAGACCACCAACTTCACCAGATATGGGACAGTGGGATAAACCCATTGGTACTATCGGTATATAAAAATATCATGGTATAATAAATGAAGATTCTCAATAACGATATAATGTACCCCGCGGCTATTATGGTATTCGTATTATTCATGATGATGAAATATACGACCCCCGATAAGAAGAAAGAAAAATATATGATGGCAGGATGTGGCTGTGGTCGTTAATAAACATACTTAAAAGTGATACACGTTTGAAACGTAAGATGGCACCATATACACCGCCCAATACACATTACAGTCAGTTTGATGCATCCGCTTATTCAGAGGATGATATCTTCAAGTTTATCGGTAAAGGTGGTAAGAAATTTTATTGGTTGACGAAGTATTTGGATTTATCGTATCTTTGGTACGACAAGAAGCGTAAAGTTATAGAAATATGGGGACCTTTTGAATCTCTTCAGAATTTTCAGGCGCACCATATCATAGAATGTGAACTAGACCTAAGTTGTAATAAAGAATAAATATACTATATAAGTAATGTATAGGCGCCCCGCCCCGCGTCAAAAAATACATACTGCATCTTTAGTACGCCCTACTAAAGATGATGTACGTCGCATATTAAATATCACCCCTCCCGAGGAACGTGAAAAACCTTCAAAATCCTTTTCGGTTCAGAATTCTGAACTGTATCTAAAACTCATAAAAAGAAATTATGAGTATTACGAACTCGAGTTTAAAAAACCTGAAGTTGTGGAACTCGTGTACATACCTCCACCCGTTAAGGTGATAGAGAGGCATTTTGAATATCCTGATAATGTCGTGGTTAAATTAAACGTCTTGAAATCTGGTAAGGTGCGTGTCAAACTTTTCAGTCACGTTGCACAATTGTGGGAAAAGTATAACTCTAAAGGTAAAATACCTCCACACAAAATGTTGGTTTCGGCCTATAAAAGTATGGGATATTCGGAAGCGTTCATTAATAAGATGAATAAATCTTTTGAACGTAAAAAGGTGTTAGAAATCAAATATGAAAAAATGATTCAAAATATATTTGAAAGACCCTCTACCAAAAAGAAGGCTCCCGCCAAGAAAAAGAAAAAGGATGAAGAACCGGATGACACTGTGGAAGAAGAGCCTGACGATGACGATGTTACACCCGAAGAGGATGAGGCTATAGAAGTTGACAACGACGATGACGATGACGTGGATGAAAATGCCGCTGATGTGGAACCCCCCGATTTGGATTAATAATGTTAAAAGATTAATATCAATATATATAAATGTTTAGTGTACCTAAATCTTTTCAGGCGCCCCCTATACATATTATATCTAGACCTACGGTGTATGAGGAGCGACGTCTGAGTGAATTTATTACCGGTGTAAAACGAAAAAAGGTAGATGATGTCTTACTAAAACCTAATCAAAATAAAGTATATTTTTCAGAAACTAATGGAACGATGAACGTAGCAAACTTTATAGACAGACCTGAACTTTGGAAGGTTCTCATCGATAGTAATACGAATTACGATGTGGATTTAACTATCCCCTTTACTAAAGCGGACATCGGTTCTGTATTCATCACGTTTGGTTTAAGTTATGCTATCATAACTATGATGATTTCACAAATGAAAAACTCTGGGCCGGGTGGCAACCCTTTCAATCTCAATAATACGGTTGAACTTGAAATGGAGGATGATATAGATACACGTTTTGATGATGTTCAGGGTATTGACGCCGCAAAAGAAGAGTTGGAAGAGATCGTTAAGTTTCTTCGTGCACCAGAGAAGTATTTCGTGACGGGAGCAAAAATTCCCAAGGGTGCTTTACTTACGGGTAAGCCTGGAACTGGTAAAACTCTGTTGGCTCGCGCAATCGCGGGTGAATCTTCTGTACCATTCATTCAATGTAGTGGATCTTCTTTTATAGAAATGTTTGTAGGATTAGGCGCTAAACGTGTTAGAGATGTATTTGAACTCGCTCGTAAAAACGAACCTTGTATTGTATTCATAGATGAAATTGACGCTATAGGTAAACAGAGATCTGTTAACGGCGCTCCGGCGAATGATGAACGTGATCAGACTATTAATCAACTTTTAACTGAGATGGACGGTTTTGATAACAAGGCGCAGATCGTGGTAATCGCAGCTACGAATCGCGTGGATATTCTCGATGAGGCTCTCCTTCGACCCGGGCGTTTCGATCGTAAGATTCAAGTTAATCTTCCGGATGTACACGGCCGTGAAAAGATTCTGGAGGTTCACGCGAAAAACAAAAATCTGGGTGAAGATGTATCCCTTCGCGATATAGCTCGTCAGACGACTGGATTTTCGGGTGCTGACCTGGCAAATCTTATGAACGAAGCCGCGATCCGATCTGTTGATAATGGTGAAATTACTCAGGAAATTGTAGAAAATGCGTATCAGCGTGTCGTCGTAGGAGCGAAGTCTAGGACTGTCATCTCCGACCGACGTAAGACGCGTGTTGCCTACCATGAAGCGGGGCACGCACTCATTGGAGCGCTCATGCCTGAATACGATGAGGTTCGAAAGGTGAGTATTATTCCACGTGGCGATGCGGGTGGTGTCACGTTTTTCCAACCCATGACGGATGACGTGGGTATGTATACCAAGGAGTATCTTCTTTCGCAGATTAAGGTTGCTCTCGGTGGTCATGCGGCGGAGGAGTTATTCTATGGTAAGGATAGAGTCACCACAGGCGCTACGAGCGATTTTTCACAGGTATATGCCATAGCTCGTCAGATGGTACTCAATTGTGGATTCAGTACTGTCGTTGGTAAAATTAACGTAGATGAACGGTATATATCCACCACGACCATGCGTTTGGTTGATATGGAAATCAAACGAATCGTCGACGAATGCTACGACGAGGTCATGAAACTTCTTCGCGCGAATAAAGGAAAACTTGAACAATTGAAGGATATACTCATTGATCAGGAGGTCGTAGATGGAGATGTGGTATACGAGATGGTCGCGTCGTGTCATGTTCCACCGATCAGAAAAAAATAATTTCATATTATAAGATGTCTACCGCATTTAAACGTGCACGTAGTCCTAACAGCCCTGTGACGACATTATTACAGAATCCAGGATTAAGTAGTGCTACAACTTCGACGAATGCTAACTCATCCGGTTCCATGAGACCTATGAACACTAATTCACCTAGTTCCGCATCTTCTCAGAGAAGTGTGAGAATTCCTAAAAATTTGAGTAAAATTCAAGTACAGCCACCAGCGCCAAAAAGGCAGCGTTTAGCCAAAGCTTTGGTGGGTAGAAAGCGGGATAAACTGAATAATACCGCGGGGGAAACGAGTGGAAATAGCTCCAATTCAGCGATGAATAATAGGCCAACGCCGAAAAGGAAAAAAATCACTAGCGCGACGAGATCCACTGTTAGACAAATACCACAACCAGCGTTCCGTACAGCGGCGATGGGGGCGGCGGCGAAGGAACGAAATATTGAAAAAAATTATGCTAATTTAGTGAATCAACGTAATGCTTTACCTTCTGGTTATAAAGTGAAGTTTCTTAATAAACTTTTATTAAACGCTGCTAAAAATGGTGATAAGGCTGTTAAGTTAACTCGGACTAGAATGCGAGAAGCTGTGGCTGAGGGTTTAGCTAGATCTAAAAATTTACGAAGTTTGACTAAAAAACTTAGTCCAAATGGTCAAAGGAAATTTGCAAATACTATTAAAAACAATTTAAGTGTGTCGCGACATATGATGATTAAAAACGCTATATCGAGAGAGATAACAAACGAGGCAAAAGCGGCGAAAGAAAAAGCAAAATCAGCAAAATCGGCAAAATCGATAAAATCAGCAAAATCGGCAAAATCGGTAAAATCAGCAACATCGGCAAAATCAGCAAAATCAGCAAGTGTGGCGGCGAATGCTAAAGCGGTAGCAACGGTAAAAGCAAAAACTAGAGTTAAAAATATGCCAAATGAGAATTTAATTAATGTACTCGGTAATAACGCTTCTATAATAGAGAATACCGGTAAGAAAATGGCGGGCGACGAACAGGATTTGAGAAATGTATTACTCAAAACTATAAACAGTATTAAAAATCCTGGAAATAGTTCTAGAATAAAAGGTGCAAAACAACATCTCAGATTTCTTTATGGTGCCGGCTTACCTGACTCACGTTTAAAGGCGCTTAAAACATTAAAAATACGTGATGTCCAGATGAATATTTTAAGGCAGTTTACTGCTTTGTGGCCTAAGATAGTTGCTGTACCCGACAAACCACTTAAGATTAATCTTGACGAAGATGGAACACTCGATTTTTTGTTTTTAATGTGGTGTGATATGTTACATGATGCTACAGTTGACCGCAGTGTATCTTTTGGCAATTTTTTAAATGGAGATGCTGTCAGGATGTTGTTTCCGGGTACATCTGGAATTAAATTTGCTCCCACAATATTTATAAAATCGCTTGTGGGTGAGTCAAATGGTGTTTTCGCGTTCACGCGGGATGCGAATAACCAGGTCTTTGATCTAAGAAAAGCTAAGACAACGCCATATGAAGCTATATGGAAAGACGTTATGATGCAGGGTCATATACCTATCGGAAAAAATAAGAAATCTACACCCACAAATATAAAAATGATACCGAAAGATAATTTTAAATTAGATTCTATCCGAAAAAATATAAATAAGAAGGTCTATATTTCTATAGATCAGGAATCTGTCGGTGTAAAGGAATTTTCTAAAATTATCGACAAATCGAAAAATGGAGAAAGATATACATTGGGGAGTGTAGTAGGTTATGCCAATATATTTGATGCCGGTTCTCAAATGGTAACACAAGGTTACCAACAAGATAAGGTACAATCTCGTGCGTGGGGAATGATGAACGATCCTAAAAACGTTAAATTTATGATGGCTTATTATTCATCGTTATTCCAAGTTGAGATAAATGGTCGTGGCAAAAATATCTCCAACAATCAGAATACCGATAGGAGTGCTAAATTTGGATTTGGGGAAGATGCGAACGGAGAAATTAAGTTTATTTTAAATAAAAAAGAAATAAAACCATCACGTGGAGCAAAAAAGAAAGCAAAAAATACTGGGGATCCTTCTCAACAGTTAATAAAATTTATGGGAGATTTTATGCAGGTTCTCACAGCTTTACATGCTCAAACATTTGGAGGTGGAGAAATGTTATACGTACCTGCGAGTGGTGATGGTATGTTTGTTGTTATATACATATTTATGGCAAGAAAGCTTGGTTTGGTACCGAAAATTATTACATCTACCAAAGACCAGTCAAGACTTCATTTTATAAATTTATCAGATGTTATCGTTGGTGCTAGTAACCAAAACAGTGAACAATTGAGGGGAGGTTCATATGGGTGGTAGTAATAGAAGAACGACCTATGTGGGGGTTTGAATCGTAAATAAACAACGAATATAAAGAACTTGATCGTTGATAACCTAATGGCGTACATAGCCTGGGATACCGAGACGACGGGTCTCCCCGTGGGATACCCTGTGGCATCCCCAAAGAATGTCCATTCATTTGACATGAGCCGCATGCTATCGATCGCATATGTCAAATACGATGCTGAAGGAAACGAAGTCGAATCCGACCATATGATCGTGTACCCTGATAATTTTATCGTTGACGCGGTACACATTCATGGAATCACACCGGAACACGCGAAGGAACACGGTTTACCTTTTGAAGAGGTGTATAATCGATTTGTCGAGTCAATCAAGGGTTACGATACTTTGGTCGCGCATAACTCGAAGTTCGATGAGAGTATTCTCATGTCAGAGTGTTACCGTCGAGGATTTAGTGTCGAACCGTTTAAGAAGGTTAATTTCGTGTGCACACTCCAAATGACTCTTAAGACGTTTCTCAAACCACGGAAACTGATTTACCTGTATGCGGATTTGACTGGTAAAGAGTTTGAAAATGCACATAACGCACTCGCCGATTCACGTGCGTGTGGTGAAGTGTACCATATACTTCACAATTACAAACGCGTCTTGAAACCTCTTGGTATCAAGAAAATTAAACTGAAGGCGTCCGAGGTGGCGAGTATGATTGATAAAAATAGGTTTTGTAAACCTGACGAGATTGTCATGAATCTTTGGTGTAAGTACTCTCCGGATACATTCGACGGTCAGACGAAGGAACAGATCGCTATAGAAGCGATTAACTCTTCGAATACAGCCTCCGAGCTTTTGGCTGATGCCCAAAAGTTTGTTTCAAAGGATAGTGCGGCGGTCGAACAAAAGTATCGAGCAGTCAGTAATCAATTGATATCCAAAACGAGTCTCACGGATAAGGAAAAGACTGCCGCGAATGATTATATTCGCAAGACCTTGTATACGAACCATGGTACACGTCATGAGGATACGACGGCAAAATTGAACCCAGATTATATCACAGACGATACGTATTACACATATACTGTATGTGTTATCGAGGGGACGGAGTATGAAATTGTTGGTAGGATTGATCGTCTCATCAAGGACGAAATGGGTGATCTTACGTTAGTTGAGATTAAGAACCGGGCAAAATGTCTTTTCAAGAACGTGCGAGAGTACGAGGAGATTCAGTGTCAGACGTACATGGAGATGCTGAACATCGAATCGTGCCGATTGGTTGAGCAGTACAACAGTGACACGTGTACACATTTACTCAAGCGTGACAAGGATGGATGGCAAAAGGAAATTCTTCCTAAGCTTAAGAATTTCTGCGAACACTTTCATAGCCAGCTGTCTAAATAATATTTACATGTAATAAGATGAAGTGCGCAGTTGATCGTAATATGTCAGACCCTATAGACATAACTCCATTAGGTTGCAAACCTGTCAGTTTTGATAAATGTGAGTCGGGGTACATGGCAGCTAAAGAAGATGTAACTCTTCCAGGAGGAGAAAAGGCTCCTATGGATCAGTGCTGTCAGTGTAGACCGGGTGGTGAAATTTGTGGATATTGTAAAAACGAGGCTATGTGCACAGAAGCTGAGAAAAAGCGGTATGTCGCGAGTGAGGAAGAGAAGGAATGTTTTGATGGTGTCCCCGCTCCCACAGCCACAGCTCTTTCACCGAGTGAGGATGTAGGACCTTCGCCAGAACCTGAAAAGCAAAAAACTCCTAACCCCGGTACGTTAGGGTTTTGGAAACGCAACCTGTGGATACTTGTTATGTTATGGGTTATCGTAGTTGTTTCCTTGTATGGTTTGTGGAGTAGAATATCAATATATTCAAAGTGGAGACCCAGACTCGTTCAGATGGCCGGCGCTTTTACTATCGTCGATTTATTGACTATATTGATTATTAAATTTATTTAAAGCGAAAAAATGAGAATATTGTACAATGAAGAAGGTCATCGTGGCGTTCCCGGGTAGAGAATATTCCGGTGATTTTTTGATGGTATGGTCAGAAACTCTTCTGGCTCTCACTAAAGAAGGGTATCAGATTGCTTTAGTGAACCAATATTCATCGTTCGTACCGTTCGCGCGAATGAAAACGCTCGGTCTCGATGTTTTACGCGGAAAAGATCAAAAACCATTTGATGGTAAACTGGATTACGATGTGTGGCTAACAATCGATTCAGATGTTATTTTTACACCAAAACAGGTTATGGAGATTATAGAAGATACGGATAAATATCCAGTCGTTTCGGGGATGTATCGATTGGGTACAACTCAATATTCGCCGGTACAGGAATGGAACACTGAATATTTTAAGAAAAATGGTTATTTTGAATTCATGTCGAAAGATAGTATAGATCCTAATAAGAAATATATATCGGTCGCATACAACGGTATGGGACTTTTTGCGTGTACGAAGGAAGTTCTTGAATCTTTGAAGTATCCATATTTCCATCACCCACCAATTGAATTGGATCTTGAAGATGGTAATTCCGTCACGGAGATGGTTTCAGAGGATGTCGCGTTTTGTCGTAACATAAAGGAAGCTGGGTATGATATTACGGTTAATACGAATATCGTTGTTGGACACGAGAAGAAACTTATCCTATAAAAAATTTATATCTCAAAGTATTACCATACTTTCAAATATAAAAATATTTTTCTATTATAGATGTTACAGTATATTCTTTTAATCCTGGTCCTAGCTGCCGTATTTTATGTACATCAGCAGATGCAAAATCCCGCTAACAATTGTGAGGGGGAATGGGTATGGGCCGAGGAATGTACAGAAGATTGTAGTTCAGGAAAAAGCAAATTAGTAGGTACGTATAAAGTAACTAAAGCAGCTACAGGTTTTGGTAAATGTGATTTTAAGGATGGCGAAACAAAGGAAAAACCGTGTCCAGTTGATATGTGTCCACCAGAAGATTGCGTAGGAGATTGGGTAGATGATGAGATATGTATCGGAAGTTGCTCAATGAGAAACGCTACGCGATTTTCGCAGTATGTCATTGAAGAGCCTGAGAGATACGGTGGCGAAGAATGTGACACAGAAGCCGGTAAAGTTAAGGAAGTTGAATGTCCGTATAACATGTGCCCCCCCGAAAAATGTGTTCATACGGTTGAATGGGAAGACTGCGAAGGATATGGTACTACCAGCAAAAGGACCGGCGCCGTTAAAATAGTACGAGAAGGTAAATTTGGTGGTGAGTGTGATTATACTGAGGGGCAGATAATAGAAGAACCTTGTCCACGATCTTTACGCCCTACGGAAATTGACGAAGATTGTGAAGGTGATTGGACGTGGGATGAATCCTGTACGGGTATGTGTAGCGATAATTCCGCTATACAATCGGCGACATACGTCGTAACTAAGGAACATTCAGGTAGTGGCGCGTATTGTCCATTTGAAGATGGTGAAACTAAAACACAACCTTGCCCCGAGGATAAATGCCCCCCAGAAGATTGCAAACATGAATGGATATGGAATGAAACTTGTGAAGGTGGGTCTACATGTACAGAGGGTATGACATTAACGGGTACGTATAAAAAATTAGGCGATCCTTTACAGGGTGGTGCCGCATGCGAATTTGATGATGGTGATACGAAGGAAATTGCGTGTCCCGAGAGTAAATGTCCTAGAGAAGATTGTGTGGGTGAATGGAATTTGAAAGATAGTGTCGATAACGAGTATGTTACGGGAATGAGCACGTATGAATTTAATATAATTTCTCAACTGAAATATGGCGGAGCGAGCTGTGAAGCGGAACAGGGGGATACAAAACAGCAACTCATATCAGTAGAATAAAATATTTATTAATTGTAAATGGCGAAGGCGAAGATACCCAATGCTAAACTGCCCGGTTTTAAACCACCCACGATGAAACCGCCAAGTGCACCCAAGCCACCTAAAGGACCGGATATTCCAGGTAAACCCCCTAAAGGACCGGATGCTCCAAAAGTGGACGCTAAAAAACCCAAAACCAAAGCAGATCCTCCTAAGCCTAAAAAGAAGATGACTGCAGGTCAAAAGGCTACAGCCGCGGCCGCGGTCGCAGGTGGTCTAGCGGGTACTTTATATTTAATAGACGCTGAAAAAGATGCGAGTAAAAAGGTTAAAGAGTGTGTCGGTAAATGTTTACCTTTAAATTGGGATCAATTCGCTGGGTACGAAGAGGGTGTCACGGTTCCATACGCGGAACTTGAGTATCGACCTGCGGAAGGTGAAGAGGAAGAAGAAGATCAACCGTATTGTAGTGAAGGTATTCCCGAAGAGGAAGCTAACGCGTGTGGAGATATGTGTCAGAGTGAATGCGAGGCTCTTCATAAATGGAAGATTGGGGATAATCCATTCAAGGAAGGAGGACCTTTTGATTTTGGAAATATGATTCCGTGGGATGATTTTCCGTTTAGTATGTTCGGTGACATACAAACGTTACTTATTTGGGTTGGTGTATTTTTCGCTTTACTCATATTCGGTCCGATGATATTTAAATTGATATTTTAATCAGAATTATCATAAAATCGTAATAAATTTACAATATCCATAAAGTAATCCGTCGAGGCGTTTAAGAAATCGCCATTGTAGTTCCTTTGTAGTATATTATTTGTATCGTACACGATAAACAGTGCAAATAATAGTACACCATATCTCGAAAGATGTTTCCTTTCAATTCCCGAAAATATGAGTAATGCGATTAACCCGAGTAACAATAGTGTTAATATAAATCCAAATACCCGAAGATCCATACCCATTTGAACACTTATGAAACCGAGTACAAAAAATATCGAGAACATTTTTACGACGTCTTTTATGATGTCTTCGCCATAATCTCGCTTTTTCATCATAATTCCCATCAACGCAGAAATCAGTGTGAGTATAGCAAACTTTACTTCAAAGCTTACACGCACAAATGCGAGAAATAAGAAAAGAGCGATTGGTCCTAAAATATACGCCAAGTGATAATTTATCGCGTGTTGTTTATTCACCGATTTTGCAGCCGTGTATGCTACCATGGATTGAAAGATGAGATTTAAAAACACTTTCCCCATAAATGGCCCTTTTTGAATTAAGAGTTTGTTCATTGTTATTATACTTAAAGATTTTAATCCTGTAATAAATAAGAAACGAATATGTCCAGTTAGCTCAGTGGTAGAGCGCCAGGCTTTTAACCTGGTGGCCACGGGTTCGATCCCCGTACTGGACATAAAAGTCTGGATGTCCGAGTGGTCTAAGGAGGACGACTTAAGATCGTCTGTGCTATGCACGCGTGGGTTCGAACCCCACTCCAGACATTTCTTCCCATGTTAATGTACTTCAAATACACTAAGATGAGTTACTTTAAGAAATAATCCTATTATATAGTAGTATGCAAATATTCGTGAAAACACTTACCGGAAAGACTATCACTTTAGAAGTTGAGCAATCAGATACGATCGATAATATTAAAGCTAAAATTCAAGATAAGGAGGGTATTCCACCCGATCAGCAACGTCTCATTTTCGCGGGAAAGCAACTTGAAGATGGTCGTACACTCGCCGATTATAACATTCAAAAGGAATCAACACTTCATCTCGTTCTTAGGTTGCGTGGTGGTTTAGAATAATTAAACTTAAGGATTTGAGAGTATAAATGATCAGATGTCCCTTGGGGTCAAGAAGTTGTGTTTCGATGCTATTATTCCTAGTCGTGGTTCTGATGGTGCTGTGGGATATGATTTATATAGCTCCGAAGCTGCGGTTGTACCGTGTCAGGCGGGGCGAGCTTTAGTGAGCACTGGCATCACCATAGTTCTTCCCCCGGGTGTGTACGGTCGCGTAGCTCCCCGTTCGGGTCTAGCTGCGAAGCACTGTATTAATGTAGGCGCAGGAGTTATTGATCCTGATTATACCGGTGAAATCAAGGTCATTCTATTTAATCATGGTTTGAAGGACTTTGAAATCAAGAAGGGTGATCGTATTGCGCAACTTGTACTAGAGCGTTGTGAAACTCCCCCTATCGAAGAAATTAACATTATTGAAGACACAGAACGTGGATCGGGTGGATTCGGGTCTACAGGTCAATAAGATTATCCTCACAAAACCATAAACTTTCTGCCGTAGGCATGAAGAGAATACCTTGTGCCATTGTCATAGCTATTTTAGATTTTGTTAATGTGGGATAAGACCATAAAAGCCAACGTTCCCAGTATTTCTCTTCGAGGTAATTTTCCCAATCTTCCTTTTCACTCTTTTTTATTCTGAGCATCCCACGATGTATTTCTAACGGGTCCGTTTCAATTCGCAGCTCCTTAGGAATGATAGCTCCTTTCCTAATGAGATGTGCTCGCATTAACTTCGGGTTTCCGTGATCTATGTAGTGTTGTTCACCTTTTTTACCAAAATCGATAGCGCGTTTGTCGGGTAAAATGACACGTAGTTTATGGGCTACAGAGGGACTGGGTTGTAATACCACGTGCATCCTGATAGTAGATATTTTTTTTAAATAACGGATTTTTTTCAGTATGTATATTAGATGAATATAGCTATTCTTATCATATCAATTTACATTTTATCATCATTCATGGAATGGTCGTTACATAAATTTGTGATGCATGGAAATCCGGAATTTTTTGAAAAAATTCCCTTAATAGGTAAAATATTAGCATCAACAGCGCGTGATCATTTACGACATCACGAACATGTAAACATAGATATGACTCTTAGTCAAACAAAGACGAATGGTTTGTATTTCTGGTGGTCGACCACATTGACATTTATAATAATAGCGCTTATTCTATCAAAGTTTATGGCACCTGTACACATCGTTTTATCTATTTTGATACATAACATTTTGTGGAATAATTGGCATACTCGTTTTCATAAATATGATCAAACTGTAAAAATAAAGGAAGGTCTTCCCACATTTCAAATGTTTCCGGTAGGACCGATCTATGATTATTTATGGAAGTATCACGCGATACATCATTCTCAAAAGGGGGAAAAGTATAATTTTAACATAATACTTCCATTATTTGATCATTTATTTGGTACATTGGGTGATAAATCATGCATAGACAATACTTTATACTGTAAAACTGAACAATCCGATTACAGATGTTATCAGAATCAATATCACTGTTACACGAAAAATGATATACATTAAATATGCTTTCTACACACCGCCATGTACATATCACTTCCACCGATGAGTTCCAGTTCTCTACTATCCACAAATCGTTTAGTAAATGGACCAGGTGTACCATCTTTACACCGCATACATAAGGCCGAAAGTTTTGTGACCTCCGACGCGAGAGGAATACAATCGATCAGTTCACCAAATTTTCGTTGAAAACAGTCACCATCTAACCCTGTCAGAATCACGTTTTTGTTTATGTATAAACACATCTGTACAAACTTATGAAGACGGGGAAAGAATTGTGCCTCATCTATGGCTATTATATCAGCCTTATCAAATTCGTCGTTATCGTACAAAAGATCAAACAAGTCGTATACCTTGTGACAATTAAACTTTACATTGTCATGTGTCTTCAATACCTGTTCTTCTGACCTCGTATCCTTAGCGGAGTTTACCACGAGTATCTCACGGCCTATGACTTTCAATCGTTTCAGGCGCCGAATAAGTTCCGACGTTTTACCCGAAAACATGTTACCCATGATGATGTGAAGACTCATTTTATTTATAACAATCGTTTTTTTTAAGACACATTAACGTAATTAAATATTATTATACTCCAGTAATCAATATATGTTACGAACCACATACGACAAATCCGAGTGCCAAACGGGGATAGTACATATTGGGTATGGGGCTTTTCACAGGGCACACCAGGCCATGTATATAGACGATTACATGCAGAAGACTGGAGATCTTAGGTGGGGTATAGTAGCGGTCAATTTGCGAAACGAGGGTTTTAGGGAAATAGACGATTATATCGTCAAGACACCTTCGAAGTATAGATTAGTACGTTCACATTTAGATTTTATAGATTGGACAAAAAACAGAACTATAGCAAAGCATTTACTCACTTTACCCAGTGTACATTTGATAACTATAACAGTTACAGAGAGTGGTTATTCTCCTGGTTCACCTCTATATGAATATTTGGCATGTGGTTTACGAAACAGAAAAAATCCAATCACAATTCTGACATGTGATAACATGAGACAGAATGGCGTTGCATTAGAGACACAATTTTTGGCGTATCTTTATCAGACAAATCAATACGAAATGGTAGATTGGGTTCGTGAAAACGTTAAGTTTCCGAGTTGTATGGTCGATAGAATTACACCTAGAACTACCATGAAACTGTGTGATGAAGTGGAACATGTGTATCCAGGATATGGGAGAACCCCTGTTCAGACAGAAGAATATTCTAAGTGGGTCATCGAACGCAATTTTGCTTCAGAATTTCCAGATTTAGGGGAAGTGGGTGTGACGATTACCGATGACATAGAACCGTACGAGGAAACAAAAATTAGAATTTTGAACGGAGGGCATACATCTTTAGCTTATTTGGGTGTATTATCTGGGTATACCACATTCGATCAAGTCATGAAAAATGATACACACAGAGAACATTTCAAAAAATTACAGGAAGAGGAAATAGTTCCGTCTATAGAAGGAAAGTTTCCATTTGATTTAAATGATTATGTAGATGAAATCGAAGAACGTTTCTCGTGTGATTCAAATACAGATGATCTTGAAAGAATATGTATGGATGGGTTCACGAAATTTCACACTTTTGTTGTTCCATCTTTAAGAATATGTTTACAACAGGGTAAAAAGCCTGTACGTATATACAAAAGTATAGCTGCTTGGTACATATACGCACGTAAATTTGCTAGGGGTTGTACTAAGATTAAGTATAACGAGCCGAATTGGACACTTTTGGAGCCGTTATTAAAAGAAGGGTGTGTAGACGATTTTGTGAGTAACGAGCGTTTATGGGGTGACATTCCAAAATTATTTATTACATTTTCAAGAGACTTGAAAACTATACTATTGTCACATACATTTGAAAAGGAAATAGATCTATTATGTGACTAATTTACATATTTGAATAATACGGGTGGTAGTATTCATCCGATTGTGTGATAATTGGTATAAAGTTGAATTGTGTTTCAACAGTCATCGTTCCATTTGGTAGTTCTGTGTGAACTGTATCTGTCTGTGTATTACTTGTACCTGGTTCATTGTCCGTGGCGGCCCATTCCGCATCCAACTCTTCAATAAATTGACGAAGCGATCCCAATTCTTCTTCACCCATACCCGTAGGTTCGTATTGAGGCATTGTCATTGGCTCGTTGTGGTTCAGTAAAAACGATGGTGGTTTCACTCTGTCGTGTATTTCTTTGATGAGTTTGCATATGTTCACGTAATCTCCTTCCGGAATGTTATCCGAGTTCTTATCGACGAGTTCCAAAAGTTTATGGAATTTATCCATCTTAAAGGCATGAAATTTCACACAAGTTTATCTGACTTAGGTTTATAAAATACTTAAATCTTTACTTGAGGAGAATGAACCTCGAGCCTCCCTACGAAGCTTAATAAAAGAATCGTAAAAGCGCATCACAGAATCCCCCTCATCCTCCTGTTTCAAGGCGTCTTTTATGTTTTGCTTTAAATCAACGACCTTAAAATAAAGATTATCAAATTTTTCGTGTTCGTACGAATATCTTCTTTTTCTCGATAGAAAAGAAAGAATTTCTTTACATTTTCTATAGAGAAAATTTAAGTTCTCCCGCCTTTCCGTGATATCCATCGGATCGTGCTTTGGAATTTGTAAATATCTTTTTTCACCACACTCATTCGTAGCTTCCACCACAGTGTAATTTTTCATAATTGTAAGAAAATCTAGGTTTGATCGAAAAGGTTTCGGGGCAATGAAGTCGATGACATTGCGTAGTATTTGGGACATTTTCTCGGCGCAGGCGGAGGATCGATAGCGTGTGGGTGATGAAGAACCTCTCCCCAAATTTTACGCTGAATGTCTGCGCAGAGGGGCGCGGTCGCTTGACAAAACGCAAGAGCGAATTCGTGTGAATACACACTCACGTAGAAATCAGGCATCAATGGGTGTAGTTGCATTTTCACGTTTCCGAAGCTGACTTAGGGTTCGTTTGTACCATCTAACCTGACCCGGTTCAGATTCGTCTTCGACTTCTCCATCTTCTTGATTTTCCAATTCTGACATCTCCTTCATTTCCGCGAATCGAAGTCTTGTGTATTCCAGATCGACATCTAGAAAAATAGTATAAGGGGCGTCCCACACCGCCATCTTAATCCATTTATACGTATTCACCAAATATTGTGGACCCGTATCACGAAGGGTGTTAAATATAGCACGCGCGTGCATATATTCTAATGGTCATCTTTCTTTTTATACCTATTTATATCTTCACGAACATCCATTAATGTGCGAACAATTCCTACCATACACACCGCGATTATGTATTTTGCATCCCCGAGTGGGAACATTAATTAGAGAAAGAATATTATGTTTAAGTAAATAAATGGTATTCCCGTTTCATATAAAACTTACGGATGACACGAATGAAATGGATCTTGATAGACATTTCATGGATGCATGGGTTCTCACGGGGTGTGAAAATAAGCTTCAAATGATATTGGATGCTACAGAATGTAACCGTGTATCTCTAAAACGCGTCATGCGATCACGATCAGTGTTGAATAAACATAGAGATATGTCAAATAAATATATAGATCACAGTATTATTTTAGTGAAATCTAAATTTACAAAAAAAATTATACAACTTGGATTATTTTTTATAAAAACCGAACGACCAGTATATGTTAAGGTTTTGTAAACTCGTATAAATAAACCTTTTCCGGTCTTGGCTTCGGATATTCATACCCGAGTGACTTTATGTATGTATGCACTTCATTATCTTCAGAAAATCCATGTATTTCTACGAGTAAAGCTGGTTTATGTTTCTTTATTGTATCTGTCGCCCCTTTTAAAACTTGTAGTTCATGTCCTTCCACGTCAATTTTTATGATGGATGGGATGCCTGTATAGATATCATCCAATCTCTCGCACGCGACGTTCACACCTTCACCCTTTAAATCATCGTCAGGATTAAAAGTTGTTCCACCATAGTTTATGAGCGTTTCCGATTGACCGTGTGACGGGATATGAATTTCAGAAACAGATTTTTTGTCCGCGAGAGCGCAGGGAATAACTTGAACGGGGTATCTAAGTGAATTATTTTTTACGTTTAAACTTACTATTTCATGAAACACGGGTTCAAATGATACAACTGGACCGTAATCGGAAAACATGAGTGTATTATATCCTATATTTGCACCGACATCTATAATTTCTGTGTCTGGTTTATGACATCTTCGTATATCTCCACGCATCCAACCATCCCATTCACGACCTCGTGCAATCGTGGGACCTATATATTCGTCATTTGAAATTACGTGTACATCGTATATTCCGTTCGTCACTTTGGTCAAACTAATTTCCATGTAATTAAAAAGGAATATAAAACTTTAAGTACTGTTGTATATAACAATGATCTTAACAACCAATAACTCACCCTTTCCTCAACGTTTGTATGATGTGCATAACATACTACAGATGTTGGATTCGTATTATAATAAAAATGACACGAATGGTAATTCGTTTACCGGTATCATAACCGAGTTGGAAGACTATAAAGGACTGTTACTCGCCACCGTAAGCTCCCAAAAGTATAGAAATTTGAGTGAACCTGAGAAGGATAATTTACACGCACGTATAGAGAACATTTGGACGCGATTGTATCACGAAGAGGATATAGAAATTGTAGACTCTACCGGTATTTTGATTTACCAATCCTGGCAAAGAAGTCCTAGAGCTCGACGATCTCTAGCATAAAGTTTTCATCAAATTTTCCTAAACGTATTTTATTATCATTGACAAGCTTTAAAATATCCTTACCAACACCTGCGTTGACGTTCCACGCTTCATCGTTTTTGGGGTCGGGTGGCATCGTTGGCATGAGCATCGTAAACGCGACCATTTTCTGCGACATAGAAAGTTCCTTGTCTTGGAGTATACGTATTATATGTTTTGGAATTTTAGAAGGATCCATTATATTTTACGAGTATTAATTCTTTAATGTTATGTATATTAAAAGATTGAGTGCATATTACTTTACAATGAACGTTATTGCTATCAGAACTCCTTTTACCACACGTGTACGTAGAAATGTAAAAATACACGCCATATGTGACCCTGATCAATACGACACAGAGATTAACTCCGCGCGCGGGTTTTCGCATCAAAAGATTCGTATGAAACCTGTGACACAACAACGCAGTAATGCCATGTTTTATGACCCAGATCAATACGATCCTGATGCAAATCAGAGGTCTGTATTAAATGAGGCTGTCCAACTCATAGATGAAATTTCTAAAACTGGAGATGTAACTTTTGGTGAGGTTATTGAGGCGCAAAATTTATGGGCGCAGTCTATTGTGGATATTTCTAACTCTTTTCTGACTGGCGGTGATTACGTGAAACTCGCGGGTGAATGTGCGGGTGAATTATATGGATACGGTCATTCTAACGTACTCTTCAAACCTACGAAGGCTGCAGAGCGTCAGTTTCGTCCAACTGCGAATGATGCTATGTCGTATTTCGTTGGAAATGATGCTGTAATTAGCGGTTATAAAGAGGATCACGGCTTCGCCATTAACGCGAAAAAGGGATTTAGTAAGGTCGTTTTCGAGAACCACCAAATCGATTGTCACTCAGACGTTGCACACGCCATGGGTACGTATGAATTTACATGCGCCACGACCGGCGAGATTTCGGAGGTTGAATACACGTTTGGATATAAGCGAAATTCGGATGGAAAGGTTCGTATATGCCTTCATCATTCTTCAATTCCATACGAGTCGTCGAATAAGCCGCGACGTGCGAAGACTTCACCCGTGAAACAGAAGCATGTTATATTTTACGACCCGGACCAATACGATCATGAGGAGAATCAAATGCGACACGTCGGTATCACTTCTTAGATTTTGTATAGTCAGACGCCTTTTTAGGACTTTTACATATAGTGTCACCACAGTGATCCCTATTTTGGTAAACGGAATTTATGGATGTTGATATTTCGTTACACTTTTTTAAGGACCATCGCCCTAGTAAAGGTTTTTCAGTTTTTGACAAAAATTCTATAATTTGTTTTATCATGTATTGAGTATTACCTTGTTGTTTAATTGACTTAAACACTCCTCCGATTCCATTTAGCCGCGAGTGTTGGAAACAACTCCTCCAGTGTTTTAAAATATTTATTAAGATATTCTCTTTCAACCTTTTCTTCATCCGTCAATTTAACGCGGTCGGGTAAAGCACCCAGTTCTATCCCTTTAAATAGATCCATTCGGTTAGTAAAGTTTACAAAAACACGAAACGAGAGCAAGGTTTCGTGTTTTAGGTTTAAGACACGTATTTCTTCGTGTATTCGGTCGAGGTGAACCATTTATATGTATTTACATTTTTTTACCGCAGCTGTATTCTTCGGGTTTAGGTCGCGTGAGGTAGTCGATTAAGAATAATATAACAAATATAAATCCAGCGCTACCGAATAACATCGCGACGAAAGAGGGGGTGATCCAGTTCATTTATTATATGCTGAGATTATTTTTGTAAATTTTTATCCATATCCAAAATAAACCTAAGTCCGTGACATTATCTATTTTTCAAGTAACATGGAGCTGACATACAAACACACGGAAATCTACGATTGGGTCGGTGATGAAGAACTACGAACTTCTATCACAAAGAGTATCAATGAGATAGAGAAATCTAAAACCCTGTTGCGCAAGAACAATTACGAACCGGTGATTTCAGAAATCCTTGGATGGAAAGACAAAAGGGACAGGCATAAGGATGCCGAACTTCATGATGGAACTGGTATAGAGGTGAAGAAAAATAGTAGTACTTCATTCATTCTTGACGCTGTTCGGTACGCTGAGATGTATTACGGTGCATGTGATAACGGAATCCATCTTTTTATCAATTTTAAAAGTGGAAAGATTCATCAAATAAACCGAATCATGATCGTCCCCAACTGGATGGTCGTGCGTATGATGATTCCTGACCAAGATATGGCAGATTCAGCATTAACCATGTACAATAAAAGGAAAGAGATGGATCAGGGACTGAACTGTCAGGCACTTTTAAACGTCACTAGAATGATTAATAAATTTAATAACATGTAAATTATCTCCATCCTATTAATTGTTGAATTAGGCTGTCCAGTACTAAGCTTAAAACTATCACTGACCACACCCCAGCCAGAAAGTCTAGAATTTCCCAAACTGCTCCCATAACGGTATTCTTTTATATTATTTCATTCCTTTATATTAGGATGATACTCACAGACCAGCTAATTAGGTATCTCTCCAAAGATATTATGTTACCGACACGATGTTACGCGACTAAAAAGCAACTCGTGTCTGTAAGGGATTGTTGTGACTGCAAGATATTTTGCAAAAAACCACCGAAGGGTTCGGTACCTGCTTACGCGTTCAAAACTTCTACCTCAAATCCTTATCCGCCGTATAATAAGTCTTCCCCTTAGTGGCGAAACTATGAACCCTCGCGTACCCCCACGCTTGTGGAGAAGCTCCCGGACGATGCCCGGTTCTCCACGCAGCGAGTCCCCTGTTATAGATTTTTTGGACAGTCTTTAAAGGAAGGCCAGTAGCCTTCGCAATATCTGGCAACGACTTAACATCTGAGCCGTACCTTTTCCGGAACTTTTGGGTGTAGGAGGAAGTCTTCGTCTTTCGTCCTTCGTCTGTTCTAAACTTGGTGTAGTCTTTTTTGAGCATCTTCTTGTAACGAGTTTCAACCTCCTTGAGAGTCCCAAGCCCCCTGAAGTATTTGAGGGGTGCATAGATTTGACCTTCTGTTCTACGCAGTTGCCCAACTTTTCGAGCAATTTGAGCATCTGTGAGAGGCATCTTATATTTCACCGAGATTTTTGTTTATTTGGATTTGGATTTGCGTTTGTCGAGCCGTTGATAACCCTCTTTACGCATCATTTTATCAACTCGTCTCTCCAATACCGGACTTGAACGTCGAACCCGGTTAATGATGTTCCTGGCAAGTTCAAGCTCCTTCTCACGCCTTGATTTGAGTGATAACTGACCGAACTTTGGGGTAAGGATATTCAATTCCCGTTGAACGTTCGTTTTTAAATTAGATAAATTGACCAATTTATTTATCTTATTTTGTGCGGTCTTATTTGGACGCTTACTTATGAGTGTAAAAAAACTTTTTTTCTGAGGCATTTTACTTAAAGGTATCTTACAATGTGTATACATAAAAATATGAGTGATACCAAGACCTTCCTCCTCGGTGCCGTCACGGGATTTGCCGCGTGTGTCGTCGCAGTAAAAGTGTATAACCGAGTTATGAGTAAGAAGGAGGAATAATAATGTGCATATATTATAAATGCCGCCCACGTCGCCTCAGGTGAAGCAAGCTAAAAAAAAGCTCACACCTATATCACCCTCCAAAAAACGGTATCGTGACAGTCCTAAAATAAACGATCGTTTGACGTATATATTACGAATGCAAGATCCTAAAGTGAAGCGCGATAAACAGTTAGTGCGCGCTATACAAAATTTCATAAAAAAGAATGCATAGCTTAACATTTCTTTTTATACATACTCGAAGCACCCACTGCGTACATAGCGAATACCCATAACGGTACACCCGGATACGCTTTCTTCATGTGTTCGATGGGATTCGTAACTTCGAACGTGTTTTTCGTCTGTTTAAATGAAAAATAAAGTAAAGGTAAAATGAGTGACGCGTGAACGTGTCTATTTTTAACTTTACGTCCGTACATGTTTAATAAGACCACACTCGGAACCCAATGAACTATTATATCACAAACTTTTAACAGGGCTTCATTACCGTCAGTATATTTTTCTGCCATTTTATTTGGAAATAAGTGTGCTATCGTGCTTCCCGTGAATAATGCCCCTAAATTCACGGGAACCATCATTTCAGCCGATTTACCAGCTATCATCATGGTTATGTTCATTACATTGATGACAAATGTTAATGGTGGATTATTCATTTATCATTATGTTTTATTTTTTTAAGAGTTTAAATAATTGTGCGATATCATGCTCCAGTATGAATTTTACATCATTGTTTAAATATATTTTCACATCCGGTTTCGGCTTTTCTTTAGACTTGTACATGAGTAGTAAGAGGTATATGTATGTTCCCAGGGGTACTTCGTCACCTGGATCGGCGGGGATAATATCTTTACCCTGTTTGATAATGAGTTTGTTATGTTTAAACACCATTATAACACCACTTTCTTTAATCTTCTCTATGATCTTATCGTGATGACCCTCGTAAATATCATCGACTAAAGCTGTCATTCTTTTATTGTTACCATAGTCCTTGAGTTCGGACGTTATATTTGGATTTTTCATAGTCTTTATTTTTTTACCGTCGTTCGCGAATACGAGTAAATCACCATTTGCGGTGGACGTAGTACTCTTCTGTGGTTTTGTTCTGAACTTGGAAAAAATGTATAAACAGACGATGATCAGGACGATCCAAAATATCTGTTGACGATTCGTCGGGTCCATTATTATGTACGGTACATTTTTTTTCTTCGGTTATCTTAATATAATGACAGACGCTGTCGCCCCAGCCGTTAATTTTGCCGCGACCTCGGCTCCCATAGCAACCCAAACTAACGTAGTTGCAAATAAGTTAGGAGGTAAACCCACAGGTTTAATCACTATCGGTGTTCTCGCGGGTGCTATCGGTGCCGCGATTTTATACACACCCATCGCTTCTATCGGTATCGATAGGTACCTTAAGTGTGATGCTATTCAGGGTGACCAAAAGTATGATAACCGAAAAATGTTTCTGAGCACAACACTCACGGTTATGATTACCGTTGCAGCCACTTTGGTTGGATACTACATCATCGATTCTTTCTCTAAGCAGAAAAGTGGTTTACCTTTCCTGTTGATGATGGGAGGTGTTATGGGTATAATTGCCAGTGTATTCACGTATCAGCTCCAGCAGACGACTGAGGAGTGTGGTGAACCCGATGATAATTCCAAGAATTTTGTGATTCTCTGTATTACGGGCGCCGTGTTTATGACTATCGGTGGTATTTATCTTTTGGCTAAAGCCAACCCTAACACGGTAAAGGCGATGAGAAATAGAGCCTCTTCCGCTGCTTCTTCTGCCGCGGCGAGTGCGAGATCTGCCGTGACGAAAGGATCGAAGGCGTCTTAATTTGTTTGAATAATTTGTTTTTGTAATATAATGGAGCTATATGAAGCTACGTATATTATATGCATGCTCATCGTGCATATAATACGACGTACGGGTTCTATAACGTTTGAAGAAAAAGTTAAAATACTTCAGTTCGTGGGTGATTTAGTTTTGAGTTTAGATAACAAACGCTGCAATATGTATATCTGCGATACCAAGAAAATGCTCGTATAAGCGGCTGAATAGTTAGCACCGATTCTATACTGATACGTGAGCCACAGAGTACTGGATAATATACCCGCCAATACATAGTTTACACTGTAGCTACTGACGTCGTCTTTTTCATATACATTTTTCATGTTCAGGGCAATTTGACTTATACCCAATGACACGGCCGCGATAGCTATCCATTGATTTGTTGCGATGACCATTTATATAATTAAAGATTTTTTTATATTGTAGTATATAAAATGGAAGCTATCTTACAGGCCTACTCTGTCAAGTCGAAGGAAAATGAGCGTATCGTTGAGCGTGTTACGCGTCTCATTCATAAGTACAAAAAGACCGGTATCAACAAGGATAATATTTGCGGGCTGGTTTCTGTTCTGATGATGGATGTTAATAAGTTAAAGAAACTCACAGGCCCCGAAAAGAAGGATCTCGTCATTGATCTCATTTACTCTGTCATCGAACAAATAGACGCGGGTGATGAGGACTCGGAACTTGAAACTGTTTTGAAGACTATGGTACCTCCCATGATTGATAGTTTTTCGGCAATGTTAAAGTTAAATAAGGCTTGCGGTTGCCTAAAGTAGAGATGAGGTTTCCGAATTTAGAAACCATGATCATGTACGGTGTGTATTCAATAAAAGATTTGATTTTATATTCCAATAATAAACTGCGAAAAAGGAATATAAAACCATTGAATGAGTGTACAAATTGCTCATATGTATTTACTGAAAATGCATGCCCTAATTGTTGTTCTACTTCTTTGGCTTAATAACCAAACCTAGTACGGATTCTAAGTTATTCTTTTCTCGTTTCAATGGTTTTTCTCTTTTTAGTTTTAACTGATTAGAATCACCGCTCGCATTATTTATTTCATACATTTTTTGATTTTTAGTGAAATCTTGTGTTAGTACCATCTTATTCGCCTCTGTTGTGATTATGGTATTCGGTTTCTCTTTGTCGATACAAGCGTTACTTCTGAACTCTTCTATCGTCAAATCCCCACCAAAATGTGTCAGGCTTTGTCTTTTTGGTGCTGGTTTAATATGCCCTATCTTGTTATATATCTTTTTACGCATCATCACCATATGCCCACACATGATACTCCCTCTAGATAAACCGTAATGGTCTAACGCGTATGTCTTCATACAACTCCAAGAACAAAAATTACCTGAAGTTGTAAATTTTTGACGACGATCATCATATCTCGTCGGTAATGAAAGTGGTGTATTTTCAAATGGGTGACAACACCACCAGCACCACATATTAATAAAATCTTAAGATATTTCTTTAAGTTTTTTTATATGAATATAATATAACAGGGATACAAATGAGTTCTAAACGAGCTACTCCTGTAATCGTACTATTCATTTTAGTATTATTCGGGTTGACCATTTTTAGAAATTTTTATTCGGAACCTAACAAGGATAGAATTATTAAAACAAAATTATCAGCAAAGGGAACTATCGAGGGTAAAGATTTAGAGGTCACTTCAGGAATTGATAAAATGAGAGAGATTGAAGAAGAAAAACGTAAGAAAAGAGAAAAATTGGAGGTTGGTTTAGATGAATATTCGGAATACGTGGATAAAGCAGAGTTTCTTAGCCAGTTGAAATTGTTGTGTGATATACCACCCAACGAAAGTGGTATATGCGACCCGGACGTTTTTGATACGAACGAAGAGGGTTGTTGTGTCATAAAAGATGTAGATACTATCGGAGATGAAGACAAAACTGTACCTACGACCGGACCATCGGAAGAACTCGACTTATCTATGCTCCAACAGTGTTTGGGTGAGGGTGAAGAAGATGATAGTGGAAATATGGTATGTAAAGGTACTAACGAGCGATACGATTACGAACAAGAATGTTGTATACGAGCCTGCTCCGTGTATCCCATAAACGATGAGTGTGTAGATAATGGTGGATTTACAAACCTGGTCGATGGATGTTGCGTACCACCCGATTACACGAATGAAAAGGCGAAAGAGGAAGCCGATAAGGCCAAAAGGCAAATGCTCGTTGAAACGATGGCGGCTATGTTAGGTGATGTATTAATTACAGCGATATTACCCGAACTCGCGCAACGTCAATTAACAAAAAATGCAGCTAAACAGGCGGCGAAAAAATCCGCACAAGAAGCTAGCGAAAAGGCGTCACAACAGGTTTTAAGTCAGCTCGATACCATAGCAAAGGAGGCTGGCGAAAAGGCTGCTAAAGAAGCTACCGAAAAGGTTATTGAAGAAGCTGGCGAAAAAGCCGCGAAAGAGGCTGGTGAAAAAGCGGCTAAAGAAGCCGGCGAAAGGGCAGCTAAAGAGGCGGCCGAAAAAGGTGCTAGTGAAGCTGCTCAAAAAGTCGCGAAAGAAGCTGCCGAAAAAGCCGCTAAAGAAGCGGCTGAAAAAGCTGCCAAAGAAGCTACCGAACGCGCCCTTAAGGAATCTACCAAAAAAGCCTCTAAGGAAGCTGGTGAACAGGCTGCGAGAAAGGCGGGGCGTGAAGCCATAGAAGCCGGAGGTGAACGCGCCGCATCGGAAGCTGCGGAAAAGGCTGCGAAAGAAGCTACCGAAAGGGCTACGCGTGAAGCTTCTGAAAAAATCGCGAAAGAAACGAGTGAAAGGGCTGTCAGAGAAGCTGCCGAAATGGCGGCAGAAAGATCTACCAAGGAGGCTGCTGAAAAGGTGGCAAAGGAAACTACCGAAAAAATCGTCAAAGAAGCTGGTGAAAAAGCTGCGAAGGGTGGTAAATATACAAAACAATTAATGAAGTTTATGGCGGGTACTAAATCAGCGGGAAAAGCTGCGGGTAAATTGGGTGCTAAGAAAATGGCGAAAGGTTTAGCGAAAGTATCGGTTAAATTAGCTTCTAAGATGCTCGCGAAATCTATGGCCATAGCCATGAAAGCTATAGCTAAACTCAGTAGCGGACCCGTTGGATGGGCAACGATGATTCTCGATGTGTTCACTATACTAGCTGATATGGCGGACGTACAGGGTCTTAATACGTTTGTCGACAACAGTCAGCTCATAAACATGAGAGATGTTATCATATATCAAACGTGGGATGCGTTAAAGAAAGAAGGTGTAGATTTCCCGATTATGTTCCCTATAGACGCTTTTTTCGTAGACGAGTGTGAGATGGCACAATTAAGTATGACTAATTCGATCGTGGAAGATCTCATGATGTCCCTGAAAGATAGAATCGCTGGATCAGGTGGTGATTCTGTAGATTGTGAAGACGAAGACCAGCGAGCGGATAACGCACAAAGGTGTATGGACGAGGATATGGTCGAAGCCTTATGTAAATTCATAGTTATCAATATCTTATCCGAAGAGATACCATTAGCCGAGGATAAATTAACCGAAGAGGAAAGTGCCACAATAGAATATGAAATTTATGAACAACACATGTCCGACCCTATCAAATATCATAAAAAATATTTTGAATCTATGGTTGAACAATTTACGGCCGACCCAAAATTATCACCTACGATGATTAAGTTTGTTCCCGTCATGTGCGATGAAGTGAATATGGGTATATCCTTAACAGAAGAAGGATGTCGGCATCTTAATAATGTATATAAACCAACGTGGTTTGCTTTTAATGATTTATTTATGCCAGCTAAGAAACCCCATGAAGAATATAGCGATCCGTATGTAGCTGTGTACGGAATGGATGTGGTGACGGTCAACGAAATGAACGTAGGATCCGCGGATGCCCCAAATATAATAATGAAACGTGCAAAGGATGTTAACGGTAACGACCTAACCGAACCTGTATCGTGGATGTATCCGTTTGGTATGTTAGTATCGTTTTGTGAAAAGCCGAAGAAATCGTCTAAAAGAGGAGCACTCGTTTCCCCTACGGAGTTTGGTGTAGAATTTGATTTCGAAACGGGTGTATGTAAATTTACAGAAGCTATGTGTAATAGATACAGTATGGATACCACTACAATAAATTGGTGGGGGTATGATTATCTTAACTGTAAACCCAACGAGGGAAGCGCGGAGTTATCTTTTATTTTCGGCGACGCCGGTGCTGCGAACATAACCGAAGCGTGGGATAACCGAATCAAAATGTTCGAGTCAGGTGATCCGGGTAAAATAGCTTTGGCATTGGTGTCAATGAACCCGGTCAGTTTGGTTGGTGACATGGTGGGACCTATGGTAGACGAAACGTGGAAGGCTAATAAAGATAAATATAGCACAACTGAAGAAGCTGTAGTTTTTACAGCACTCGATCCAACCGGTGTTGTCGGTGGTTTCATGACTAACATGGCAGATCAACTCGGTGGAAGAGATAAGTGGTGTGAACCAGGTGATACGTGTAAACGTTTCCATGCTAAACATACTGGTGGTAATACCCAAAATTGGTCTGTTCGTGTACGTGAAGGGGAGGGTGATGAGACTATTTCCATATACAACAGTGGTCAAGCATATCAAAATCAAGTCAAGGATGGCGAAGATCATGTATTTTATATACCCGAAAATGGTTATTTTGTGGCAACCGCTACGGGTGATATAGAGTTAGGCGGATTCGATAAGCTTACAGATTGTGATCGTAAGTTATCGTTATTTTATAATGATATATCCGAGGATGCACCCGTAACAATTTCATCATGGAACGGTTGTATGAAACAAAAAGATAAGGCCAAGTGGCAGAAGGATATAGCTAAGGTATTTGATGATGGATATAAAACTGTTTCGGATATGATGACATGTAATAGTGCTATGCTGGGTTATGCGGTACGGAATATGGGTGAATTTGTAGGTGACGCTGGAGAAGAAATCGTAGATGCGGCCAATGAAGTAGGTGATGGGCTTGAGGATACGTTTGGTCCAGACGGGTACATAGTTAAAGGATTCGACGAGTTCAACGATACTGCATTTTCACAGTGGTTTAGAAAAGATCTGAAAAAGTTTTTCGAACATGAATTAGGTGAGGGTTTGGAACATGCGTTTAAAGATAAGGTTTGGGAAGAAGGTTTGGAAGCGTTTTTTGAGGGTACGTACAATGAAGATATAGAAGAATGGTTTGAAAACGATGTAGCCGACGCTTTTGTAGATTTCGGTGATTGGTGGGGTGACGGCGCTTTGGACGCTGGCAAGGCGTTGGGAGGCCTTAGGGATGGAATAAATAATGAACTCGATAAGATAGGTGTGGGTGAAATTACTTTAGGAGAATTATCCGGGGACATTGAAACGTTGTTGGTGGGTATCCCCAACACCGCCCAAGATGTTGTAAAGTTTGCAGAGTTTGTCGCTGCAGGTGATTTTTCTGCCGCAGAAGCGCTACTGGGTGAAGGGATAGAAGATTTAGCTGATACTGTACCGGGTAAAATTTTAGTTGGTGGTGGAAAGATCGCAGAAAAGGGGTTCAACGAAGTTAAAGCTGGTTTAAAAGGTGTATCTCGAGCCACACAACAGTGGGCTAATGCCCATTTAAAGAACAAAGTAACGATTGCGGCGGTTGCTGGTCTTAATGAGATGGTAGAATTTACCGACTTTGCAGCAGAACAAGCTTTCAAGTTTGTTACAAACAATGTGTTACCCGCAGTAGCAGATGGGTTAAAGGATGGTTTCAAGGATTTCGGTAATAACACTGAGAAGTGGTTGAAGGGTGAATTTACCGACTTTTGGGAAGCAGATCTTCCCGACTTCTTCAGTAATGCCGGCAACGTCATCGGTGACGGAACTAAGGATTTCTTTACAGGAAAGTTGTGGTAATTAAAATATTTTACCTAAGTGAAACAATTTTTTTATAAAATTTATATCAATATATTCTATAAAAAAATGCAAGAGGATCCAAAAACCACACGCTTCATGGAATCGCTCGGAACGATCATGGATATATGGGATAGAAACGCTTTATTATTTTCAGATGAAGAGTTCGTTGACATGTGCGAGGCTATTCAAAGGTTATACCGTATCGATCTTCATGACCAACAGTCTATGTTCGGGAGATATGAAATGAAGATAAATGATCTCACAGAATATATGGAAAAAATTAAACCTTTGAATAAACTGACAAAGGAAATGAGGGAGCAAGCTTTAGAGGATTTTGGAAAGAAAAGGATGGAACATATTTTTTTAAAAAAATATTCAGTGAAAAATTTAAAAGAAAATGGAATAGAAGTAAACACTTCTCAAATTTACAGAGAGGCTCTCAAAAAAGAGAATGAAATGAGAAGTAAAAAATATACAGCCCTATTCAAAAGACTTAACGAAATCCGGGAGCGGATGATAGAACTTGCATGATTGTAATAAACGAGCGGGATACACGAAACACACGAAACACACGAGATACACGCAAGATTAGGAGGATCACG
>Ga0213863_10000108_pt1:0-2500 | contig 62103 bp, 73 predicted proteins | sample PICome_8_FD_160128 | JGI IMG/M metagenome (GOLD analysis project Ga0213863, IMG submission 160128) | Coastal seawater microbial communities near Pivers Island, North Carolina, United States - PICO497 | ecosystem: Environmental > Aquatic > Marine > Coastal | place: USA: North Carolina...
TATCATCAAACCGGATTTAAACGAAGATAGTATTGCTAAAGTCATTGAAACTTACCAACTTATGTTGGCTGATAAAGGAGCTCAAAATGTAATGACTCAAAACCGTGGCAGAAGACATTTGAAATATTCAATGAAAAAATTCAAAGATGGGATATATGTCCAAATGAATTATGAGGCAAATGGTGAAGTCATCAGTACGCTAGAAAAAAACATGAAAATTGATGAGCAAGTATTACGATTTATGACTGTGAAGAACGTTCTGAAAGAAAAAGCTGAAGCTTAAATTTAATAAATAAACTAAGAGCATTCAAAATCTATGAAAAGACTTTGAATGCTCTTAGTTTATTTATTAAGAGTTAAGATTTTTAGTGCAATTTTATGCGTAAAGATTAATAAATTAGTTATATGTAATTCAGAAATATAATTTGTAAGAAGAAAAATAAATATGGTTTTGGCATTGTGCTACCTTCCCAAGGGACGACTCCCTAAGTATTATCGCCGCTGTAACGTTTAACTACCGAGTTCGGGATGGATCGGAGTGGTTCCATTACGCTATAAACACCAAAACCTTAAATTCTCAAAACTGTAAAGGCAAAGCATAGTTTAAAATAAGCCCTCGATCTATTAGTACATCTCAGCTGAATACATTACTGCACTTACACTTGATGCCTATCAAACGGCTGTTCTTGCCGTGATCTTAACCGCTTAAAGCGGTGAGAGTACTCATCTTGAAGCTGGCTTCCTACTTAGATGCTTTCAGCAGTTATCCAAACTGCACTTGGCTACCCAGCGTTTACCGTTGGCACGATAACTGGTACACCAGCGGTGCATTCCCCCCGGTCCTCTCGTACTAAGGGGGAGTCTTCTCAATACTCTAACGCCTGCACCGGATATGGACCGAACTGTCTCACGACGTTCTGAACCCAGCTCGCGTACCGCTTTCATGGGCGAACAGCCCAACCCTTGGGACGTACTACCGCCCCAGGATGCGATGAGCCGACATCGAGGTGCCAAACCTCCCCGTCGATGTGAACTCTTGGGGGAGATCAGCCTGTTATCCCTAGAGTAACTTTTATCCGTTGAGCGACGGCCCTTCCACTCGGAACCGTCGGATCACTAAGGCCGACTTTCGTCTCTGCTCGACTTGTTGGTCTCGCAGTCAAGCTCCCTTATGCCTTTACACTCTACGACTGATGTCCAACCAGCCTGAGGGAACCTTTGCACGCCTCCGTTACCTTTTAGGAGGCGACCGCCCCAGTCAAACTGCCCACCTGAAACTGTTCTTTGACCGGATAACGGTTCAAAGTTAGGATTTTATCATTACTAGAGTGGTATCTCACCAGTGGCTCCAATGATCCCGCAAGACCATCTTCAAAGCCTCCCACCTATCCTGCGCAAGCAAAGACCAAACCCAATTCCAAGATACAGTAAAGCTTCATAGGGTCTTTCTGTCCAGGTGCAGGTAGTCCGCATCTTCACAGACATGTCTATTTCGCCGAGCCTCTCTCCGAGACAGTACCCTGATCGTTACGCCTTTCGTGCGGGTCGGAACTTACCCGACAAGGAATTTCGCTACCTTAGGACCGTTATAGTTACGGCCGCCGTTCACCGGGGCTTCAGTCGCCAGCTTCGTCCGAGAACTAACCGACTTCTTTAACCTTCCGGCACTGGGCAGGCGTCAGCCCCCATACTTTTTCTTACGAATTAGCGGAGACCTGTGTTTTTGGTAAACAGTCGCCAGGGTCTTTTTATTGCAACCCTCTCGCGAGGGTACCTCTTCTTCCGAAGTTACGAGGTAATTTTGCCGAGTTCCTTAGAGAGAGTTATCTCGCGCCCCTTGGTATACTCTACCTACCTACCTGTGTCGGTTTCGGGTACAGGCATCTATAACTTATGATATTCCGAGCTTTTCTTGGAAGTATGACTTCAACCACTTCGATACCTTGGTATCTCGTACTCACGCCTTAGCTCAGAGCGTTTTCGCCGCTCCTCAACACCTTTAACGCTTAAACCGGTAACCAACATCCGGCTGGCTTAGCCTTCTCCGTCCCTCGATATCAGTAATAGATGGTACGGGAATATTAACCCGTTGTCCATTAGCTACGCCTTTCGGCCTCGCCTTAGGTCCTGACTCACCCTCCGCGGACGAGCCTTCCGGAGGAAACCTTAGGTTTTCGGGGCATTGGATTCTCACCAATGTTTTCGCTACTCAAGCCGACATTCTCACTTCCACTTCGTCCACACCCGCTTACGCTAATGCTTCAACCTATAGTGGAACGCTCCCCTACCGATCTTAAAGATCCCACAGCTTCGGCAGATTACTTAGCCCCGTTCATTTTCGGCGCAGGTGCGCTTGATCAGTGAGCTATTACGCACTCTTTAAAGGATAGCTGCTTCTAGGCGAACCTCCTGATTGTCTCAGCATTCCCACATCCTTTATCACTTAGTAATCATTTAGGGGCCTTAGCTGGTGGTCTGGGCTGTTTCCCTCTTGACAATG
>Ga0213863_10000108_pt1:7500-62103 | contig 62103 bp, 73 predicted proteins | sample PICome_8_FD_160128 | JGI IMG/M metagenome (GOLD analysis project Ga0213863, IMG submission 160128) | Coastal seawater microbial communities near Pivers Island, North Carolina, United States - PICO497 | ecosystem: Environmental > Aquatic > Marine > Coastal | place: USA: North Carolina...
CCACATGAAAACTTTATATTCCCTGAGGAGGTTTTACCACGTGGAAACGCCCTTTAATTCTAATGTAGGTATAGCTGGTAGAGATATTGAATCTACTGGTTTCGCATGGTGGTCAGGTAACTCTCGACTAATCAACGTATCAGGTAAATTACTTGGTGCTCACGTTGCTCACGCAGGTCTAATGGTATTCTGGTGTGGTGCTATGACTTTATTTGAAGTTGCTCACTACATTCCAGAGAAGCCTCTTTATGAGCAAGGTCTAATCTTATTACCTCACTTAGCAACTCTTGGTTGGGGTGTAGGTCCAGGTGGTGAAATTATTGACGTTTACCCTTACTTCGTAGTAGGTGTACTTCACATCATTTCATCTGCGGTTCTAGGTTTCGGTGGTGTATATCACTCACTAATCGGTCCAGATACTCTGGAAGAATCATTCCCTGCCTTCGGTTACGACTGGAGAGACAAGAACAAGATTACTACAATTCTTGGTATTCACCTAGTGATCCTAGGATTTGGAGCTTTACTACTGGTTATTAAAGCTCTATATGTTGGTGGTCTTTACGATACTTGGGCTCCAGGTGGTGGTGACGTGAGAATCATTGACAACCCAACTCTAAACCCAGGTGTTATCTTCGGTTACGTACTGAAGTCTCCTTGGGGTGGTGACGGATGGATTGTTAGTGTAAACAACATGGAAGACGTTGTTGGTGGCCATATTTGGATTGGTTTTACTTGTATTGTTGGTGGATTCTGGCACATTCTTACGAAGCCTTTTGCTTGGGCAAGACGTGCTTACGTATGGTCAGGAGAAGCATACCTTTCGTACAGTCTAGTAGCTGTTAGTTTAATGGCTTTCATTGCTAGTCAATACTCATGGTACAATAACACAGTTTACCCTAGTGAATTCTATGGTCCTACAGGTCCAGAGGCATCTCAGTCTCAAGCTTTCACTTTCCTAGTAAGAGACCAACGATTAGGAGCTAGTGTTGCTTCTGCTCAAGGTCCTACAGGTCTAGGTAAGTATCTAATGAGATCACCAAGTGGAGAAATTATTCTTGGTGGTGAAACTCAAAGATTCTGGGATCTAAGAGCTCCTTGGATCGAGCCTCTAAGAGGTCCTAACGGTCTTGATCTAAACAAGATTAAGAACGATATCCAACCTTGGCAAGAGAGAAGAGCTGCAGAGTACATGACTCACGCACCTCTAGGTTCACTTAACTCTGTAGGTGGAGTAGCAACAGAGATCAACTCTGTTAACTATGTATCACCTCGTAGTTGGTTAACATGTTCTCACTTCTTCTTAGGTTTTGCTTTCTATATTGGTCACCTTTGGCACGCCGGTAGAGCAAGAGCTGCTGCTGCTGGTTTCGAGAAGGGAATCAACCGTGAAAACGAGCCAGTATTATCACTAAGACCAATCGACTAATCTTTTGGTTTTTAGTTTAGTACTAATAAAAGAAAACAGGAACGTTTAAAAGTTTAAACGTTCCTGTTTTCTTTTATTAGTACTAAACTATCATTTACTATTTTGTGTTCAAAGATACTGCACTTCTGTTATTAAATTTCAACTTTTTATACAGCCTAGTTAGGTTATTCACTAGTATTGTTTTTGTTATCTCTATTATTGAACTAATTTGTATAATTTAACATTGCTTTATTGAAAAAACATACTCAGATCTGTATTTATTTAAATATAAATTGGTATGATTGCACGTATGGACATTGTTTTTAACTTTAATTTTACAAGTTAGCAGATTATATTTATATTATGACCAACTCTCTGACTTTATTGTTTTCTTCTTTTCTTGGTTTTCTTCAAATTTATCTAATACTATTATTAATCAGAGTATCCTTAACTTGGTTTCCCAATGTTAACTGGTACGGTCAACCGTTTTATTCATTAAGTCGTTTGACAGATCCTTACTTAAAAATCTTTAGAGGAATAGTTCCACCTTTAATCGGTATTGATATATCTCCCATTCTTGGCTTTGTACTGTTACAATGTATTATGCAAATAGCTAATAATGTAGGCTTGACTTCTGGATAAATTTTTATTATTACTAATCAGAAGTAAAAAATTACTATTTGTACAAAAAGAAAAATAAAAAATAAGAAATTCTATTATGTTAAAGATAAGACTAAAAAAATGTGGTAGAAAAGGTCAGGCTAGCTATCGTATAGTTGCTATGCCTAGCGCTACAAAAAGAGACGGAAGGGCCGTTGAAGAATTAGGATTTTATAATCCTCATACAAATGAGGCTAACATTAACGTATTAAGAGTGAAGACTCGTTTATCACAAGGAGCGCAACCTACAGAAACAGTAAAAAATCTGTTAAAAAAGGCTTCGATAGTATAGTAACTAATTAAACAAATATTTATATATTTTGGAGAAGAAAATTGCCTAAATTTACATTAAAAGTTTTATGGTTAGACAACAATGTTGCTTTGGCTGTAGATCAAATTGTCGGAAATGGAACTAGCCCGTTAACATGTTATTTTTTCTGGCCTCGTAATGATGCATGGGAACAGATAAAAGCTGAACTTGAAGCAAAGCCTTGGATCTCTGAGAGAGAAAGAGTAGAGCTACTTAATAAAGCTACTGAGATCATTAATTACTGGCAAGAACAAGGAAAACAAGATTCATTCGCAGAAGTGCAATCAAAATTTCCAGATTTTATTTTCGTTGGTAATAACTAATTTTAAAGTCATTAAGATTACTATTCAAAAAGTAATCTTAATGTCATTTTTTTACTAAATATCTTTTTATTTAAATAATTCATAAAATATAAAATGTCTAATTATCGGATTAATGAAGAAACCACACGAATAAAGATAAGAAGACTTAATAATAGGTTTCTTTACTTCTTTGCTTTTAAATTACCATTAACCCCTTCATCTTCCCATAGACCATTAGTTAATTATTTTACTATACTTACATCTAGGTATAATTTAATAGAAGGTAAAGCAAATAGTCTTAATTCATATGCTGAAATTACAGTATTGCATAATTTAATAATAAATAATTTATTTAGATTTTACTTATAGTTATGAATGTTTTAAGAAAGACCAATTCCGCATCTGATTTATTGCCATTACTTATTAAATTCATCTTATTTTATTTAGTATTTTCAAACTCTCAAAACAGCCATAGAGAAATTTATCGTGCTGAAAATCTTGTTCAATTTGACAGACTCAAGAATAATTATGAACTAATTAGAAATTTTGAAGAAAAATTAGTGTCAGATCTACATAAAAATCAGGTTTTTACTTTAGTACAAGCGGATACTCCTGTGCACATCAGTATTGACTCAGAAGGAAAGATAATTGGATATAGACCATTTATCTCAAAAATGCCAAGTTACTGGAACTCAGAGATTACAAAGAAACTCTTGATAAAAAATAACCTTTTTTCTTTATCCTACAAAAAAGACCAAGTTATTAGCTTTGAACTTTACTCCATTTAAGCTAATAACTTAGTTTTTCTACTCTTCTACTTTGTCAACAACAATACATTCAGTTGTTAATATCATACCTGCTATTGAACCTGCATTTTGAAGGCCGGATCTAGTTACCTTTGCAGGGTCTATGATCCCTATTTCGAACATATCACATAGTTCTCCTGTTGCTGCATTATAACCGATACTGAAGTCGCTATTTTTTACAGTCTCAGTGATGATAGCTGAAGATTTACCAGTATTCTCTATTATTCGTTTAATTGGGCTTGTCATGGCTTTTTCAACTATTAAAGCTCCTACTAGTTCATCTCCTTCTAAATTATCTTCAGCCCACTCTTGGAGATCCAGTGATAAGTGTGTAAGTGTACTTCCTCCTCCTGGAACTATACCTTCTTCTACTGCTGCTTTTGTTGCATTTATAGCATCCTCCAAGCGTAACTTTCTATCACGCATTTCAGTTTCAGTTGCTGCTCCCACTTTAATTATCGCTACGCCGCCAGCTAATTTTGCTAATCTCTCTTGTAATTTTTCCCTTTCATAAGATGAATCACTAGATTCTATTTGTCTTCTAATTTGTTCGCATCGCGATTTCACTTCTTTCTCATTACCATCTGCAATTATAGTTGTGCTTTCCTTTGTTACAGTTATTCTTCTAGCTTGTCCTAACATGTCTAGCTGTAATGAATCTAGACTAAAACCGGCTTCCTCTGATATTAATTGTCCACCTGTTAATATTGCTATATCTTCTAACATAGACTTTCTTCTGTCTCCAAAGCCTGGTGCCCTTACTGCAACAACATTTACAATCCCTCTTAGTTTATTAACAACTAGAGTAGCTAAAGCCTCTTTCTCAAAATCGTCTGCTACAATCAGTAATGGTCTTGATGTTTTTGCAACTAATTCTAATATAGGAACCAATTCTTGTTGGACTAGTGTAATCTTTTTATCAGTGATTAAAATATAGGGATTTTCTTGTAGCACTTCCATTCTGTCTGTATCAGTTACGAAATAAGGTGAGACAAAACCTTTCTCAAAGCACATACCTTCGGTTATTTCTAATTCTGTTACAGTAGACTTACCTTCTTCTAGTGATATTACTCCTTCACGTCCAACTTTATCGATTGCATCAGCAATCATTTGTCCTGTTTCTTGATCATTACCAGCAGAAATTGAGGCTACTTGTGTAATTGCTGTTGTGTCCTCCACCGGTCTTGAATATTCTGCAATCTGAGTCACAACAAATTGTGTTGCCTTATCTATTCCTCTTTTTATTGCTATTGGGTTAGCACCTGCAGCTACATTCTTCATTCCCTGTTTAACCATAGCATGTGCTAACACAGTAGCTGTTGTTGTTCCATCACCAGCTACATCATTAGTTTTTGAAGCAGCTTGTCTAATTAAGGCAACTCCAGTATTTTCGATATGGTCTTCAAGCTCTATTTCTTTTGCAATTGTCACCCCGTCATTTACAATTTGGGGAGCTCCATACTTTCTCTCTAGTACAACGTTCCTACCTTTAGGACCAAGAGTCACAGAGACAGCTTCTGCCAGAATGTCCATTCCTCTTTCTAAAGCTCTTCTTGCATCTTCTTGATAAAGTATAATTTTACTCATGTTTAATCTCCTTTTTCTTAATCTATTGTCTTACTGGGACTAAATTTTGGAATCTAAAATAAGTGATAAAAAATCTAAAATATACACGTAATTATAATATATGGAGGTCGCAAAATGGGACAAACTCAGAGAAATAAACCTTTCCATTCTAAATATCGACCTATTAATTTAATTAACATCGTAGGTCAAGATCATATAGTTTCTTATTTTAAAAAGGCTTTAAAAAAAGAACGCATTACATCTGCATACCTATTTATTGGTAAACATGGTGTGGGAAAAACTACGACTTCCAGATTAGTAGCTAAGGTCTTGAATTGTTCGAATGCCAGTAGAGACAAAAAATATGAACCTTGTAATAATTGTACAAGTTGTATCAATATTAGCGCAGGTTGTTCTTTTGATGTTTATGAGATCAATGCAGCAATGAATACAGGTGTAGATAACATGAGAGAAATGATTGAAAAAATACAATTATCTCCTGTCAATAATCTATATAAAATTTGTATTATTGATGAAGTGCATATGTTGAGTGCAAGTGCTTTTAACGCAATATTAAAAGTTCTAGAGGAACCTCCAAAAAATGTAGTTTTCATTTTAGCTACAACTGATATTAAAAGAATTCCCAGCACGATCATATCAAGATGTCACAAACTACGTTTTTTACCTCTAAGTGAAACACAGTTGAGTATAGCCATTACTAAGGTTATATGGTTGGAAAAAGGTAATATAACTAACAAAGCACTTAAGCATGTCTTGAATTCATCAAAAGGCAGTTTCAGAGATGCATTAAATATGGTTGACATGCTGATGACCGAAAGTAAGAATATCGATCAAAAAACATGTTCATTCATATCAACAGAAGTTCCAAATTCAATATCAACTCTATTGCTAAAATCTTTGTTATTAAAAAACATCAATAAAATACTACATATATTAAGATATCTAGAATATAAAACATGGACGGAATCTAGTCTAATAGACCAAATCCAAAGTGCATTAACACAATGTATAATTAACAACCAACAATTATATTCACATAATGATTATTGCGTTAATTTATGGCAGTTGCTAGTTCAATATAAATCTTTACCAGCCGGGAATTCAGTTATTGGTAATCTCATACCCGATATAATTTCCATAGTTCAAAATCATCATGTTCAACCTAATGTAAGGCTAAGAAATAATAAAAAATTAGTCCCAAAAATAATAAAAATGAAAGTCAGACATGATTATTAGTCTTAGAAAAATTAATAAGAGATTGATAACTTCCAATTAATTATGCTATTGTTATTTATATAACATTAAAGTGCTTGTAGCTCAGTGGACTAGAGCACGTGGCTACGAACCACGGTGTCGGGGGTTCGAATCCCTCCTTGCACACGTATTCTCTACCGATTATGTCTGGAGAAAAGCTTGACATACTTATCAAGCGTTATATTATAATATTTGGGTAATGGGGCGTCGCCAAGTGGTAAGGCAGCGGACTTTGACTCCGCTATTCGTAGGTTCGAATCCTGCCGCCCCAGTTAACAGATTTATGCATAGCATGATATGATGCTATCATCTGTAATAATAATTACAATGTTTTCTCATATTACAAAGAAGAATATTTTATAAAAAATGGCAGTAATTCAATTTATACAAGGGGTTAATGAGGATGTTATCCCAGATGTTCGCTTAACAAGATCACGTGATGGTAGTACTGGAACTGCAACTTTCCGTTTTGCTAATCCTCAAGTACTGGAAGCCCAGAATACAAATAAGGGGACAATCACAGGTATGTATCTGGTTGATGAAGAAGGAGAATTAGTAACAAGAGATGTGAACGCTAGGTTTGTCAATGGTAAGCCTCAAGGAATTGAAGCTGTATACATTATGCAAAGTAAAGAAGATTGGGATAGGTTTATGCGATTTATGGAAAGATATTCTGAAGATAATGGATTAACTTTTACTAAAGCTAATCCAACCTAATTATATTTTGGCATCAGAAAATATCTTAAATAATAGATTTTTTTGATGCCAAAGATTACTTTGTCTTTTTTTTTCTTTATGCTATTATAGTCATATAAGGCGGGTGTAGCCAAGTGGTTAAGGCAGTGGGTTGTGGTTCCACTATTCGCGGGTTCGATTCCCGTTACTCGCCCTTTTTGATATGTGTCTATAGTTTGCTAGTTCCACTCTGTTAGATAGTGAGGTTTTATTGAGTAGTCTTGTTACATAGTTCTCAACGTTTCTTACACTAATATTTAAATTGACTGCAATATCTTTATTCCTCATTCCTTTACTAATTGAGAGTAATATACTAACTTCACGTTTCGTAAATTTTGGATTTTCACTAAACTCATCAAAATGGTAAACTTTTCTTCTTAAGTTTTGAATTTCTTTTTTTATATTTATTATATTTTTCACATTCTTCTTATCTAGTAAAATATTATCAATGATAGCGATAAGTTCTTCAGTATCAAAAGGCTTAGATAGATATGCTTTGCAGCCTATGCGATAGCCTGTTATTCTGTCTTTAGTCATGCCTTTGGCTGTTAAAAAGATAAACGGAATATGTGCTATATTGTTTTCTTCTCTTAGATATCGTATAAATTCATATCCGTCGATATTTGGCATTAAAATATCAACAACTAGTAAATCAATTTTTTCTTTTTTGATTTTTTGCAGTGCCTCTTCAGCAGATTGACACGTAATCACTTTAAATTTTTTTGCTTTCAAGTACTTTTCTATTGCGTTGAGCAACATTGCTTCATCATCTAGAAGCATAATTGTTGAACATCTTCGTAACAATGACAAGTTATTTTTAGTTTTTTCTTTCACTATCAAGTTGCAGTTTTACATTTTTCACTTATAATTAAATGGAACTACTAGAAAAGACTGTAACCATTTAATTCGAGGTATTTTTATCTAATTCAATTTTTTAACTTAGTTTTAATCTTATGGGAAAAGTTTATGATTGGTTCGAGGAGCGTCTAGAAATTCAAGCTATTGCTGATGACGTGACAAGTAAATATGTTCCACCACATGTGAACATTTTTTATTGTATTGGTGGTATTACATTCACTTGTTTCATTATCCAAGTAGCAACAGGATTTGCTATGACTTTCTACTACCGTCCTACTGTTGCAGAAGCTTTTGCTTCAGTTGAGTACATTATGACAGAAGTAAACTATGGATGGTTATTCAGATCTATGCATAGATGGTCTGCAAGTATGATGGTTCTAATGATGATATTACACATCTTCCGTGTTTACTTAACAGGTGGATTTAAAAAACCAAGAGAATTAACTTGGGTAACAGGTGTGACACTAGCTGTAACAACAGTTTCATTTGGTGTTACAGGATATTCACTACCTTGGGACCAAGTAGGATACTGGGCTTGTAAAATTGTAACTGGTGTTCCAGAGGCTATTCCTGTTGTTGGTAGTCTACTAGTAGAATTACTAAGAGGTAGTGTAAGTGTTGGACAAGCAACTCTAACTAGATTCTACAGTGCGCACACTTTTGTTTTACCTGTTGTAGCGGCTGTTCTTCTATTAACTCACTTCCTAATGATTCGTAAGCAGGGTATCTCAGGACCTCTATAAAAATTAAATTCATTATCAAGGAGTCATTTAAATGTCTGTATTAAAGAAGCCGGATCTAACAGATCCTAAATTACGTGCTAAGTTAGCAAAAGGAATGGGCCACAATTACTATGGTGAGCCAGCATGGCCTAACGATCTACTTTACATCTTCCCGGTTGTAATTTTAGGTACACTATCTTGTGTCATTGGTCTATCTGTATTATCTCCTTCTCCTATGGGTGAGAAAGCAGACCCATTTGCAACTCCTCTAGAAATTTTACCAGAGTGGTATTTCTTCCCAACTTTTAACCTGCTAAGAGTTATTCCTAACAAACTGTTAGGTGTTTTATCAATGGCTGCAGTACCTGCAGGTCTAATTACTGTTCCTTTCATTGAAAGTATTAACAAGTTCCAGAACCCTTTCAGACGTCCTGTAGCGATGGTAATTTTCCTTTTCAGTATTGTTGTTGCTATCTGGTTAGGTATAGGTGCTTGTTTACCTATTAACCAAGCTCTAACTTTAGGCCTATTCTAATTGCTTAATTAAAAGAGAAATTAAATAACCTGGTGCAAAATAAAAGAGAAGAAACGATATTAATCGTTCCTTCTCTTTTATTTTGCACCAGGTTATTTAATTATACATTTTGCGCCAGCTGCTTCAAGATCCTTCATAGCCCCCTCTGCATCTGCTTTAGCAACACCTTCTTTGATTGTCTTTGGTGTAGACTCAACAAGATCTTTTGCTTCTTTAAGTCCTAAGCCTGTAAGTGTTCTCACAATCTTAAGTACAGCTATTTTCTTGTCAGCCGGTACTTCATTTAGTACTAAGTCGAACTCAGTTTTTTCTTCGTCAGCTTCAGCAGGACCAGCTGCAGCCATTACCACGCCTACAGGACCAGCAGCCGCTGCAGCGCTAACATTAAAGGTTTCCTCAATTTGCTTAACTAGGTCAGCAGCCTCTAATAGAGTAAGTGACTTAAGTTGTTCAACGATTTCTTCTACTTTGCTCATAATAGTTCTTTGTGAATTTTAATACTTATTAATCAAGTGAGTGATGATATGAATACTAATGAGCTTATTCAAATACTTTGTCTCTGAAGTCGCTAATATTTAGTTGTATAGATGGCCCCATAGTGCTACAAATGTAGAAACTTCTCCAGTATTTTCCTTTAACCCCTGAAGGTCTATTTTTATCAATAGACTCTTGTAGAGCTTCTAAGTTTGCAAGCATATCATCTAGACTAAAACTAGCTTTACCAAAGTTCAAGTGGACCACACCTGTCTTGTCTGCACGATATTCTAACTTACCCTTTTTAAACTCGTTTATAGCACTCTCAACATCCGATGTTACCGTACCAGATTTAGGAGATGGCATTAAGCCTCTTGGTCCTAGAACCTTACCTAATTTGGCTATACTTGGCATAAGATCTGGAGTGGCAATAAGGCGGTCAAAGTCCAACATGCCTTTCATTATGTCGCTGATGAGATCTTGTCCACCTGCTATATCAGCTCCTGCACTTAAAGCTTCTTTAACTTTTTCACCTTCAGCAAGTACTGCTATCCGTACCTTTTTACCCGTACCTTTAGGAAGAACGATAGTAGTTCTAAGTTGCTGATCTGCGTACTTTGTATCTAGCTTTAAACTAATGTGTGCTTCAATACTTTCATCAAATTTTGCTGTAGCAGTGTCCTTAAGTAACTGTAAAGCTTCCTTAGCTCTATACTCTTTTAATTCTACTTTCTGGCGGATTTTCTCTACCCTGTTCGATACTTTTACCATGGTTTTTATTAAAATGCTTATGTTAGTCTGAGATCGTAATTCCCATATTTTTAGCAGTCCCCTCTATGATTCTCATAGCTGCTTCTACGTTATTTGTATTAAGATCTGGTAACTTAGTTTCTGCTATTTCTTGTAACTGCTTTCTATTAATACTACCTACTTTGATTTTTTGTGGTTCACCTGAACCTTTAGGAACACCTGCAGCTTTAGCTAATAATACGGATGCAGGAGGAGTTTTTAGGATAAAAGTGTAACTTTTATCTTCATAAACTGTTATTTCTACTGGAACAATAAACCCTGGTTTATCTGCAGTTTTAGCGTTATATTCTTTACAAAAAGCAACTATATTTACTCCACGCTGACCCAGAGCTGGACCTATCGGAGGAGCTGGAGTTGCTTTACCAGCTTCTATTGCTAATTTGATAATACCGACAACTTTTTTGGCCATATTTTTTTTATCTTCTTTTGTACTTACTAGTAAATAGAAAGTATTTATATATGATACTTACCCAAGTATTATACTATGATTATTAATTGTATATAAACCATTTGATATTATTCTGATTTATTTAAACACGCCCTGAAGGACTTGAACCCTCGACATCAGGTTTTGGAGACCTGCGTTCTACCAACTGAACTAAAAGCGCTATAATTATTATAACCATAATACCAATCTTTCGTCAACTTTTCTTCATCCTAGTATCCAATATATATCGAACAATAATCATTAATATTGAATAAGTTAATTTTTTAGTCTTCCTTAATTTTTCATGTTTGTAATATTTATTTGTATGTGCTTTATTTCATTGGATACAAAAGTATAGACCAATTAAGAACCATGATGACACAGTTACTTCCTAATAGTAGAACAGCAGAACAAGTTATACTCTCACACATCTTACTCAATAAGCCAAAAGCGGATACTATTTTCAATCGTATATCAATTAACATGTTCTATTCAAATGAGTATAAAATCATTTACAAAGCAATTTGTGAAATAAGAAGTAGAAACATAGAAGTTAATATAGATACAATAACTGACCAATTAATTAATTCTAAACTTGATATAAATAATTACGATCATATTCTCAGTGAGTTAATTAATAAACCATCTAGCATAGGGAAAATAGAAAGCTATCTAATTTTGTTGTTGGATAAATATTTGAGAAGAAGTTTAATGATATCTGCAAGTCACATTTCCCAGTTAGCTAATGACAATTCTTTATCTTTGGAAAGCGTATTTGATCAGGCTGAAAAATTATTATTAAATGTAACTCAAAAAAAGCCGAACCTGGGGCTTTTGCCCGCTTCTGAGGTATTGCTCGAAACTTTCCTTGATCTGGAAAAAAGGTCCAAAGATGGTCAATTAGCAGGAATCCCATCAGGTTTTTTTGACCTAGATTCGTTGACACAGGGATTCCAAAAATCGGATCTTATTATAATAGCGGGCAGACCTTCGATGGGAAAAACAGCTTTCGCACTAAACATTGCAAGAAATGTCGCAGATTCAAACAATTTTCCTGTTGTCATATTTAGTTTAGAGATGTCACGTAGTCAACTAATTTATCGTTTCCTTTCTAGCGAAGCTAATATAACTAATTCTAAGCTTCGTTCTGGAAATATAAATGCTGATGATTGGAAGGCTGTAAATAGGGCTATTGGTTCATTGTCTGATTTGAATATTTATCTTGACGATAAATCAGATATAACCATCTCTGACATTAGAGCAAAATTGGATAACCTAAAATCGAGATTTGGAAATATAGGAATAGTCATAATTGATTATTTACAGTTAATATCAGATACAAAGTCTAAGGATAGTAGAGTTCAAGAATTATCAAATATTACACGGAGTTTAAAGTTATTAGCTAAAGATTTAAATGTTCCCATCATTGTTTTGTCTCAGCTAAGTAGAAATGTTGAATCTAGAACAAATAAAAAGCCATTACTTTCTGACTTAAGAGAAAGTGGATGCTTATCAGCATTAACTAGTTTATATATTTCTCTCCAAACTACTAAATTGGTTTCTTTGGTAAATAAAAACAAAATTAGCCTACTAGGTGCGACACAAAAAAGCAATCAAATAGAATTATCTCATTCAGAGGTTAAATCTATTTTTATGACAGGGTTTCATTTAACTTACAAATTATTTGCTATAGGTCATCGTTACGTAAAATTAACGAGTAATCACAAGATCCTAACACAAAACGGCTGGATTAAATTAGATTCTTTATCCTCGTTAGATTTGGTCTCTGTCGTCGATAGAAATAATCTTTTACATGTTTATAAAGATTCTTTTTGTTTAAAAACATTATCCTACTTCAGTTTTCTAATGGTGAGTAATATTTTCCCTGCTCGACAAGAAATTGTTTACGATTGCTGGTTACCAAAAACAAATAATTTTCTGGCTAATGGTTACCTTCTTCATAACTCGATAGAACAAGATGCTGATTTAGTCTTAATGCTATATAGACAACAATATTATGAGCAAGATGATGCCAACCAAGATTTAGCCGACATAACCATAGCCAAGCATAGAAACGGCCCTACAGGAACTGTTAAGTTGATATTTGACTCTGAATCCGCTAGTTTCGGTAACATAGTAACCCCATAAAATGCCAGGAACCAGGGTTGAACTGGTGACACGTGGATTTTCAATCCACTGCTCTACCAACTGAGCTATCCCGGCATGATTACAATATAACACTTTCTTTTTTCTTTGACAACTAAAAATTAAGAACTTCTATCTTTCACAAGATAGAAGTTCTTAATTTTTAACTTTGTGCTAGTTCTAACTTATCGCCTAGCAGAACCTGTACTTTACCGTCTTCGTCTACGTCAACGACAGCGGTATCTCCTTCCTTGATTTTCTCAGAAAGGAATTCTTCTGAAAGTGTATCCTCTAAGAGTCTCATAACAGCTCTTCTTAGAGGTCGTGCACCGTAAATAGGATTAAATCCTTCATCTATAAGGTGTGATTTAAATCTAGCAGTCACTTCTAGTTGTATTCCTTTCTCTGAAATTCGAGTAAAGACTTCTTTCAACATAATCTCAGCAATTTCAGCCACTTCGTCTTTTGTTAGTTGTCTAAAAACGATAATCTCATCAAGTCTGTTTAAAAATTCAGGGCGGAAATATTGCTTTAATTCCTCGTTTACTAACCCTTTAATTCTATTATATTGTGAATCTCCTGGGTTGTCAGAAAGCTCGAATCCCAGTCCTCCACCACCTTTTTCAATTACTTTCGATCCAACATTGGATGTAAGGATTAGCAGTGTATTTTTAAAATCAACGACTCTACCTTTTGAGTCTGTTAGTCTACCATCTTCTAGAATTTGTAGTAGTAAATTAAACACATCTGGATGTCCTTTCTCAATCTCATCAAATAGTACAACTGTGTAAGGTCTTCTTCTAACGGCTTCTGTCAGCTGCCCTCCTTCGTTATATCCAACATACCCAGGAGGTGAACCTATTAATTTTGATACTGTATGGCGTTCCATGTACTCAGACATATCTAATCGTACCATAGACTCTTCAGACCCGAAGAAGTATGATGCAAGTGCTTTAGTCAATTCTGTTTTTCCTACTCCTGTTGGACCTGAGAAAATAAAACTTGCAATAGGTCTATTTGGATTCTTTAATCCAACTCTAGCTCTTCTAATGGCTTTTGAAACAGCAACCACAGCTTCATCTTGACCGATAATTCTACCGTGCAGCGTATCTTCCATTTGTAGTAATTTCTCAGATTCACTACGAGTCATTTTGTTTACAGGAATACCTGTCCAAGCAGCAACAATCTGAGCAATGTCTTCTTCTGTTACAATTGAAACTTCCTTAGCAGTATCTTCCTCTGTTTTCTTGCTCTGTGCAATTGCTGCAATTTGAGCTTTAATCTCCATTTCTCTATCTCTTAATTGTCCAGCTGTCTCAAAGTCCTGTCCTCTTACTGCTTCGTCTTTTTGCTTTAGGACTTCTCTCAATTCTTTGTCTAGCTCTCTTGCTGCAGGTGGTAACTGAGAATTCATTAATCGCACTCTAGATCCTGCTTCATCAATCAAGTCAATAGCTTTATCTGGTAAGAAGCGGTCAGCAATATATTGATCCGCAAATTTTGCAGCAGCAGTTAAAGCTTCATCTGAGATTACCAACTTGTGGTGCTTTTCGTATCTGTCGCGTAAACCATAAAGAATTTCTATAGTTTCTTCTACGCTAGGTTCTCCTACCATTACAGGTTGGAAACGTCTTTCTAAAGCAGAATCTTTTTCAATGTGCTTTCTGTACTCCTCTAATGTAGTTGCACCAATACATTGCATTTCCCCTCTGGCTAAAGCAGGTTTTAATATATTTGCAGCATCAATTGCTCCTTCTGCAGCTCCGGCACCTATTAAAGTATGTACCTCATCAATAATTAAAATGACATTATTTGCGACTCTGATTTCGTCAATAATCTTTTTTAATCTTTCTTCAAATTCACCTCGATATTTTGTTCCAGCAACTAGTAATCCAATATCTAGGGTCACGACTCTCTTGTCTTCTAATATATCAGGTACGTCTCTGTTAACAATTCTTTGAGCTAATCCTTCAGCAATAGCTGTTTTTCCAACTCCAGGTTCACCAATTAATATAGGATTATTTTTTGTTCTACGACCTAAAATTTGGATAACTCTCTCGATCTCTTTTGATCTACCTATAACAGGATCAAGCTTACCTTCTGCAGCTTTCTGAGTTAGATTACTACCGAATTCCTCTAAAGTTGGTGTCTTTCCTTTGTTTTGTCCACTGCCACTACTTACTTCAGCTGTATCACCTAGTAGTCTGATCACTTGAGTTCTAACTTTTGAAAGATCTAGCGCCAGATTCTCAAGGACTCTAGCGGCTACCCCCTCTCCCTCTCTTATTAGTCCAAGTAAAAGGTGCTCTGTTCCAATGTAATTATGTCCAAGTTGTCTTGCTTCTTCTAGAGAAAGTTCTAGTACTTTTTTAGCTCTTGGAGTAAAAGGGATTTCTACTGCAACAAATCCTGACCCTCTACCGATGATTTTTTCTACTTCAACTCTCGCATCTTTTAAATTAACCCCCATTGATTTTAGAACCTTCGCAGCTATACCAGTTCCTTCTCCTATAAGACCTAAAAGTATCTGCTCAGTTCCAACAAAATTATGACCTAAGCGCCTAGCCTCTTCTTGAGCTAGCATGATAACTTTTATCGCTTTTTCCGTAAAACGTTCAAACATATATGTATGGCTTGATATATTACCATTACCTTTGATGAGTATATTGTATTCTTAAAAAAAACTTAAAGTAACTATAGTTATGTAATAACAGTGTATTTATTAATAAATTAAACACTTTCTTTGGTGAAAGATAAAGAAAAATCCATTATCATATTTTTGCAACACATAGATTATCGAAAAAAATAAAATAAGAAGAATATGAAATTTAAAATCTCAAACGATCCAGCTTGTATAAAGAAGTTAGAAAGTGCTTATGTAAACAACAGTGTTCCTAAAATCTTAGTAGGAGATACTGTAAAGCTTGGAGTTTCCATCACCGAAGGTAACAAAGAAAGAATACAATTCGCAGAAGGAGTGGTTATAGCAAAAAGTAACGGAGGATTGAATACTACGATTACAATGAGAAGAGTTATGCAAGGTATTGGGGTAGAAAGAGTTTACTTAATAAATTCACCAAAGTTAAAAACTATAGAGGTTCTACGTTCATCTAAAATACGCAGAGCTAAATTATATTACCTACGTGCTAGATCAGGTAAAGCTACTCGTTTAAAGCAAAGCTTCAAATAAATGCTAACAGTTTATAAGAAAACGGGAAATAACAATTAATTGAAAATTTAATTGTTATTTCCCGTTTTCTTATAAACTATTGTTTTTTTAACTCTTCTATGGTAGCTTGTTTAGTAGAAATGAGGGTCGGTGCCCGAGTGGTTAAAGGGGGCGGACTGTAAATCCGCTGGCTACGCCTACGTTGGTTCAAATCCAACTCGGCCCATTTCAATCTCAATCATATTTTTATTTTTAAACTCCCATCATTTGAGCATTACTCTTACCTGGGGCTACCATTGGATAACAGTTTTCATCAGGTACAACTCTTATATCAACTAATATCGGACCGTCATATTCTAATATGTCTTTAATATTGTCATTTAGGTCTTGTCTATTATTTATTGATATTCCTCGTATCCCATAAGACTCTGCAACTTTCACAAAATTTGGAGCTCCTTTTTCCATATTTGAATGAGAGTAGCGTTCTCCATAGAAAGCTTGTTGCCATTGCCTTACCATGCCCTGCCATTTATTATTTATAATGATAATTTTAATAGGTAATCCATACTGTGCAACTGTTCCCAATTCCTGTATATTCATTTGGAAGCTAGCATCGCCTGAAATACAGATAACTTGTTCATCTGGGTGCGCTATTTGTGCTCCTATTGCTGATGGTAAGCCGTATCCCATTGTTCCTAATCCTGCACTAGTTAGCCATCTTCTTTGGCTTGTTTTAATAAATTGAGCAGCCCACATTTGATGTTGTCCCACATCCGTAGTGAAATAAGCATTGCTAGAGTTACTACTAATTTGTGAAATTACTTCTTGTGGAGAAAGGTTACTTGCATTTCTTGGAATTAGCAGAGGATACTCATCTCTCCATCTGTTTAGCCTATTTCTCCAAGATTGTACTTGTTCACGATCAAAATCACCTTCTTTTTTTAGCAGATTTAATAAATCTTGAATAAACTCCCTAACATCACCAACTATCCCCACTTGTGGTGTACGATTCTTTCCGACTTCAGCTGGATCGATATCTACGTGTATTACTTGCGCATGGCAAGCGAATTCATCTAATTTTCCTGTAACCCTGTCATCAAATCTTGCCCCTAAAGCTATAAGTAAATCACATTCACTAACAGCGTAATTAGCATAAACAGTTCCATGCATACCTAGCATACCTAATGAAAGAGGATGAGTTTCATCTATGATTCCTTTGCCCATTAATGTTGTGGCAATTGGTATTTCTAAATAGTTAACTAGTTCTGTAACTTCTTTATATGCTTCAGATACTATTGCTCCACCACCAACGTAGAGAAGAGGTTGGCTTGATTGACGTATTAGATTTGCTGCTTGCGCTATCCTCTTAGGTTCGTGTTTTATCATAGGTGGACAACCAGGCAGTTTCACGTCCCCTGGGCTAACTGGAACATATTCAAATTTTTCTAAGCCAACGTCCTTAGGGATATCCACTAAAACAGGACCTGGTCTGCCATATTTTGCGATAAAGAATGCAGCCGCTATTGTTTTTCCCATATCGCTTGTGTTTCTTACCACATACGAGTGTTTTACAACTGGAAGAGTTACACCAAAAATATCAACTTCCTGGAATGCATCTGTTCCTATAAATGATCTCCCAACCTGTCCTGTTATGCATACCATTGCAACAGAGTCCATGTGAGCTGTTGCTATACCTGTAACTAGGTTAGTCGCCCCCGGACCAGATGTTGCAAAGCAAACTCCAACATTTCCTGTAGCTCTATAATAAGCATCACTTGCGTGAGCTGCTCCCTGCTCGTGTCGCACTAAAATATGTTCTATAAAGCCTTCTTGTTCCCACGCATATAATTCGTCATAAATTGGCAGTATTGCTCCGCCAGGATAACCAAATATGTGTTTAACTTCATGACGTACTAGACTATCAATTAAAGCGAATGCTCCAGTTGTGTCTCTTTTAATTAAGTTATTCGAAAGCATTATAATTAGATTCTTTTAAATAATATTATGATTATACTTAGAAAATAAACAATGGTAGCTATTCTAAATCCAACATAGCTTTTAGTGTTAGCTGTAGAAATAAAATACCTCCTCCAAGAACAGCAAAAAAAAGTACTGCTGTTTGTGGTTTACGTAATAAGTTAAGAGCCGGTCCGAAAATAATAAGGACTAATCCAATAACTGATGAGATGAAGAACCTTGGAAACCGCAAAACATTTTCCCAAAAAGTAGGCATATATTTAACTTTTTTATACTTTGATAGAATACTCGATTTGATATATTTTACTATTTTTATGGTACCTTTTCGACCTTCACAAGAATAATCTTGTAATGCCTGAAATTCTAGTTTTGGATTTCTTCATTATTATTTTTACGTAGATAAAAAAAGAATTATGTTGATTCCGCTAGATTTAAGTGATATCATAAGAAAAGTAAGGCTTAGTAGCTCAGTGGTTAGAGCAGGGGACTCATAAGCCCAAGGTCGCAGGTTCAAATCCCGCCTGAGCCATAAATAGTTAAAAAAATATTATTTTTCTTCTATTTTTAATTATTTTGATGTACTATTTACATTAGTTACAACATTATTTATAAGGAGAGGTGGCTGAGTGGTCGAAAGCGTCGGATTGCTAATCCGATGTACGAGTAATCGTACCGAGAGTTCGAATCTCTTCCTCTCCTAGAAAATGATTTTGTTGACAAAAAAAAATTTAAGTTAGATGATATCTTCATCAAGTTAAGGGGCCGTAGTTCAATTGGTTAGAGCACCGCCCTGTCACGGCGGAAGTTGCGAGTTCGAGTCTCGTCGGTCCCGTATAAAAAAAAGAGTCTCTAGTAATAATTACTAGAGGCTCTTTTTTATTACTTTAAAGCTGAGATTTATACACTATCTTCTCAGGTAGTGGAGTATACTCTGCAACGATATTTCTAAATTCCTCACCACTTATAGTTTCCTTTTCTATTAGTATATCAACAAGTTGATCGATAACAACTCTGTTATCTTTAATTATTTGTACTGTTTCATCATGACAATGTTGAATGATCGATCGAATTTGCATATCAATACGTGAAGCCACATCTTCTGAATACTGAGCACTTCCTCCCATAGATCTACCTAGGAAAGGATCTGAACCTTGCCCTTCTAAAGCTAGAGGACCAATATTCGACATACCAAATCTTGTTACCATTTGTCTCGCCATTGACGTAACTTGCTGTAAGTCATTTCCTGCACCAGTTGTTACTTCTGGATAACCAAATACCACTTCTTCTGCAGCCCTTCCACCAAGTGCACCCATAATTCTAGCTAGAATTTGTGACCTAGATATTAAAGACTGATCATCTGAAGGTGTAAACCATGTTAATCCTTTTGCCTGACCTCGAGGGATTAAAGTTACTTTTTGGACTGGGTCATGATGCTTTAATAATGTACCAACAATAGCATGTCCTACTTCGTGGTAAGCTATAAGTCTCTTTGTCTTACTATCTACTAATGCAGTTCCTTCCATTCCAGCAATTACTCTGTCTATAGCTGCATCAACCTCTGACATTGTAGTTGCATCTTTACGTCGTCTCGCAGTTAAGATTGCTGATTCATTTAGTAAGTTTGCAAGATCAGCTCCAGAGAAACCAGGAGTTCTCTTAGCAATAACTTCCAGAGAAACCTCGTCTGCTAGTTTTTTATTTCTTGCATGTACATTTAAGATTTCTAATCTTCCTTTTACATCAGGTACATCAACAGTTACTTGTCTATCAAATCTACCAGGACGTAAAAGAGCTGCATCAAGAACGTCTACCCTGTTTGTTGCAGCGATAACTATGATTCCTGTATTCCCCTCAAAACCATCCATCTCTGTTAGCAGTTGGTTTAAAGTTTGTTCTCTTTCATCATTTCCTCCACCAATTCCAGTTCCTCTCTGTCTTCCTACTGCATCAATTTCATCAATGAAGATAATACATGGAGAATTTTCTTTTGCTTTCTTAAATAAGTCTCGAACTCTTGAAGCTCCAACACCTACAAACATTTCCACAAATTCTGATCCTGAAATACTAAAGAAAGGTACTCCTGCCTCGCCTGCAATTGCTTTAGCTAGAAGTGTCTTACCTGTACCTGGAGGACCCACTAACATAACTCCTTTAGGTATCTTAGCTCCAACTGCAGTGAATCTTTCTGGTCTCTTAAGGAACGACACAACTTCTTCGAATTCTTCTTTTGCTTCATCCACTCCAGCAACGTCACTGAATGTTACACCTGTTTTCGCTTCCATTTGGAATCTTGCTTTAGATTTACCAAAATTCATGGCTTGTCCAGGTCCCCCTGGCATGTTTCCAGATCTTCTAAATAAGAAAGCAAGACCTCCAATAAGAACTATAGGGAATATTAGGTTACCAAGAACTCCCCAGCTTGAGTTACTATCGACATTTGGATGCGCGTCGATGTCAACATTGGCTTTTCGAAGTTTTGTAATTAGTTCTGGAGCAGTTGCAGGTAACTCAACTCTAATTCTTTGTATTCTATTACCTAACTCAGGTCCAATAGCTTCTACTATAGCTGTATGCCCATCATCGTACAGATCAACTCGTTTAACCCATCCCATATCTAGATACTCTAGGAATCGACCATAAGTCATTCTCGAACTAGCAATATTCTTGCCAAATTCTGCATTATTTGACCCTAAGAATCCCTGCCATACAAAAAACACTATTACTAGTGCAGGTAATGACCACAACAATATATTTTTCCAGGAAATTTTCATAACTAAATTCTATTTTATTGAATAATTAAGTAGTATTGTAAGATATTTCTTGTAACTCTTTGATAGCATTTTCTTCTACTTCTATTATTTCTACGTGTAAATATTGCTCTATCTTTTTCTTTGTAAGAAAATACTCTTTGTGTTATTTATGGTTACATGTCTTAATGAAAAAAAATACATAAATTAACTTTCTACTAATATTTAACTATTACAAATTTCACTACTAATTTTTAATTATGGTTAAAAGAGGATCAAAAGTTAGAATTCTACGTAAGGAGTCATACTGGTATCAAGATGTAGGTACAGTAGCTACAATTGATACAAGTGGTATTAAATACCCAGTAGTTGTTAGATTCGAAAAGGTTAGTTACAGTGGTGTAAACACAAATAACTTCTCTTTAGAAGAGGTTGTTGAGGCAAAGTAAAAAATAAAAAGTTCTAGAATATTCCTTACATTGAATAATCTAGAACTTTTTTATGATTGTATCTATATTTCTTTAACTTCCTAAACTTGCCCAATCTACGTCAACGTTTTCGATGATTAATGATGAGTTATAGATTTGTAGGATAATTAGTAGGAAAAGAAAAAACAATAACATTACAAAACCCATTATAGGTGTTGTACCCCATCCTGGAGCAACTTTTCCGTATTCAGAGTTAAGAGGTCTTAACAGTTCGCCCAATCTTGTTCTTAGTGCCATTGTTATACTTAGTAACGAAATTTTTTTATTTTTATACTGGTAGGATACAAATATAATAATTATAAATATATTGCCTTTTAAGCTAAAGCTAAATCTTTTTCACGATAGCACCAGTATAAAAGTGTATATTGCTGATAAGTTCTTTTCTCCTTAAAACCTTAGGGAGAAAGGTGTCTATTTCCAATATATCATCTTCTTTGAATATTAATCCACAATGTTTACATTTGCCTTTTTATACAATCTTTTCAGTTCTTCTTCTAGGAACTTTTATTTCTTATCTAAATCAATTCCATTTACTATTCTTTATTTTTATTATTTTATGCCAATAGTATTTTCTTACGTAGACTTTTTTTGTGAACAGAGTCGGTGGAAGTATGTTATAAAAAAAATTCTTTTTTAAATGAATTTAGCGTAGATTCTAATGTTAAACAAGATTATTATTCTCTAAGTCCTAGTTCGTTTTAATACCAGATAAGTACACTTAAAAAAACGCCCTCCATGTCTATTTCGAATTTCGGCTATAATGTTATTAATTAAACCTTGCTTTCCTATGATTCATTTTCTTTTATAGGACTATGTTGCTTTTTTCTGGAAGGTATAAGGGAATACGTATTTGTCTTATTGAAATAACTTAATTTAATCTTTACTTTGTCATGGAAAGTGCAACTATTCTTATTATTTTTATTGCCAGTTTATTAATTGGTTTAACAGGGTACTCAGTATATACAGCTTTCGGTCCTGGATCGAAAGAACTAAGAGACCCATTTGATGACCACGAAGATTAATAAAAAAAATATAACTGAAGATACTCTAGAGTATTTTCAGTTATATTTTTTTTCGTTAAATTACTTCTTTGCAATTCTTGGTGGATCTCTAAAGAACACAGATGCAAATAGTACTGCTAAAGTACCAATAAGTAAGAAAGTATATACAAGTGTTTCCATGACTTCTTAATAGATATTGTTATAGTTATTAATGTAATCTTATAGTTCTTGCCAATATATGTGACAAGATCTAATTCGCAAAAATTACTGATTTAATAGATCAGTGTTATTAGGTGTGGAGAATCCACAACCCAATTTTTTTTGTTCTTAAACTACACCTTGCTTCTTAGTACTTCTATCACCAAGTTTTTGGAAAGCACCAAATTCTACTTGCTCAGTAACTTCAGCACCAATACCACTGAATACGTCTCTAAATAGAGTTCTAGATCCGTGCCATAAGTGACCTAGGAAGAATAATAGTGCGAAGTTAGCGTGTCCGAATGTGTACCAACCACGTGGGCTACTTCTGAATACACCGTCAGATTCTAAAGTTGTTCTATCAAATTCCATTACCTCACCAAGTTGTGCTTTACGTGCATACTTTTTAACAGTAGGTGCGTCAGTGAAAGATTGTCCGTTTAGTTTTCCACCATAGAAGTTAACTGTAACTCCTACTTGTTCAATACTATACTTAGACTCAGCTCTTCTGAATGGGATATCAGCACGGATAATACCGTCCTTATCCACTAGGATTACAGGGAAAGTCTCGAAGAATGCTGGCATTCTTCTTACAGTCAGTTCTCTTCCTTCCTTATCTTGGAAAACAGGGTGACCTAACCAAGCTTCAGCAATTCCATCACCTTTATTCATAGGACCTGCACGGAATAGACCGCCCTTAGCCGGGTTATTACCTACATAGTCATAGAAAGCAAGCTTATCAGGAATTCTTGACCATGCTTCGCTTAATGATAGACCTTCATTTAGTGAATTCTCAACTCTTCTCTCAATTTCTTGTTGGAAGTATCCACTATCCCATTGGTATCTTGTAGGACCGAATAATTCGATAGGAGTTGTAGCACTACCGTACCACATAGTACCTGTAGTAATAAAAGCAGACCAGAATACAGCTGCAATACTACTAGATAATACAGTTTCGATGTTACCCATACGAAGTGATCTGTACAGTCTTTGTGGTGGACGTACTGCAATGTGGAACACTCCAGCAATAAATCCAAGAATACCAGCTGCAATGTGGTGTGAAGCAACGCCACTTGGGTTGAATGGGTTAAATCCTTCAGGTCCCCAAGCAGGAGCTACAGGTTGTACTTTACCTGTGATTCCGTATGCATCTGAAACCCAAATACCAGGTCCCCATGCACCAGTAACGTGGAATGCACCAAATCCGAAACATAAAACTCCAGATAAAAGAAGGTGAATACCGAAGATTTTAGGTAAATCAAGAGCAGGGTTTCCTGTTCTAGGATCTCTGAATAATTCTAAGTCCCAGTAAACCCAGTGCCATACAGATGCAAGGAATAATAATCCTGAAAGTCCAATGTGTGCCAGAGCTACACCTTCATAACTCCAGAAACCTGGATTTGAAATACTTTCACCAGTAATGCTCCATCCACCCCAAGAATCAGTAACACCAATTCTTGTCATGAAAGGTAATACAAACATTCCTTGTCTCCACATTGGGTTTAAGACAGGATCTGAAGGATCAAAAACAGCTAGCTCGTATAGTGCCATAGAACCGGCCCAACCTGCAACTAACGCTGTATGCATTAAGTGAACACTAATAAGTCTTCCTGGGTCGTTTAGAACGACTGTGTGTACTCTATACCAAGGCAGTCCCATTGACTACTCCCTTTATTTTCTTATTCTATTTATTTAACTTTCTTACTTCTTACCATTATAGATTAATAAATCACTTTTTTCTTCTTCTATTGATAGGTTTAAATAATCTTTTCAAAAGTTGATTTTATTGAGATGGTATATTATAACTATTAGTGGGAATAAGGACAATATAATTATATTCAGTCCTTCTTTTTTCAAGTATTAAGATTGTTAGCAACATAAATGCACTCGAATTGCGCACATGAAGCGTTAAGTCGTTAGTAGTACTACGCTTAATGATCAATATAAGAAAACAGCTTTTGTTTTTTCAAATTAAAAGGAGGTATAAATATGGCAAGTTATCAAGTTAAATTATCTGGTGGTGGTGTTGATGCGACTATTACATGTCCAGACGACCAATACGTTTTAGACGCAGCTGAAGAGCAAGGTATCGACTTACCTTACTCTTGTAGAGCTGGAGCTTGTTCTACATGTGCTGGTAAGGTAACTGCTGGTACAATTGACCAATCTGATCAATCTTTCCTAGATGATAGCCAAATTGGTGATGGTTTTGTCTTAACTTGTGTTGCTTACCCAACATCAGATTGTACACTTCTTGTTCACCAAGAAGAGTCTCTATACTAAATTAGACTATAAAGTTCTTCATTACTGATAAGAAAAATCGCCTGCAAACTTAACTAAGTTTGCAGGCGATTTTTCTTATCAGTAATGAAGAACTTTATAGTCTAACATCAATATCTATTCCAGAAGGAAGATCTAATTTCATCAAAGAATCTATAGTTTTTGATGATGGATCATAAACATCTATTACTCGTTTATGAATTCTGATTTCAAAGTGCTCTCTTGAGTCCTTGTTAACATGTGGAGATCTAAGAACACAGTAGATTTTTCTTCTAGTAGGAAGAGGAATAGGTCCCATTGTTAGAGATTCCGTTCTTGAAGCTGTGTCTATTATTTTCTCACAAGATTCATTAAGTAATGCGATCTCATAACTTTTAAGACGTATACGAATTTTCTGCTTTTGCATTTTAGAGTGAGTATATATTGTTATCTTATTCTAGGATTTTAGATACAACACCAGCTCCAACAGTTCTTCCACCTTCTCTAATAGCGAAACGCATTCCCTTCTCAATAGCAATTGGATGAATTAGTTGTGCTGTCATTTTAATTCTGTCACCAGGCATTACCATTTCTGCAGCAGATCCATCATCAGCTGTGAATTGCGCAATAGTTCCAGTAACATCTGTAGTTCTAACATAGAATTGAGGTCTGTATCCTGTAAAGAAAGGTGTATGTCTTCCACCTTCCTCTTTTGTTAATACATATACTTCACCCTCAAACTTTGTATGTGGAGTAATAGCACCAGGAGCTGAAAGAACCATTCCTCGTTCAATATCTGTTTTTTGGATACCACGAACTAGGATACCAACATTGTCTCCAGCTAAAGCCTCATCTAGACTCTTCTGGAACATTTCTAGTCCAGTGATTGTTGTGTTTCGTGTTTCACGTAATCCTACGATTTCAATAGTATCACCAACGTTCACTTTTCCTCTTTCAATACGTCCAGTAGCAACAGTTCCACGTCCTGTAATAGAGAAAACATCTTCTACTGCCATTAGGAACGGTTTATCTGTTTCTCTTTCTGGGTTAGGAATATACTCGTCTATTTTATCCATAAGAGAGAAAATAGTGTCTACCCACTTGTCTTCTCCTTTCTGAATATCAGGATTGTTAGCAATTGTTTCAAGAGCTAATAAAGCTGAACCAGCAACGAAAGGAATCTCGTCACCAGGGAAATCATACTTGTCTAGTAACTCCTGAACTTCTAGTTGTACTAACTCTAGTAGTTCCTCGTCATCAACCATGTCAGCTTTATTTAAGAAAACAACGATATGAGGTACACCTACCTGTTTTGAAAGTAGAATATGCTCACGTGTTTGTGGCATTGGACCATCTGCTGCAGAACAAACAAGAATAGCTCCATCCATTTGGGCAGCACCTGTAATCATGTTTTTAACATAGTCTGCGTGGCCTGGACAATCAACGTGAGCATAGTGGCGTTTTTCTGTCTCATACTCTACGTGTGCAGTATTAATTGTAATACCTCTTGCTTTTTCTTCCGGAGCTGAGTCAATCTCGTCGAATTTTTTAGTTACACCTGTATATCGTGCTAGAGCTGCTGAAATAGCAGCTGTTAGAGTTGTTTTTCCGTGGTCTACGTGTCCAATTGTTCCAATATTTACGTGTGGTTTTTGACGATTAAATTTTTCTCTTGCCATTTTTTTAGTTAATATTTTCTATGTTATACATTCTTGTTGCTTTTGTTAGTCTCGCATTACCTAGAATCGGTAATGTGCGAATGCTTTGTTCGCCTCGGCCATACGGTGTATCTCTTCACGTTTTCTAATTGAGTTACCTGTCTCATTAGCTGAATCAATTAATTCATTTGCTAACTTAATTGCCATACTCTTTCCAGCTCTTTCTCTTGAATATTTTGTAATCCATCTCAGAGCTAAGTTAGTACCTCTGAAAGCTCTTACTTCCATAGGAACTTGGTATGTAGAACCACCTATTCTTTTTGCTTTCACTTCAACTAGCGGTGTAACTTTACGCACAGCTGATTCTAGTACTGTTAGTGGTTCTTCACCTGTCTTTTCTTTAATGATATCAAAAGCTTGGTAAATAATTCTTTGAGCCAAATGCTTTTTTCCTTCCTTTAGTATTCTGACTGTCAGCATACTAACAAGTCTGCTATTGTAAACTGGATCTGGAACTGCTAGTCTTTTTTTAGTTATAGTACGTCGTGACATAGTTACTTGTTTTAATTTTAGTAGTTATGATTTTATATTTTTATCCTTTAGGTCTTTTAGCACCATACTTTGATCGACTTTGCTTTCTATCTTTCACCCCAGATGCATCAAGCGTTCCTCTAACGATGTGATATCTTACACCTGGTAGATCTTTCACCCTTCCTCCTCTTAGCAATACTACAGAATGCTCTTGAATATTGTGGCCAATTCCTGGTATATACGCAGTAACTTCGAATCCCGAAGTTAAACGAACTCTTGCTACTTTTCTTAATGCAGAGTTAGGCTTTTTAGGTGTCGTTGTATATACCCTAGTACAAACTCCTTTTCTCTGTGGACAACTTTTTAACGCTGGTGATTTTGTCTTCTTCTTTATTTTTACTCGTTCTGAGCGAATTAACTGTTGAATAGTGGGCATAAGCTTGATTCTTGATTTATGTTGTTTAGAATTATCTAAGAATTTTTATATTCCTAGGATTAGATGGATCTATTTTTATTTATGGAGTCTACTTAAGAATCGCTTTTAGATATTCCGTATTTTTTCATAAACTTTTCAACTCTACCTTCAGTGTCTAGCATTTTCGTTGAACCAGTATAGAAAGGATGATTACCTGACCATATATCCACGTTTAATTGTGGCTTTGTTGAGCCAACAGTCATAACAAGTTCACCGTCACATAACACTTTGGCTTCATCGTACCATTTTGGATGTAAGTCTTTTTTTGGCATAATTAAATATTTTTTATTGTAAATATAAGTATGATAATTATCTCTTCGAGAATTGAGGAGCTTTTCTTGCTTTTCTTAATCCATACTTCTTTCTTTCAATCTTTCTTGAATCTCTTGTTAAGTAGCCTTCAAACTTTAATGCAGTTCTATTCTCTGGATTAATCTTGCATAAAGCTCTTGCCAGTCCTAAACGAATGGCTTCTGTTTGCCCTGTTAAGCCTCCACCTTGTGCATTAATATGAATATCATATTTTCCTTCTAAACCTAGAGTACTCAATGGTGCTGTTGAGATACGGATGTAATTTGGACTGTATTGTAAGTAATTCTCACTAGCTTTACCGTTAATAATCATTTTTCCAGACCCTGGTATAACTCTTACTCTAGCAGTGGATTCTTTTCTATGTCCTGTAGCAAAATATACTGTCTTATCTACCATTTTTCTTTAGTTATATATTTACAGTTGTAGGTTGTTGTGCTCTATGTGGGTGTTCACTTCCCTTGTAAACCTTTAACTTAGTAAATAAGTGTCTACCTAGGGGGCCTTTTGGAAGCATTCCTTTAATTGCCTTTTCAATTACTCTACCAGGCATCCTGTTTCTTAACTCACTTAATGTTTCTATAGTCATTCCACCCACTTGACCTGAGTGACGACGATAAAACTTATCAGTTTCTTTTTTTCCAGTAACCTGTATCTTTTCAGCATTAATAATTATTAAACCGTTGCCGATGTCTCTACTAGGATTGTATTTAGGTGAGTTTTTACCAAGTAAAATCCTAGCAGCTTCAGTAGCAAGACGTCCAAGCGTCTTTGAATCTGCATCAATTATATACCATTGGCAGCCATCCTTGGTTGTAGGATAAAGCGTTGTTTTGTTCATAATATAGATCTTTAATGATTTAGTTATTCTTGAAGTTTATTTTTAGTATTTAACGGTTACATATTCTTCATAGTTCTTTCTTTAGGTAAGTTTATCCCTAATCTTTTCTGCAATGCATCTATAACTTCTTCAGCAGATTTTTGACCAAAGTTCTTTATTTCTATTAAATCTTCCTGAGAATAATCTAACAGGTCAGCGACAGAGTGTATTTGAGCTCTTTTTAAACAATTGTAAGCTCTTACAGATAATTGCAGCTCTTCTATTAATATTTGATTAACTTTAGCCTCTGAAGATTTGTCCTCGCTTTCCTTAGATTTAAAATCTATTTGTCTCAAAGGAGAAAAAAGGCTAGTCAATATTTCAGATCCTTCACTGATAGCTTCATGAGGAGTGATACTGCCATTTGTCCAAATTTCTAGTGTCAGTTCGTCCTTAAGAGCTTCATTATTTTGTCTTGAGTCCTCTACTGTATAACTAACTTTTCTGACTGGCATGAATACTGCGTCAACTTGTAAGAAATCAATAGATGGCTCATCACCTCCTTTTTCTATTAGGTGATATCCTTTATTAGTTTCGATTCTAAATTCCATTTCCAGTGTATTATTACCACATATAGTTGCAATATATTGATTGGAATCCATGACTTCAACTTCCGAAGGAAGATCAAAATTTCCAGCAGTAACTATAGTTGGTCCTTGCACACTAAGGCGCCCGACCATTGGTTCCTTTGTTTCTGTTCTAAATACAATCTCTTTGAGATTCAAAAGGATCTCTAGTACATCCTCTCGTACACCAGGAATTGTCGAAAATTCATGACTTACACCAGCGATCCTAACTGCAACAATAGCAGCACCCTCTAAGTCGGATAACAATGTTCGTCTGAGAGCGTTTCCTAATGTCGTACCTTGTCCTTTTTCCAACGGTCCTACAACAAATTTACTGTAGTAGTCTCTTGGGCCTTGTATTCTAGATTCTACACACGCGATATCAAAATTAGGCATATGATTAGATTAGTTTAGATTGATCTGAAATCGATTTTTCTAAAATAGATCCTAGACACGTCTTTTTTTCGGAGGACGACAACCATTATGTGGTACGGGTGTTATATCCCGGATTAGCACAATTTCTAGTCCAGCTGCTTGAATAGCACGTATTGCTGTTTCCCTTCCAGCTCCTGGTCCATTCACAAGAACTTCAGCTTTTTTCATCCCTTGTCCTACAGCTTCCTTACTTGCTTTTTCTGCAGCTATCTGTGCTGCAAAAGGTGTACCTTTTTTTGCTCCCTTAAAACCGATAGCTCCGCTTGAAGCCCATGAAACTGTTTCACCTGTAGTTGTACTAATAGTAACAATCGTGTTGTTAAATGTAGCCTGTATGTGTGCAACTCCATTTGCTGCAGTTTTTTTCTTGCTACTTGTCTTTCTTATCTGTCTAGCCATTCTTCTTTGTTTATTTACTAAATATTTTCAAGATTTGATAATAATTATTTCTTCTTACCTGCAACTGTTTTCTTACTTCCACGACGTGTTCTAGCATTCGTTCTAGTTCTTTGTCCTCTAAGAGGCAATCCTTGTCGATGTCTCTGACCTCTAATACAATTGATTTCCATTAATCTTTTTATACTCATGGTCTCTAGTCTTTTTGCAGGTCCTTCAACTAAATAAGACTCATCTATAATTGCTCTTATAGCACTCACCTGATCGTCTTGTAAGTCTTTACATCTGATACTTGCGTGTACATTAGCTTTCTCTAAAATTTTCTGTGAACTAGATAAACCTAGACCATAAATATAAGTTAAGGCTATTTCTATCCTTTTGTTTTTTGGTAAATCCACACCTGCTATACGTGCCACTGTTTCTCCTCCTAATTGTTTTGATATTTATGAGTATAATCCAACTACTTTCTCTTCATTTTTGCTCTTCCCTGTCTTACTTTAAGTCTTGGGTCACTCTTGCAAATAACATAGATTCTTCCTCTTCTTTTCACGATTTGGCAATCTTTACTTCGGTTTTTTAAACTACCTATAGAACTTACTACTTTCATTTTTTTAATTTTATTTATTAGGGAAAACTGAATAGAAAATATAACACTTTTTATTTCATTATATTTTCATAATTTTTTGATATTAAATAAGTCTGTATTTGTTTTGCTGTATCAATTGCAACACCTACCAGGATCAATAAAGAAGTTGCTCCTAATCCTTTGAATGTAGACACACTAGTGATACTTTCTATTATAGTTGGGATAATTGCTATGAAGGCTAAAAATAAAGCTCCTAAGAATGTTAGTCTATTCAAGGTTTTTTGTAAATAACTGACGGTAGCTTTTCCGGGTCTTATTCCTGGAACACTAGACTCCATTTTCTTCAAGTTTTGTGATATATCACTAGGATTAATAACTAATGATGAATAAAAATAGCTGAAGAATAGAATTAATGTGAAATAAAAGACAGTGTATATATATTTGTTACTCCCTGCAGGTGACAATTGTAAAAGTAAGTTTTTTACAGTTTCGTTGCCGATAACCTGTTGTAGGTAAGCAGGCAATACTAGGACAGCAGAAGCAAAAATTATCGGCATAACTCCACCTTGGTTTAGTCTTAGTGGCAAGTAGCTAGTCTTATTTTGTGATTGACCTTTTCCTAATTGTCTTGCAGAAACTATAGGTATACGTCTAGTTCCCTCCTGCACAAAAATGATACCTATTATTATAAGAAAAAAGATACTTGCTAGAATTCCTAGATCTGCAATTGTTGGGGCAGAGTCTAGTCCTGAAGATTTTTGCTGTACTAGTTTTGGAAGTCCGGCAATAATATTAATAAAGATCAATAAGGAAGGACCGTTACCTACTCCTTTTTCTGTTATTTGCTCCGAAAACCACATGATCATCATAGATCCTGTAGCTAATGCTAAGGTCATCTGTGCAACAAAAGTCGCGTCCCAATTAAACACGTAAGGTCTGACCCATAAAGATACACCAATACCTTGTATAGTTGCCCAAAACAAAGCAATATAACGAGTAAACTGAGATATCTTCTGTCTCCCAGCTTCACCTTCTTCCTTCTGAAGCTTTTCCAGACTCGGTATAGAAGTAGTCGCTAATTGCATCACTATAGATGCATTGATATATGGAACAATTCCAAGTGCAAAAATACCAATTGATGCAAATCCACCTCCAGAGAAAACATTTAAAAAACTAACAATTGGGTTAGTTGCAATGCTCTGATAAAAAGCGTCGTGATCAACCCCAGGAATTGGAATAAATGTTCCTAATCGAGATAGAACTATTAAGATCAAGGTTAAGGTAATTCGCTCTGTTATTCCTTTCTTTTTTATATTACGGTTAACTATTTCCATGATTTCTATTTTGTATTACGCAAATGAATTTAATCTCTATTAACTACAATATTAGTTAATAGAGATTAAATTCATTAAACAGTTAAATTTCGATTACTTGAGACTTCATTAAAAGTTTGTAAACGCGCCAAGGCATCTGTTGCTGCCCTAGCATTATTTAGTGGGTTACTAGAACCTAGTTGCTTAGCTAGTATATTCTTCACTCCAGCCAATTCTAAAATAGTTCTAACTGAACCTCCGGCAATTACTCCTGATCCCGGAGCAGAAGGACGCATGATAACTCTGGCTGCTCCAGCTCTACCTTGTATGATATGAGGAATAGAGTCATTTCTCGTTAGTTGAACAGATACCAAGTTTCTCTTACCATCAGAAGCTGCTTTCTTCACAGCTCCGATTACATCGCTTGCCTTACCTACTCCTACACCTACTTGGCCTTGCTCATTCCCAATTACAAGGATTGCTCGGAAGCTTAGTTTTTTTCCTCCTTTCACAACCTTAGTAACTCTTCTAATTTGGACAACTCGTTCTTGCCATTCTGATTCTTTTTCTTTAGATCTATTAGATTTTCTTTGGTTAGACATGATATATATTCTTTTATTTAAAAGTTAAGTCCCTCTTTTCTTGCAGCATCAGCAAGAGCTTTAATTCGGCCATGGTAAATCCTTCCACCTCTATCGAAATTTACTGAGGTAATCTTATTTTCAAGAGATCTTTTTGCGATAATTTCACCAACAAACGTAGAAGCTTCGCAAGTATGACCAGAGGAAATCTTACTTTTCACTTCTTTATCTAATGTTGAACAAGAGACTAAAGTGTTCCCTGTAACATCATCAATTACCTGAGCATAGATATTAGTATTTGATCTAAAAATAGCAAGTCTAGGACGTTCAGAGGTACCTTTTACTTTGCTACGAATTCTTTTCTTTGCCTTTTTTAATGATTCTTTGTTGTTCATTTTTAACTTATTATTCTATTATTTACCTGTTTTACCAGCCTTCTTTCTTACAAATTCTCCTTCATAGCGTATCCCTTTTCCTTTGTAAGGCTCAGGTGGTCGCATCGATCTGATATTTGCGGCAACTTGCCCTACAAGTTGTTTATCTATACCAGTTACTGTAACTTTCGTATTCGCTTCAACACCAATATTTATTCCTTCCGGAGCCGGTATAGTTATTTGATGACTGAAACCAACACTTAAAATTAGTGATTTCCCTTGAACTTGACAACGATATCCTACGCCTTGTAATTCTAGTTTTCTTTCGAACCCTTCAGTTACACCATGGACCATATTAGCAACAGACGCTCTGTACGTTCCAAAAAGCTTTTTTGTTTTTGGAGAGTTGTTTATTGGTTTAAAAGTGATTGTATCGTCATTCTGGTCAATAGTAACGTATTCAGAAAGCGGCATAGAAAGTTCGCCTTTCGGTCCCTTGATGACAATCGTATCTTTATCAATACTAACATTAACCTTGTTTGGTACCTTTACAGGCAACTTACCTACACGAGACATATTTTTTTAATTATCTTTTTAAATTACCATATATAACATAGAACCTCACCGCCAACGCCCTGATGACGTGCCTTATTGTCAGTGAGTACTCCTTTTGACGTTGAAATTATAGCTACACCTAGGCCACCTAATACTCTAGGTATTTCCTTTCTATTAGCATAAACTCTAAGACCAGGTCTACTAATTCTCTTAAGAGATGTGATTACAGGTTCTCCTTCTTTTCCTTTATATTTCAATGACAATAATAACTGTCTATTGATTCCCTCACCAATTTCCTCAAAATCCTGTATAAATCCTTCTTCTATTAATACAGAAGCTATATTTCTCGTCATTTTTGTTGAAGGAATTTGAACGATTTTGTGACGAGCTAAGTTTGCGTTTCTGACTCTTGTAAGCATATCAGCTATTGTATCATTTACCACGATGACTCCAGATAGTTAATTTAGTTAATTTTTTAGTTTTCTCTAAACGGCATTCCCATAGCTTTAAGGAGTGCGATTCCTTCTTGCTGTGTTTTTGCCGTTGTTGTTATAGATATATCCATCCCTCTTATTTGATCAACCTTATCAAATTCGATCTCAGGAAATATAATTTGCTCTGTTATACCAAGATTGTAGTTGCCGCGACCATCGAAATGCTTAATTGATACACCTCTAAAGTCTCTAATTCTTGGTAGTGATAGATTAACGAATCTTTCTAAGAAAGAATACATCATTTTTTTTCTTAGTGTAACCATTAAACCTACAGGCATACCATCTCTGATTTTAAATCCAGCAACAGATTTCTTTGCCTTAGTTACAACCGGTTGTTGTCCTGTTATAGTTGCTATCTCACGAATACTGCTTTCAAGAGCTTTACTATTTTTAGAAGCATCACCAAGTCCCCTATTGATAGTGATCTTAGTGATTTTCGGAACTTCATTAATATTTTTATATTTGAACTGTTCCATTAGCATAGGAACGACTTTCTCGTTATAATTTTGTCTAAGATTCTGATTCATTTATTTAATTAGAGCTTAATAGTTTCTTGAAGACACGTACTTTCTTTCCTGATTCATCTATTTTAAAACCTACGCGACTAGCTATTTGCTTGTCTTCGTTGTATAACATTACATTTGAACTATGTACTGGACCTTCGAATTGCGATATTTTACCTACGTCACCTTCCTTTCTAGGTTTAACGTGCTTTCTCTTAATATTAATTTCTTTTACAACAACTCTATTTTCATTTTTTATCACTTTCGTGATTTCCCCAATCTTTCCTTTATCCTTACCAGATATGATTTTTACCATATCTCCTTGCTTTACGTGATTAGACAGAGTTTGCATACCTTTCTTCATTAAAGTACCTCCGGTGCTAAAGAAACGATTTTTGTGAAATCCTTATCTCTTAATTCTCTTGCAATTGGACCAAAAACTCTTGTACCTCTAGGATTATTTTCTTTGTTAATAATCACAGCTGCGTTGTCATCAAAACGAATAGACATGCCATCTTTTCTGCGAATAGTGGTCTTTGTTCTCATGACAACTGCACGTACAACATCTGATCGTTTAATAGGCATATTAGGAGTCGCATCTTTTACGACTCCTATAATAACATCTCCTATGCTTGCATATTTACGATTACCACCTAATATGCGAATGCACATGATCTTCTTAGCCCCGCTGTTATCAGCGACGTTTAAATACGTTTGGGTTTGTATCATATTATTTATTCTCCAAGTGCTGCGTTGTTTAGTTTTAATGCTTTCTGTTTAATCTCTTTTACTTCCCATCTTTTCGTTTTACTAAGTGGTCTAGTTTCACTAATCAGAACTAAATCACCTGTATTACATTCATTACTACTGTCATGAACCTTATAGCGCTTTGTCTTAGCTACGATTTTTCCGTATCTTTTATTAGTCAACCTACTCTCAATTGAAACTACGATTGTCTTATCCATTTTGTCACTGACAACCACTCCTAATCTTTCTTTTATAGGCATATGATTCTTCTAAGGTGTTAGTTTTTATTTTCTTTCCTTTGTCGCTCGATGGTCATCAACTGAGCTATTTTACGCTTAGTGTGCTTGAAAACATGAGGTTTGAAAGTCTGACGAGTTGCTTTCTTCAAACGTATTTCAAAAAGAGATTTTTTAGCATTTACTATTTCCTCTGATAATTTAGCATCATCAAAATCTTTGAAATTTGAAAAGTTCTCAAATGCCATGGATTATGCCTCCGTTTTAGATATAAATTTAGTCTTTATTGGTAACTTATAAGATGCCTTCTTCATAGCTTCATAGGCAACATTTTGTGGAACTCCTGCCATTTCAAAAAGAATGTGTCCAGGTTTTATGACAGCTACCCAATGGTCAGGTGCACCTTTACCCGCTCCCATTCTTGTTTCAGGTGGCTTTTTCGAAATTGATTTATCTGGAAAAACTCTAATCCACAATTTACCAACTCTTTTCACATAACGAGTAATTGTTCTTCTTGTTGCCTCTATTTGTCTAGATGTTAACCAGACAGGTTCTAAAGCCTGAAGGGCATGTTCACCAAAAACGATAGTGTTGCCTCGCGTTGCGACACCGCGTAATCTACCTCTATGAGGCTTTCGGAATTTTGTTCTTTTAGGACTAAGCATTATTGTGTTTCTATATTTAAATTAATATTAGCTTTTCGCCACCTATTAGTCTCTTATTTATTCATAGCAGGAGTTAATTCACCCTTGAATACCCAAACTTTGATTCCTAAGATACCGTAAGTAGTATTTGCTTCTTTTGTTGCATAATCAATATCAGCTCTCAGTGTTTGAAGAGGAACTCTACCTTCGCGGACCCATTCACTTCGTGCTATCTCTGCACCATTCAAACGTCCAGATACTTGGACTTTTATCCCTTGTGCATTTGCTTTTTGAGCCTTCTGAATAGCTTGTCTTGTAGCACGGCGGAACGGAATTCTTTTTTCCAATTGTTCAGCTATGAATTCACCGATAAGATTTGCATCAGCATCCATATTTTGTAACTCTGTTACGTTTACTCTAATCTGCGTACTATGCTTAAGAACTTTTTGCAAGTCCTCTTTAATCTTATCTATACCACTACCAGACCTACCAACGATGATTCCTGGTCTAGATGTATGAATCTCAATCTCTACTTGTTCTGATCTTCTTCGTATTTCAACTTTTGATATACCAGCAGTTGAAAATTCACGTGTTATGTATTTTCTGATCTTATGATCTTCTTCTATGATTAAGGGATATGTCTTCTGACTAGCAAACCACGTTGATCTATGGTCTTGAGTAATTCTTAATCTAAATCCTAAAGGATGTACTTTTTGTCCCACTTAAAACTCCTTTTAAATTTTATACTTTGGCTAAAGAAACTCTAATATGACATGTAGGTTTCTTAATTTTAAAACCTCTACCTTGAGATCTTGGTCTAAAACGCTTGAATACAGGTCCATCATCAGCTGAAGCTGAATGAATTATAAGATCGCTTTTGTCTAAGCCATTATTATTCTGGGCATTTGCACCAGCTGACTGTACAACTTGAAGAACAGGTTTACAAGCAGAATAAGGCATAAACTCTAGTATCATTAAAGCTTCCTTATATGATCTACCCTGTATCTGCTTTAGAACTCTTCTAACTTTCGTAGGAGACATTCGTATATATTTTGCTCTTGCACTAATAGTATTTAAAGGTAAATTCATTTGTTTTGAAGATGTTAACGTCGTGTTTTTTTATCACTTTTCACGTGAGATCTGAAATTTCTTGTAGGCGAGAATTCACCTAACTTATTTCCTACCATCTGTTCTGTCACATAAACAGGTACATGCTGTTTACCATTGTATACACCGATAACGTGACCAACCATTGACGGTAATATAGTGGAAGCTCTAGACCAAGTTTTTACCACCACTTCATCACTTTTCTTAGCGGGGTCTAAAGCATTAACTTTCTTAAGAAGATGTGCCGCTACATAAGGGCCTTTCTTTAATGATCGAGTCATATCTAGTTTTATGTCTTATTTATTGAAGTTACTTTCTCTTACGAATGATACAGAAATCACTATATTTGTTATTTCTTCTTGTTTTTAGTCCTAGTGCTGGGCGCCCCCAAGGCGTCACAGGTTTTGGTCTACCAATGGGAGATCGTCCTTCACCACCACCATGAGGGTGGTCGCATGGGTTCATAACAACACCTCTAACTGTTGGGCGCATACCTAACCATCTCTTTCTTCCAGCTTTACCTAAGACAAGATTTTTTTGCTCAGCATTGCCAACCTCTCCAATTGTTGCATAGCAACGACTGTGTACCATTCTCACTTCGTTAGAAGGCATTTTTAATGTTACAAAGTTTCCTTCTTTAGCTATAAGTTGAGCTGATGTTCCAGCTGACCTAACGATTTGGCCTCCTCTTCCTGGGATAAGTTCCACGTTATGCACAGAAGTACCTAAAGGAATACTAGACAAAGGAAGAGCATTACCGATTTCAATCGGGGCTGTTGTGCCTGATACTACAATTGATCCAACTTCCAGTTTTTTAGGATGTAAAATGTATCTCTTTTCACCATCCGTGTAATGTAAGAGTGCTATCCTAGCATTTCTATTAGGATCATATTCGATAGAAGCTACTTTTGCTTGTACATCAGACTTGTTTCGTCTGAAGTCGATAATTCTGTATCTTTTCTTATGTCCTCCACCTCGGTGCCTGATCGTGATGACACCTCTGTGGTTTCTTCCTGATTTTTGGATTCTCTTACGTAGTAGAGACTTCTCTGGTTTCTTTTTAGTTAAATTACTAAAATCAGAGACTGAGCGATTCCGTGTGCCCGGTGTAATTGACTTATAGATTCGTATTGCCATAATTTAATAAATTATTTCATTCCATTTCGGAAATTATTTTTTTAACTTTCAGAGAATAAATCAATCGAGCTACCTGGTTGAAGAGTAATAATAGCTCGCTTGTATTTTGGCTTATGGCCTATAAATTTTCCTATTCTTCTTTTCTTTACAGGAGCATGATAAGTATTAACTGCAACGACCTTAACCTGGAAAAGGTATTCGATTGCTGCTTTTATCTGCTCTTTATTAGCTTTAATATCAGTTGCAAATGTGTACTGATTAAGTTCAAGAAGTCTAGTGGCTTTATCCGTTATTATTGGATATTTAATCAAGTCTATTATTTGTCTGTAGTTTGTATTAGTCACTGTAAACCTCACATATATGTTTTAGTGCATTTTCTGTTACCAGTATTTGATCTGGTTCTAAAATATCAATTACATTAATAGCATTTGCAGAAGTTAACTTCAAATTGCTCACATTACGAACTGATAAAGCTAATTTCTTATCGTGCGTATCTGTAATAATTAATTTCTTTTGTTTAGGTGATGAAAAGTCCATTACCGGACTCAGACTTTCTAAAGTAGCCTTAGTACCCACAGCACCTTGACTTAAATTGTCTACAACAGTTACTTTTGAGAAATTGTAATGTAAAGCTGTAGTGATAGCTAATCTTCTTTCTTTAACATTAATCTTGTTTGCATATGACCTAGGTTTTGGACCAAATGCAATTCCTCCTCCAGTCCATAATGGAGAATTACTAGAACCTGATCTTGCATTTCCCGTTCCTTTTTGCTTCCAGGGCTTTTTACCTCCACCAGAAACTTCACTTCGAGTTTTTGTTGATACTGTTCCTTGTCTTTTCTTATTTGATTGTGCAGTAACAGCTCTGTGTACCAAGTAACGAGCTCCTTCTTGTAGAGAGTTCAATGAAATAGTTCCTTCAGGTCCTTCGCTACCGTCAATCTTACGAACTTTGTATTTAATTTCTTGTTTAGCAGCCATCGTATTTATGTTTGTATCTAGCTTATTTTTTACATTTTTTATATGACAGACTATCTAATACTAAGAAGGTTTCCTGGCTTTCCGGGAACAGATCCCTTAACAACCAATAAGTTATCTTTAGAATTAACATAAATAACCTCTAGGCCTTTAATCGTAGTTTTGCCTCCTCCTAGTCTCCCTGCCATTTTCTTACCTTTGTGCACTTTAGCTGGTGTACTACCTTGACCAATAGAACCTGGTTCTCTATGGTTTTTCGAACCATGCGTCATCGGACCACGAGTGAAATGGTGGCGCTTAACAGTACCTGCAAATCCCTTACCAATTGTTGTGCCAGATATGCTAACATTTTGTCCTACTTCGAATGAGTCAACGCTAATCTTCTGGGATACAGTGAAAGAATCTGTTGAAGGAACCCTATACTCTTTTAAGTACTTTAAAGGAGGTAAATTGGACTTAGCTAAGTGTCCTAAACGTGGTTTAGTCATCTTTTGGGGGGAAGATTCTGCGTAACCTATCTGTACAGCATCATATCCTTCATTTTCCTCACTTTTAATCTGAGTAATCACACATGGACCTGCTTTAATCACAGTTACTGGTATGGCAAATCCTGATTCGTCAAATATTTGTGTCATTCCCACTTTCGTGCCGAGAATTCCTACAGTCATAAATTCCTTTTTTTTATTTGTTATACAAGTAGCGGTTGTAAAATGGTTTGAAAAATCAGATATTAAATCAAACCATAATAATAATACCTGAGTATATTTTTTTTTAACACTGTCTTATCTCTTATTTTTGATAAAGCTCGGAATAATCATAGAGATTCGGTTTTCACTACTGTATAACGGAATAAGTATTAATGTATAAATAAAGTTACAAAGAGAACACAAGTGAGTGTAATTAATACTCTACTTGTTAATAAGTTAATTTGAAAACAAATATTTATGGGCAAAGTAGTTGGAATTGATTTAGGTACAACAAATTCTGTTGTTGCAGTGATGGAAGGTGGAAAGCCTTCTGTTATACAAAATGCAGAAGGTTTTAGAACAACACCATCTGTTGTTGCGTATACAAAGAACGGAGATCGACTAGTTGGTCAAATAGCTAAAAGACAAGCAGTGATAAATCCTGACAATACTTTTTACTCAGTAAAAAGATTTATTGGTCGTAGATCAGATGAGGTGTCTGATGAATTAAGAAAAGTATCTTATATAGTTAAGAATGATAGTAATGGCAATGTCAAGCTTGAATGTCCTTCACTAAAGAAGGATTTTTCATCAGAAGAAATTTCTGCTGAAGTTCTACGTAAACTAGTAGATGATGCTAGTAAGTATCTGGGAGAACCTGTAAAACAAGCTGTTATTACAGTACCAGCATATTTCAATGATTCTCAGAGACAAGCTACAAAAGATGCTGGTAAAATTGCAGGATTAGAAGTTTTAAGGATTATTAATGAGCCAACAGCTGCATCATTAGCATATGGACTAGATAAGAAAAATAACGAAACTATATTAGTTTTTGACCTTGGTGGTGGAACTTTCGATGTCTCGGTACTAGAAGTTGGGGATGGAGTGTTTGAAGTATTATCTACATCTGGGGATACACAACTTGGAGGAGACGATTTTGACGATAAAGTAGTGCAATGGCTTATCCAAGAGTTCAAAGGAGAACACAATATAGACTTGAGTTCTGATCGCCAAGCTTTACAAAGACTTACTGAAGCATCAGAAAAAGCCAAAGTTGAACTGTCTAATCTAACACAAACAGACATAAGTCTGCCATTCTTAACAGCAACGGAAACAGGTCCTAAACACTTAGATAGATCTATAACTAGAGGAAAATTTGAAGAGTTATGTTCTTCTCTAATAGATAGAGCTAGAATACCTGTTGAGAATGCTCTAAAAGATGCGAAACTAGATAAAAGTAAGATTGATGAGGTTGTACTAGTTGGTGGATCAACAAGAATTCCTGCTGTTAAAGAAATTGTGGAAAAAGTCTTAGGAAAAAAGCCTAATCAGACTGTTAACCCTGATGAGGTTGTGGCTGTTGGAGCTGCAGTACAAGCTGGAGTTCTGGCCGGAGAAGTCAAAGACATTTTATTACTAGACGTAACTCCTTTATCATTAGGGGTTGAGACTCTTGGTGGAGTAACAACAAGAATTATTCCAAGGAACACTACAATACCTACAAAGAAATCAGAAGTCTTCTCAACAGCAGTTGATAATCAACCCAATGTAGAAATTCATGTGTTGCAAGGTGAAAGAGAATTTGCTAAAGATAACAAGAGTTTAGGTACATTCCGCCTTGATGGAATCCTTCCGGCTCCAAGAGGAGTACCTCAAATAGAAGTTACATTTGATATTGATGCGAACGGTATACTATCTGTAAATGCAAAAGACAAGGGTACTGGTAAAGAGCAATCTATCACGATAACAGGAGCATCAACATTACCTTCTGACGAGGTAGATAGAATGGTTAAAGAGTCCGAGCAGAATGCGTCTGAAGATAAAGAAAAGAGGGAGAAGATAGATCTGAAAAATCAATCAGACTCTCTATGTTACCAATCAGAAAAGCAATTAAAAGAGCTAGGAGACAAGGTAGCAAAAGAAGATCAAGATAAAATTGAGAAATTAATTAAGGAACTAAGAGAAGCTATTCAGTCTGATGAGACTGTAGCTATGAAAGATCTTGGTGAAAAGTTACAGAATGAATTAATGGAAGTCGGTAAGAAAATCTATAGTCAAAATACCCCTGATGGTGGAACACAAAAAGATAGTGGAAACAATGATTCTGTTATAGACGCTGATTTCTCTGAAACAAAATAATGATTTTCACAGGCACATGTAAAGAATAATATGTGCCTGCAATTTATTTACATCAATAAAGTTGAAGCAATTATTCTCTTAATTTTGAGAAATAATTTATTTAACGAATTAAATATTGTATTACTTATTGCAAAACTCAAATAAAGTTCTGAATATGTACTAGAAAATTTTTTAACAGTTTTTTTTGTTTCTAAACACTAACAACATCTAATTCTATAAAGAAATAAAAAAAATAATTATATAAACAAAATTATTCACTGATATCATTCTGAAAATAACTATTAACTTTATTCTTAAAAAAATTTCCAACTGAGAAAGCTGGAATTCTGGCAGAAGGAATATAGAGTTTTTCTCCTGTTTTAGGATTTCTCCCATATCTAGACTTTCTTTCTCTGGCTTCAAAAGAACCAAAGCCAACAAGAGTAACCCTTTCTCCTTTAGCAACAGCATCAACAATAGTTTCCAGGGTTATTGTTACTAATGACTCAGTTTCTACTTTTGTCATACCTGATTTTTTAGCAACAATATCGATCAATTCTGTTTTATTCACTCTTTTTTTTATAAAATTAAGTTATATAAGCAACAAAAATGGATAGGATATAATCGTATCGATATATCCTATCTTTTGTTATTATGCAGTTACTTTCTCACTGATAAAGTCAACAGCTTGTTGAAGGTTTGAAATCTTTTCAGCAGTCTCATCAGGGATTTCGATGTTGAATGCTTCTTCAATTGCCATTACTAATTCAACTGTATCTAGAGAATCTGCTCCAAGGTCATTAGCAAAGTTTGCATCTTTTGTAACTTGACTCTTCTCTACACCAAGTTGCTCAGAGATAATTGTTTGTACCTTATCAAAAATTTCTTGTTCGTTCATTTTTATACCTTACTTTTGTACATGTTTCTTATAAGTCTATGCTAAGTGATTCTTAGCAAATAATCAAGCTTGATAAATACTACTACAATATGTAAATAAGTTGTTTTTTCTTCTACAGCATATCTATACTATAGGTTTCAAGATATTCAATTGAAGTGATTTATAATGGTAGTAGTTACGATAAGAATATGGCATAAGATTTTAACTATTGTTAACACATTGGATAGTATTTATTTAATAAAGTCTATAATGTTAAATTAAATACCAATGAAAACTTGCTCGTCCCTATAAATGACAGTAAAAGTCAAATTTAATCAGGGTTAAATAACAAATAGAGTGAGAGTTTCTAGTTTCTTATGTCACAAGGGAGAACCTTAATGACGATCAGCTCCAAAGAGCAAGAGGCAAAAAAAGTTTCGATAATCGTAGACAGAGATCCTGTTGATACATCATTCGAGAAATGGGCACAACCAGGTCACTTCTCTCGAACTCTGGCTAAAGGTCCAAAGACAACTACTTGGATTTGGAATCTGCACGCAGATGCTCACGACTTCGACAGTCATACAAGTTCACTTGAAGATGTTTCTCGAAAAATCTTTAGTGCGCATTTCGGTCAATTATCTATAATTTTCCTATGGATTAGTGGTATGCACTTCCATGGTGCTAGATTTTCTAACTATTCAGCTTGGTTGAGTAACCCAACTGCTGTTAAGCCAAGTGCACAAGTTGTTTGGCCAATTGTTGGTCAAGAAGTACTAAATGGTGACGTAGGTGGTGGATTCCAAGGTGTGCAAATCACTTCTGGTTTCTTCCAAATTTGGCGTGCTGAAGGTATTACAAGTGAAATCGAGTTATACTGGTGTGCTTTAGCTGGACTAATAATGTCTGGACTAATGATTTTCGCTGGTTGGTTCCATTACCATAAAGCAGCTCCAAAATTAGAGTGGTTCCAAAATGCTGAGTCGATGCTTAACCATCACTTATCAGGACTACTAGGTCTTGGATGTTTATCATGGGCAGGTCACCAAATACACGTTTCACTACCTGTTAATAAACTATTAGATGCAGGTGTTGCACCACAAGAGATACCTCTACCTCACGAGTTCCTTGTGAATAGGGACCTAATGGCTCAACTGTATCCTAGTTTCAGCAAAGGGCTAGTTCCTTTCTTTACACTTAACTGGAGTGAATATTCTGATTTCCTAACTTTCAAAGGTGGATTAAACCCTATTACAGGTGGCTTATGGTTAAGTGACACAGCTCACCACCACTTAGCTCTATCAGTATTATTCATTGTTGCTGGACATATGTACAGAACAAATTGGGGAATTGGACATAGTATGAAGGAAATCCTAGAAGCTCACAAAGGACCGTTCACTGGTGAAGGACACAAAGGATTATACGAGATCTTAACAACATCTTGGCATGCTCAACTAGCTATTAACCTAGCTATGATGGGTTCTGTAAGTATTATTGTGGCTCATCACATGTATGCGATGCCTCCTTACCCTTACATTGCTACAGACTACCCAACACAACTATCACTATTTACACACCATATGTGGATTGGTGGTTTCTGTGTTTCTGGAGCAGCAGCACATGCAGGTATCTTCATGGTAAGAGACTATAACCCAGCTCAAAATTACAATAATCTACTTGACCGTGTTATCAGACACAGAGATGCGATTATTTCTCACTTAAACTGGATTTGTATCTTCCTAGGTTTCCACAGCTTTGGTCTTTATATCCATAATGACACAATGAGAGCTTTAGGAAGAAGTCAAGACATGTTCTCTGATACAGCTATCCAATTAAAGCCAGTTTTTGCTCAATGGGTACAAAATATCCACACAGTAGCACCTGGAAATACAACACCTAATGCATTAGCTACAGCTAGTTATGCATTTGGAGGTGACGTTGTGGCTGTAGGAAACAAAGTTGCAATGATGCCAATCGCGCTTGGTACAGCTGACTTCATGGTACACCATATTCATGCTTTCACAATTCACGTGACAGTATTGATTCTTCTAAAAGGAGTTCTATTCTCTCGTAACTCAAGATTAATACCAGACAAGGCAAACTTAGGTTTCAGATTCCCTTGTGATGGTCCTGGAAGAGGGGGTACTTGTCAAAGTTCTGCATGGGACTCTGTATTCCTTGGTCTATTCTGGATGTACAACTGTATTTCTGTAACTATTTTCCATTTCAGTTGGAAAATGCAATCAGACGTTTGGGGAACTGTTCAAGCTGATGGTAGTGTAACTCACATCACAGGCGGAAACTTTGCTCAAAGTGCAATTACAATCAATGGATGGCTTAGAGATTTCCTTTGGGCTGAAGCTTCACAAGTAATTCAATCATACGGTTCTGCACTATCTGCATATGGTGTCATTTTCCTAGGAGCTCACTTCATTTGGGCATTTAGTTTAATGTTCTTATTCAGTGGTCGTGGTTACTGGCAAGAATTAATTGAGTCTATCGTTTGGGCACACAACAAATTAAACGTTGCTCCTGCGATACAACCAAGAGCTTTAAGTATTACACAAGGACGTGCTGTAGGTCTTGCACATTACCTAATTGGTGGTATTGGTACGACTTGGGCATTCTTCCTAGCTAGAATTATCTCTGTAGGATAAAAGGAAACTGTATCTAAAGAAAAAATATGGCAACAAAATTTCCTAAATTCAGTCAAGCCCTAGCTCAAGATCCAGCAACAAGAAGGATCTGGTTCGGACTTGCAACTGCTCACGATTTCGAGAGTCATGACGGCATGACAGAAGAAAATCTTTACCAAAAGATTTTCGCTTCTCACTTTGGACACCTAGCTGTTATTTTCCTGTGGACTTCTGGAAACTTATTCCACGTAGCTTGGCAGGGAAACTTCGAACAATGGGTACTTAATCCACTGAAGGTAAAACCAATTGCACACGCAATCTGGGATCCACACTTCGGTCAACCAGCTATTAAAGCGTTTACTAAGGGTGGTGTTTCATACCCTGTAAACATCGCAACTTCTGGTGTATACCACTGGTGGTACACAATCGGTATGAGAACAAATACTGATCTTTACTCTGCTTCATTATTCTTACTTGCAGTTTCTGCAGTATTCCTATTTGCAGGATGGCTACATTTACAACCTAAATTCCGTCCGGGCTTATCTTGGTTTAAGAATAACGAATCTAGACTAAACCACCACTTATCTGGTCTATTCGGCTTCAGCTCTTTAGCATGGTCTGGACACTTAATCCATATTGCTATTCCTGAAGCGAGAGGGCAAGATGTAGGATGGGAGAACTTTACAAAAGTACTTCCTCACCCAGATGGTTTAACTCCATTCTTCTCAGGTAACTGGGGAGCTTATGCATCTAATCCTGACACAGGTAATCATATCTTTGGAACTTCAGAAGGTGCAGGAACTGCAATCTTAACTTTCTTAGGTGGTTTCCACCCGCAAACTCAGGCACTGTGGTTAACAGATATAGCACACCACCACTTAGCTATTGGTGTAATGTTTATATTTGCCGGTCACATGTACCGTACAAACTGGGGAATTGGACACAGCTTAAAAGAAATTTTAGATGCTCACAGACCACCTGGGGGAAGACTTGGAGCTGGACATAAAGGTCTTTTTGAGACAATTACAAATTCACTTCACTTCCAATTAGGATTAGCTCTAGCATCTCTAGGAGTTATTACATCACTTGTTGCACAACACATGTATGCTTTACCATCATACGCGTTTATTGCTAAAGATTATGTAACTCAATCAGCTCTATATGTACATCACCAATATATTGCTGGATTCTTAATGGTAGGAGCTTTCGCACACGGTGCTATCTTCTTCGTAAGAGACTACGACCCTGAGCAAAACAAGAATAACGTTTTAGCTCGAGTTTTAGAACATAAAGAAGCTATCATTTCTCACTTAAGTTGGGTTTCACTATTCCTAGGTTTCCACACTTTTGGTCTTTACGTTCACAACGATGTAGTAGTTGCATTCGGAACTCCTGAGAAGCAAATCTTAGTAGAGCCTGTTTTTGCTCAATGGATCCAAGCTTCTTCAGGTAAAGCTATGTATGGCTTCGATGTATTACTTTCATCTAGCAGCAGTGTTGCATCTAGCGCAAGTAGCAACATATGGTTACCTGGATGGTTAGACGCAATTAACAGCGGAAAGAACTCATTATTCTTACCTATTGGTCCTGGTGACTTCTTAGTGCACCACGCGATCGCATTAGCTCTTCATACTACAACTCTAATCCTTGTTAAAGGAGCTCTAGATGCACGTGGATCTAAACTGATGCCTGATAAAAAAGATTTTGGTTACAGTTTCCCATGTGATGGACCTGGAAGAGGAGGTACATGTGATATTTCTGCATGGGATGCATTCTATCTAGCTATGTTCTGGATGTTAAACACAATTGGATGGGTAACATTCTACTGGCACTGGAAACATGTAACAATTTGGCAAGGTAATGCTGGCCAATTTAACGAATCATCTACATATATCATGGGATGGCTTAGAGATTACCTATGGCTGAACTCTTCACCACTTATCAATGGTTACAACCCATTTGGTATGAACAGTCTATCTGTTTGGGCTTGGATGTTCCTATTTGGACACCTTATCTGGGCTACAGGTTTCATGTTCCTAATCTCATGGAGAGGATACTGGCAAGAGCTAATTGAAACTCTTGTTTGGGCTCATGAAAGAACTCCACTTGCTAACTTAGTAAGATGGAAAGATAAGCCGGTTGCTTTATCAATCGTTCAAGCAAGACTTGTAGGATTGATTCACTTTACTGTAGGTTACATATTCACTTATGCAGCCTTCGTAATTGCTTCAACTACAGGTAAGTTTGGTTAATCCAAATTATTAATACCAATATTAGTAAGGATTCAAGTACAATTGTACTTGAATCCTTACTAACAATTATAGTAACATGTTGCTGGTAGTATATTTCTCCTTACAATATCCTAAAGGTTCAAATAAAAACAAAAAAGTAGATAAAAAAATATGGCAAAGAAAAACATGATAGAACGCGAGAAAAAGCGTGAGAGACTTATCAACAAATACGGAAAAAAAAGAATAGAAATAAAGCAGTTATTAAAGGGAGCTGAAAGCTACGAGGCCAAATTAGCCTTATATGCAAAATTAGAGAAACTTCCAAATAATTCTGCTCCTTCTAGACACAGAAATAGGTGTTGGTTAACAGGAAGAAGCCGAGGTTACTATAGAGACTTTGGACTTTCTCGACATGTACTAAGAGAAATGTCGCATGCTTGTCTTTTACCAGGTGTAACTAAATCAAGTTGGTAAGATAAATAACAAGAGAAGAAAGTAAAGTGATTCGATACTCAAGTATGAAATCACTTTACTTTCTTCTCTTGTTATTTTGCTGATATTCTGTCCTTATAGACCGAACTGATTCCCTCTTCTATATTGAAGATATGCAGCAACGAATAGACCTGCAAGTGTTACAGGAATAAGACCAAGAACAATACCGAATAATAATGGTTCTATCATATACTTGTATTTTATAATTTTTAAGTAATGCTATGGATAAGCAATATACACCACATTTCATATTATATATGATAATACAATCTAGCAAATAAGCTTAGTGCAAATAAAAAAATAGATATTGAGTAAGAAAAATAGTCATACTTAGAGTTCATATATCAATATATTAGTGTTTTGCTGCATAAGGAAATAGCCCCTATAATGCAGCAAAATCTTCAATTATCTAAATCCTACAGCAGCTTGCCAAACAAAAGCTAAAAGCAAGAAAAACACTGGGATCACTGGAGCAACGTCAATAATAGGCTTAAAGACTGCGTATGCTTCAGGTAATTTAGCTAATAGTAAAGTTCCTTCCATATTTTTTGACCTCTCTGTAAGGAAAAGTTTTGTATATCCAATGTGATTAAATAGACAAAGGCAGCAAAATTTAATTATCTACCTTATACATACTCTATAATAAACTTTATTATCAGATTAATTAAGTAATATTTATTTTTAGACACAAACATCAACAATAGTGAAAGAAATACAAAAAAATGGGAGTTTTAATGGAACTTTTATACATGTTTCTTTTAATTTATTAAGTAATTGCAAAAAACAGGTGTCGATAGTATAACATGTAATAGATAAATGCTTACTCAGTCATTTTAAAAAGACATTAGGTCAAATTAAAATAGACAAATATTTACATGAGTAAGTACAATTAAAGCCAAATTTCATATTTGAGGAAACAAACATGATCACTATTATTCAGTTACTTGTTAGTGCTCTGATACTACTGTCATTCGTTCTAATCATTGGAGTTCCAGTTATTCTGGTTTCACCAGGTGAATGGGAGAAATCAAAGAATTTAGTTTATGCAAGCTGTGGTCTTTGGTTTGGGCTAGTTATCGTTACTGCAGCCTTCAACAACTTTGTAATTTAAAATACAAGTTTTATCAAAAGCATTAAATCCTATTCATTTAATAGCTGAGTAGGATTTAACAGCTTCAAGAAATCAAGCTGAACAATGCGTAAAATGAGAGTTGACATCAAGACTTTTTTTTTATATGATGATTTAGTATAAGCGGGTATAGCTCAGTGGTAGAGCGCGACCTTGCCAAGGTCGATGTCGCGCGTTCGAATCGCGTTACCCGCTTAAATATATTTTTTTATTGCCCACAATTACAGTATTATCTAAAGAAAAGTTATCTGGATAAAAAACAAATATATAATCTAGTCGTAAAAAATCTTTAAGACTGCTTTTTTTTCTATTCTAGATATATATAAGAAATATTTTAATGGATATGTAATTTGAAATAAAAATTAGTTAATCAAGGAGAGAGTGGGATTCGAACCCACGGTAACCGTAAAGCTACTTCTGATTTCAAATCAGACGCATTCGACCAGCTCTGCCACCTCTCCTTTTTGCTTATAGTAGGATAATACCATAAGCAATACAACTTAGACAAGACTTAATCACTAAAAGACTTTGTCGTAAATTTAATTTGTGAAGGATTTAAATTTTTTCCAATTGAGTGGGAAACATTACCTACACCAACTCTACCAGCATTTACTTTTTCAGGTAGTACGCCATCTTTTGGGTGTAAGTACTGTACTTCACCACTTGGGAAAATACGATAGATTTTAAAGTCTGTGATTTTGAAAGATGTTTTAAGTTGAACACTTAGAGCAAGACATTGTTCTTTTCTTGCTAAGTATAGTAAATTTTCATCTTGTCTCATAATTGCAGCACCACCTGTAGGCATTTCAAAAACCTGTTCTTTTTTACTAGTCCAAGTAATTGCATACTTTTCTTCTACTTCGGCAGCTCTCAACCAACCTCCCGTACTTCCTTCGAAGGTAGGAGAAGGTATTTGTAAATTTAATGTTTCAGCCATAAGATTATTTTTTAATAATACATTATTATTCTACCATAAATTACTTATCAAAAATAGCGGAGAATGGATTTGAACCATTGGCCTTCGGGTTATGAGCCCGACGAGCTACCAGACTGCTCTACCCCGCGTTTCATAATTTCTAGCTTATATTACAGCATACAAGTGCTAAATTCAAGTATTCATTATTAAAGTTACACCTAGAGAAAATGATAGAAGCAAACAAACGAGAGTTATTTGCAAGCGAATCAGACCAGGATATATTTCATACGTACCTATTAATCTATCTTGTAGAAGAATTTCAGGGGGTTTTATCCATACCTGACCGTCGTACCAACCTGACTCTTCATAGGGAACTGTAGCCTCCATTAGGCGTGAATAGATATACTGCCATCCTAAATAAAATCTTAAGCATAATAATGTTACTATGCTAATTCCTGCCAAGGAAGAATATATAAGAAAATATTTACTATTTGTAACAGAAAATGAGCTAGCCAATAAGACTAAAGAAGATACTATGAAAGATGAAATCAATAAATAAAACAATGACTTTAAATAAGTTTTTTTGTCCATTACGCACCAGACAAAATTACTAGATTCTTTTAATTTTCTATATTCGTTTAAAGGCCGTTGGTCCTTAGGAACAGGACAGATATATTCAGAGTCATTCATTAAGAAATAAACTATTCAAATTTGCTAAATGTTGATATGTAAACCGTTAAAGCGAAAAAGCTACCTACGAGAATCCAAGTAATCTTATCAAGTGTTTCCTCTGCACTACGTGTACCATTGAAAACTTGATTTTGACCTATCATTCCCTGCGACTTGGGATTATGGATCATAATCGATAAAATTAGCCCTATTGAACAAAAGAACCACAAATTTTGTACTATTTTCATTATTTAAAATTAATTAATTTAATTATTTGTACCTTAATCTTTTCTCAAATAAATTGATTGCCTACCTTAAAGATAAGGCAGGCAATAACAACACAAAAGGAAAAATTATTATTCTCCTTGTAATTTTAGAAGACCGAAACCTAGAGCTAGACCCACTAGTGTTATTACAATACAACTAATAGCTGCTGATACCATCTCATTTCCCATACCTTACTCCTTTGTTCTGTTTTTTTATGTGAAACTTGGTTTACGAAATATTTAAAAACCGTTTCTTCCCCAAACAACTAATGCTAACGAAAACGTAAACATTACCATAAGAGAAGACCATCCTAAGCTGATTATATCCATAATTGGTAAAGTGATAAGTCCAGATTTGTATTTTTTTTCAACTCACTTCGCATGATAGATTAAGTATAAACTAGTATCTAATTATACAAGTCGAATCTTTTTGAAGTTAGTAAACTATTATACTATAATGTTATAGGCTTTTCTTTGGAAGATAAGAAAGTCTGCAGTTGAAGAAGAGCTTTGGATAATATAAAATCTCTCGAGGTCCACCTTGATACTGCTACACTAATAGATTCCAATATCAAAATCCATTGAAATAACAACATGACAAGCAAATTAGCAACACAGCTGCGCGAAGGAACTAGTAAGTCTCACACTATGGCCGAAAACGTTAGTTTTATTAAGTCATTCTTAGGAGGAGTTATTGACAAAAATTCTTATGTAGAAATGCTTTCAAAATTATACTTCGTTTACGAAGCAATTGAAGAAGCAATGGAAGACAACAAAGAACATCAATATATCAAACCGATTTACTTTCCTGAACTGAACCGCACTGAAAGTTTAAAAGAAGATCTAGACTTTCATTACGGTGAAGGATGGTTAGAAAACGTGAAGTTATCTCCAGCTACTAGCGATTATGTAAATAGGATCAGACAAGTAAGCAAGGAAAAACCTGAATTACTAGTGGCACATGCATATACTAGATATTTAGGAGACTTATCCGGTGGACAAATCTTAAAAAAAATAGCACAGAGAGGAATGGGTCTACAAGGTTCAAAGGGGCTAGCTTTTTACGAGTTTGACAAAATTAACGATGAATCTCAGTTTAAATTAGACTACAAAGCAGCTTTAGATTCTTTACCTATAAAAGAAAATGAAGCTCCACAAATCATAGCGGAGGCCAACATAGCTTTTACATTAAACATGAATATCTTCTCTGAGTTAGAATTTAGTCCGATAAAAGTAATACTTGGAAAAATACGTAATTTAGTTAATACAGCTCAAGGTTTATTCCTTGAATTAAAAAAGAACTAAATTATTATTGATCTTTTCTATAAACAAATAAAGTACTATTTGAGTAGAAAAGATAGAGCTTATAGTGTAATAGAATCTTTGATATCTATAGCTAAAAGTCGTTAAAAGAAATATTTTTCCTTTGGTTTTCAATTCTTATTTTCATATGAATTGAAAACCAAAGGAAAAATATTTCTTTTACTGAGAAAAGAGAGTCTAGAACGAAAGAAACAAAAATCATTTTCCTCAGTGTAGTTTATACTGAGAAAGGATTTGATCTAATAGTTAAGTATAGGAATCGAAGATTATATGTAAGTTTTGTGTCAAGACAGTTATTTTTTAATTATCAATAATCTTTCTTTGTTAAATTTACATCTATTGATTATCAGCTATACTATTCTTATTAAAGTCATGTTTATCTATATAAAATTAGTTTCAAGACGGTAGTTAACATTCAAATAATATAAGAGTATGCCTAAGATTAAAACACGTAAATCTGCATTAAAAAGGTTCCGAAAGACTGTAACAGGTAAATTCATCAGAAGAAAAGCTTTTAAGGGACATCTACTAGAAAAAAAATCAGCAAAACGTAAAAAGAGTTTATCTAGAAAGATGGTGGTATTCAAAGGAGATGCTATAGCACTTCGTAGCATGATTCCATATGCTTAATATATAGATAAATAAATCTTTGTAAGGAGGAAATTTAAAATGGTAAGAATTAAGAGAGGAAATGTTGCCAGAAAGAGAAGAAAGAAAATTTTCTCGGTAGCAAAAGGTTTTAGAGGAGCACATTCAAAGCTATTCAGAATCGCAAATGAACAAGTGATGAAGGCTCTAAGATATGGTTACATTGGTAGAAAAAGAAAGAAAAGAGATTTTAGAAGACTATGGATTACAAGAATAAATGCAGCATCTAGAATGCATGGTACTAACTACAGCAACCTGATATCAAAATTAAAAGCATCACAAATTAGCATTAATCGTAAAATGTTAGCTCAAATGGCAGTTAATGATATGGATTCATTTGCTAGTTTAGTAAAATCATTATAATCGCGTTAGATAGTTGAATAAGCAAAAGGAATAGGAAGTATAGAATTGCTTTGTACAATTCTATACTTCCTATTCCTTTTGCTTTTGCTTAGAAGTTCATTTCAGCTAATTGAACTTTTTCGAACTGCTTCTTCTTAAGTACTAGAAGCACTTGTGCGAAAATTACAGTAAAGAAGAAAGCGATTAAACCTTTAACTCGAGCAGGACTCTGTAGAACTACTTCAGTCTCAGCTTGACCAAATCCACCTACATTAGGATCTAATGTTAGAGGCTGATCTGCCTTAATATCAGCACCTTCTTTAACAATAATTTCAGGACCTACAGGAATTTTAACATTCACAGCTTCACCACTCTTGCTGTTGATAGTTAGAGTAGTAATTTTGTCTGTAGATTCAACTTTTACTAATTGGCCACTTACAGGAGAAGTGTAAAGAGTATTGTTACTCTTTTCACCCGTAGGTTGAACTTGGCCTCTTCCACGATTTCCACCAACATAAATAGGGTACTTGATGAAGTGTACATCTCTATTTTCTGCAGGGTTTGGTGCTAGAATAGGGAATACAATTTTTTGATGATTATCACCTGGAATAGGACCTACTACAAGTATATTTTGCTTAGAATCACTGTATGGTGAAATTACAACGCCTTCAGTTGCCTTCTTTAATTCGTCACTTAGTCTTTCTTTAGGAGCTAATTTAAATCCTTCAGGAAGTACTACTACAGCACCTACGTTTAGAGGACCTTTCGAACCGTCACCTGTAACTTGCTTTAATGACTTATCGTATGGTATTTCTACAACTGCTTCGAAAACAGTATCAGGTAGAACTCCTTGAGGAACTTCTACTTCAGTTGGCTTTGAACCAAGGTGGCAGTTA
>Ga0213863_10000111_pt1 | contig 61555 bp, 72 predicted proteins | sample PICome_8_FD_160128 | JGI IMG/M metagenome (GOLD analysis project Ga0213863, IMG submission 160128) | Coastal seawater microbial communities near Pivers Island, North Carolina, United States - PICO497 | ecosystem: Environmental > Aquatic > Marine > Coastal | place: USA: North Carolina...
GCCAGGTGACAATGTTCAGATGGAAGTGACTTTGATTCATCCGATTGCGATGGAAGAAGGTCTGCGCTTTGCGATCCGTGAAGGCGGCCGTACTGTTGGTGCTGGTGTTGTAGCTAAGATTATTGAGTGATAAGACAGACCAGTGAAAAAGGGGCTCTGTGAGCCCCTTTTTTGACCTCTGGCCCCAGGTCGTTGAAGTTTTGATAGGGCAGAGAAAAAAGAATGGCTACAGGCGCTAAATTGCTTGACAGTTCCTAGGCGCGGCACTAATATTCGCGCTCCTTTTTCGGGGCTGGACGGCAGAACGCGCCCAAGCCGTGAAATTTAAAAGAAAGAGCGGAGTTTCGCTAACATGCAAAACCAAAGCATTAGGATTCGTCTTAAAGCCTTCGATCACAAGCTGATCGATACCTCAACTCAAGAAATCGTTGAGACTGCGAGACGTACCGGCGCGCAAATTCGCGGGCCAATACCGTTGCCAACACGTAAAGAGAGATTCACTGTTTTGATTTCTCCGCACGTAAACAAAGATGCGCGCGATCAGTACGAAATTCGCACGCACAAGCGTTTAATCGACATCGTCGAGCCAACAGAAAAAACTGTTGATGCGCTTATGAAATTGAATCTTGCTTCTGGCGTTGAAGTACAAATCAGCCTGAGCTGATAACGACTGAAGCGGTTCGGCAGTAATGCCGGGCAAACACTAAAGTGTAATGTCTTGAAATAGACAGCCGTAGCGGGTAAGAGCCCCGTACACTTAAGAGGTTAAAAAAATGAGTATAGGTATTGTCGGCCGCAAATGCGGAATGACTCGTGTGTTTACCGAAGACGGTGCATCTATCCCTGTAACAGTGGTAGAAGCGACGCCTAATCACATTACCCAAATTAAATCCGTAGAGACTGACGGCTATTCAGCTATTCAGGTCACTACCGGATCGCGCAAAGCTTCCCGAGTAACCAAGTCCCAGGCAGGACACTTCGCAAAAGCGGGTGTTGAGGCGGGGCGTGGCCATTGGGAATTCCGCACAGAAGAAGCCTTTGAGCTTGGCAGTGCTCTCACTGTAGAGCGCTTCGAAGAAGGTCAGAAAGTAGATGTCACTGGCACTTCTAAAGGTAAAGGCTTTCAAGGTGGCGTTAAGCGTTGGAACTTCTCCATGCAGGACGCTACTCACGGTAACTCAATCTCCCACCGAGCTCCTGGCTCGATTGGCCAAAACCAGACTCCTGGCCGAGTATTTAAAGGCAAGAAGATGGCTGGTCACATGGGTGCAGTGCAGGTTACTACACAGAATCTAGAAATTGTACGCTTCGGTGCCGAGCGCAATTTGTTGCTTATCAAGGGTGCTGTTCCTGGCGCCCCTGGTGGTGACATTGTTGTTCGTCCGGCAGTTAAGGCTTAAGGGGAGTGTCCATGGAACTAGCGATTGCGACACCCAAGGGTAATAAAGGAACCGTTGAGGTTTCAGAAGCTGCTTTTGGAATAGAGTTTAACCAGGATCTGATTCATCAGACCGTTGTGGCGTTTCTTGCCGGTGCCCGTCAGGGTACTCGTGCCCAGAAAAATCGTTCAGCTGTATCCGGTGGTGGCCGCAAGCCTTTCCGCCAGAAAGGTACTGGCCGAGCGCGTGCTGGTACTATCCGCAGCCCAATCTGGCGCGGGGGCGGCACTACATTTGCTGCACAGCCCCAAGATCACAGCCAAAAGCTTAACCGTAAGATGTACCGTTCAGCCATGCGCTCAATTGTTTCAGAATTGGCTCGTCAAGAACGTCTGATTGTTGTTGAGAGCTTTGAGTTGGACGCGCCAAAAACTAAGGCGCTGATTGCCAAGTTGGGTGAGTTCAATCTGACCGAAGCTTTGATTGTAACTGAAGAAGTTAGCCACAACCTTTACCTGTCATCGCGCAACCTGCACAAGGTCGACGTTCGTGACGCAGCGGCAGTTGACCCGGTTAGTCTGATTAATTTTGACAAGGTGCTGATGACTGTTCCAGCGCTTAAAAAGCTTGAGGAGATTCTGGCATGAACCAAGAGAGACTCTTCAAAGTGTTGTTAGGGCCACACATTACTGAGAAGTCAGCAATGTCAGCGGGCGCAGCAACTCAGGTTGTATTTAAGGTGGCTACCGATGCCAGCAAGCTTGAAGTGAAGAAAGCTGTAGAGCAGCTTTTCGAAGTGAAGGTCGACGGGGTTCGGGTAGTTAATGTTAAGGGCAAAACGCGTCGCACGCGAACTGGCATGGGTCAGCGCAGCGATTGGAAGAAAGCCTATGTACGTTTGGCGGAAGGTCAAGAAATTGACTTTGCCGTAGCGGAGTAAGGGGTTAATCATGGCAGTTATTAAGAGAAAACCAACCTCCCCGGGCCGTCGCTTTGTTGTCAGCGTTGTAAACCCTGACCTGCATAAAGGTGCGCCTTACGCGCCACTTTTAGCGCCAAAGAAAAGAACTGGTGGCCGTAACAGTGCTGGTCGCATTACCGTGCGTCACATTGGTGGTGGTCACAAGCAGCATTACCGTATCGTTGATTTCAAGCGCAACAAAGACGGGATTCCTGCAAAAGTTGAGCGTCTGGAATACGATCCTAACCGCACTGCGCATATTGCTCTGCTCTGTTATGCCGATGGTGAGCGTCGTTACATTATTGCTCCAAAGGGTGTTTCAGCTGGCGATACTCTGGTGTCTGGTGAAGATTCACCGATCAAAGTGGGGAATAGCTTACCGCTGCGCAACATTCCGGTAGGTTCAACTATTCACTGTGTTGAAATGAAGCCAGGCAAGGGCGCGCAAATTGCACGCAGTGCCGCTGCTTCGGTTCAGTTGGTTGCTCGTGAAGGCGCTTATGCAACATTGCGTCTTCGCAGTGGTGAGATGCGTAAAATCCCAGTTGATTGTCGCGCAACACTTGGCGAAGTTTGTAACAGTGAGCACAGCTTGCGCTCATTGGGTAAGGCTGGTGCATCGCGCTGGCGTGGTGTTCGCCCAACCGTTCGCGGTGTGGCGATGAACCCGGTAGATCACCCGCATGGTGGTGGTGAAGGGCGTACTTCAGGTGGTCGTCACCCGGTATCGCCTTGGGGTATGCCAACCAAAGGTTACAAGACGCGCAAGAATAAGCGCACTGATAAATACATTGTTCGTCGTCGCAAATAAGCGCCGATTAGATTATTAAAAGAGGATAGCAAACGTGCCACGCTCTCTAAAAAAAGGACCATTCATTGACCTCCACCTGGCCAAAAAGGTAGAGGCAGCGGTTGCCGCCAACGAGCGTCGACCCATCAAAACCTGGTCGCGTCGTTCTATGATCCTGCCGGATATGGTTGGACTGACAATCGCTATCCACAATGGTCGTCAACATGTTCCTGTTTTGGTCAACGAAGAAATGGTTGGTCACAAGCTGGGTGAATTTGCTCCGACGCGTACCTACAAAGGTCACGCGGCTGACAAAAAAGCCAAGCGCTAAAAGAGGTATTGATTGTGGAAGTAGCAGCAAAATTAAAAGGTGCCAGAATGTCAGCGCAGAAAGCGCGTCTGGTAGCCGATCAAATCCGTGGTAAGTCAGTTGAGTCTGCATTGGAAATCCTGCAGTTCAGCGGCAAGAAAGGCGCGGACATTATTAAGAAGGTGCTTGAGTCGGCAATTGCCAACGCTGAGCATAACGATGGTGCTGATGTAGATGAGCTCAGGGTTTCAACAATTTTTGTTGATGAAGGCATGACGATGAAAAGAATCAAGCCAAGAGCGAAGGGCCGTGCAGATAGAATTTTTAAGCGCAGCTGTCACATCACTGTAAAAGTTGCTGAAAAGTAGAATTTAGGTTCGGGAGACCATTCAATGGGTCAAAAAGTACATCCAACTGGTATACGTTTAGGTATTGTTAAAAAGCATACCTCTACGTGGTATTCCGGTAAGAAGGACTATGCGGACAAGCTCATTCAGGATCTGACGGTTCGTGAGTTTATCAAAAAGAAGCTCGACCATGCGTCAGTGAGCCGTGTAGATATTGAGCGACCTGCAGATAGTGCGCGCATCACCATTCACACAGCCCGTCCCGGTATTGTTATCGGTAAAAAGGGTGAGGATGTTGAGAAGCTGCGTAACGAAGTCTCTAAGAGAATGGGTTGCCCGGTACATATCAATATTGAAGAGATTCGCAAGCCTGATCTGGATGCGAACCTGGTTGCACAGAACGTAGCTCAGCAGTTGGAGCGTCGAGTGATGTTCCGTCGCGCTATGAAGCGTGCAGTACAGAACGCAATGCGCGGTGGCGCTCTGGGTGTAAAAATTCAGGTTGGCGGTCGTTTGGGTGGTGCAGAGATTGCTCGCTCAGAATGGTACAGAGAAGGTCGCGTACCACTGCACACATTGCGCGCTGACATTGATTATGCCGCAGCCGAAGGTAATACCACTTACGGAATTATCGGCGTAAAGGTCTGGATCTTCAAAGGTGAAGTTCTGGGTGGTGAGGAAGCTGAACAAGCGCCCGCCAAGAAACAAGACACAAGAAACAAGCGATAAGGGTAAAGCGAAATGCTGCAACCGAAACGTACAAAATTCCGCAAGATGCACAAAGGCCGTAACCGTGGCCTGGCTCAGCGCGGCAGCAAAGTCAGCTTTGGTGAGTTCGGACTGAAAGCCTCAGGGCGCGGTCGTTTAACAGCTCGTCAAATTGAAGCGGCCCGTCGTGCTATGACCCGACACATTAAGCGTGGCGGTAAAATTTGGATTCGAGTTTTTCCAGATAAGCCGATTACTAATAAGCCACTTGAAGTGCGTATGGGTAAAGGTAAGGGTAATGTCGAGTACTGGGTAGCATTGATCCAGCCAGGCAAAGTACTTTATGAAATGGAAGGTGTTAGTGAAGAGTTGGCGCGCGAAGCTTTTGCTTTGGCAGCGGCTAAGCTCCCGATCGCAACGACCTTCGTTAAACGCACGGTGATGTGAAGATGAAATCAAGCGAATTGCGTGAAAAGTCAGTAGACGAGTTGAAAGTGGCCTTGGGTGAAGAGCAAAAGTCTCAGTTCAAGCTGCGTATGCAGCACGCGACTGGCCAGTTGAACGAAAGCCACAAGGTTAAAGAAACGCGTCGTAACATTGCGCGTATCAAGACTGTTATTAACCAGAAGGCAGGGGAATAATTATGTCTGAATTACAAACGAGTTCACGTACGCTGACAGGCCGTATTGTCAGTGACAAGATGGATAAAACCATCACCGTGATGGTCGAGCGTCGAGTGAAGCACCCGGTTTACGGGAAGATCCTGACCAAGTCGACAAAGATTAAAGCGCATGATGAAACAAATGATGCGAAAACAGGCGATGTAGTGACAATCGCAGAGTGCCGCCCTGTCTCTAAAGACAAGTCGTGGAAACTGGTGAATATTGACGAGCGCGCTGCCGCAGAATAACGCTGCGTACAGCGAAGGTTTCGGAGTAGAAAATGATTCAAACAGAAAGTTATCTTGATGTAGCAGACAACAGCGGTGCACGTCGTGTGATGTGTATTAAAGTGTTGGGCGGGTCTCACCGTCGCTATGCTCGGGTTGGTGACATTATTAAAGTTACCGTTAAAGAAGCAATCCCCCGTGGCAAGGTAAAGAAAGGCCAGGTGATGAGTGCGGTTGTTGTGCGCACCAAGAAGGGCTTGCGTCGCCAAGATGGCAGCCTGATCAAATTTGATGACAATGCTGCGGTACTGCTTAACGCTAACAACGCACCCATTGGCACACGTATTTTTGGGCCGGTAACACGCGAACTTCGAACTGAGAAGTTTATGCGCATTATCTCCCTAGCACCTGAAGTGCTGTAAGCGAGGATATAGAAATGGCAATGCTCAAAATTAAGCGTGATGACGAAGTTGTTGTTATCGCAGGTAAAGACAAAGGCAAGCGTGGCAAGGTAATTAAGGTCCTTGAGAATGATCGTTTGTTGGTGTCAGGTGTTCAGATGATTAAAAAGCATCAGAAGCCTAATCCCCAGGCTGGCATTCCCGGCGGGATTATTGAGAAAGAAGCACCAATACAGGTTTCCAATGTCGCTATCTTTAATAGCGCGACCAATAAGGCTGATCGAGTGGGCTTTAAGGTTCAGGAAGACAACAAAAAGATTCGTATCTTTAAGTCTAACGGCGAAGCCGTAGACGCGTAAGTAGACAGGTAATCGAAATGGCAAGGCTGAAAGAAGTATACAAAAACGAACTGGCTCCCAAGCTGAAAGAAGAGTTGGGTCTGGCTAATGTGATGGAAGTTCCTCGCATTACCAAGATCACTCTGAACATGGGTGTTGGTGAAGCGATCGGCGACAAAAAATCGTTGGAGAACGCCGTGGCGGATCTCACCTTGATCTCTGGGCAAAAGCCAGTGATCAACAATGCTCGCAAGTCTATCGCTGGATTTAAAGTTCGTCAGGGCTGGCCTATTGGCACCAAGGTAACGCTGCGCAGTGACCGTATGTATGAATTCCTGGAGCGTTTGGTTGGTATCGCCATTCCACGTATCCGCGACTTCCGCGGTATTAGCCCCAAGCAGTTTGATGGCCGTGGCAATTTCTCAATGGGTGTGACCGAGCAGATCATCTTCCCAGAGATTGACTACGAGAAAATTGACAAGTTACGTGGCATGGATATCACCATTACCACCACAGCACGTAACGATGACGAAGGTCGCGCGCTACTGCGTGCCTTTAACTTCCCGCTGAAAGGTTGAGGTAGTAGATAGATGGCAAAGGTATCAATGGTTCAGCGCGAAGCTAAGCGCGCCAAAACAGTTGCAAAGTTCGCCGCTAAACGCGCTGAGCTAAAAGCAATTATCCACAATGTTGAAGCTTCTGACGAAGATCGTTGGGAAGCGCAGCAGAAGTTACAAAAACTGCCTCGTGATGCGAGCCCATCCCGTCAGCGTAATCGCTGCAGAATTACGGGTCGCCCTCACGGTGTTTACAGTAAGTTTGGCCTGTGCCGAAACAAACTGCGCGAGTCAGCAATGCGCGGTGAAGTTCCGGGGCTGGTTAAAGCCAGTTGGTAAGTTGAGGAGCCAAACGATATGAGTATGCAAGATCCAGTTTCAGATATGTTGACACGCATTCGTAATGCGCATCACCGTAGTAAGCCCGAAGTGACTATGCCAGCGTCAAAGCTGAAAGCATCTGTAGCTCAGGTTTTACAAGATGAAGGTTACATTGGCGGCTTTAACGTCAGCGAAGAAGTTAAGCCTAGCTTGACTATTGAGCTGAAGTATTTCGAAGGCAAGCCAGTTATTGAAGAAATTACGCGCATCAGCAAGCCAAGCCTGCGTCAGTACGTCGGTAGTAATGATCTGCCTAAAGTACGCAGCGGTCTTGGAATTGCAGTTGTCTCCACCAGTAAAGGTGTGATGACTGATCGCGCTGCACGTGCTGCCGGTATCGGTGGCGAAGTGCTTTGCACCGTATTCTGATAGGAAACAAAAATGTCTAGAGTTGCAAATAGCCCAGTAGAGCTGCCCAAAGGTGTTGAAGTAACACTTGGTGGTGAAGAGATTTCTGTCAAGGGCTCAAAGGGTACATTGGCTATGCCAATAAATGCCCAGGTCGAAATCAAACAGGAAGACAACGTTCTGACGTTTGCTGCCCGTAATGGTGATCAGTTCGCGCGAGCCATGTCTGGTACTACGAGAGCATTGGTTAGCAATATGGTAACTGGTGTGTCTGAAGGGTTTGAAAAGAAGCTTGAGCTTGTTGGTGTTGGTTACAGAGCACAGGTCCAGGGCAAAAGTATTAACCTGACCCTGGGTTTCTCTCACCCGGTAGTGTATGAGTTGCCAGAGGGTGTGAGCGCTGAAACTCCTAGTCAGACTGAAGTATTATTGAAGTCTTCGGATAAGCAAAAGCTCGGTCAGGCCGCAGCTGAAATTCGCGCCTTCCGTCCACCAGAGCCCTACAAAGGTAAGGGCGTACGAATCACTGGTGAATATGTAAGACGTAAAGAAGCCAAGAAGAAGTAACAGGGTAAAACGATGAGCGATAAAAAAGTTTCACGTCAGCGCCGAGCAAAGCGCGTACGTATGAAGATCCGCGAGCAGGGTGTTACACGTCTGTGTATCAACCGCACTCCACGTCATATCTATGCGCAGATTATTGCCGCAGAGGGTGATCGGGTTCTGGCAAGTGCGTCTACCTTAGATAAAGATTTGCGCTCTGGCAGCACAGGCAACGTTGACGCTGCAGCTGCAGTGGGCAAATTGGTAGCCGAGCGCGCAGTAGCTGCTGGTGTAAAGGCTGTTGCCTTTGACCGCAGTGGTTTTAAATATCATGGCCGTGTAAAAGCACTGGCAGACGCCGCGCGTGAAGCCGGCCTCGAATTTTAATAGGTAGAAAAAATGGCTCTTACAGATCAGAAAGATTCTGCAGCTGAAGGCATGATGGAAAAGCTTGTCCAGGTTAACCGTGTTGCTAAAACGGTTAAAGGTGGACGTATCTTTGCTTTTACCGCATTGACTGTAGTTGGTGATGGCAACGGTAAAGTTGGTTTCGGTCGCGGCAAGGCTCGCGAAGTACCAATGGCTATCCAGAAGGCAATGGAAGCAGCACGTCGCAATATGATTGACGTTGCTCTAGATGGCACCACTATTCAGTATCCAACCAAAGGTATTCACGCTGCGTCGAAGATTTACATGCAGCCAGCCTCAGAGGGTACTGGTGTGATTGCCGGTGGCGCCATGCGCTCCGTGCTTGAATTGGCCGGTGTGCAGAACGTACTGGCAAAGTGCTACGGTTCAACTAACCCGGTAAACGTAGTTCGTGCGACTTTTAAAGCGCTGCGAGATATGAAATCACCGGACGACGTTGCAGCAAAGCGTGGCAAATCTGTAGAAGAAATTCTGAACTAAGTGACGGCTAAACGTCAGTTATTGGAAGTGGATCATGGCAAAAGCGAAAATTAAGAAAGTTAAAGTAACTCAGACTAAGAGTTCAATTGGACGATTACAGAACCACAAGGCCTGTCTTTCTGGCTTGGGTCTGCGTCGTATTGGCCACACCGTGGAAGTAGAAGATACTCCGTCGGTTCGCGGCATGATCAATAAAGTTAACTATATGTTGCAGGTTGAGGAAGCTTAAGATGCGTCTAAACACCCTTAGCCCGGCTCCGGGTCGAATTAAAGAAGGCAAACGCTGTGGTCGTGGTATCGGCAGTGGTTTGGGTAAAACTGGTGGCCGTGGTCACAAAGGCCAAAAGGCACGCTCTGGTGGTTCAGTACGTCCAGGTTTTGAAGGCGGTCAGATGCCTTTACAAAAGCGTCTCCCCAAGTTTGGCTTTACCTCACGTCTGGCGGCAGTGACTGCGGAAATTCGCTTGTCAGAGCTTGATAAAGTTGAAGGCGGAATCGTAACAATCGATTCGCTGAGAGCCGCTGGCATCATTAATAACAGCATTTCACGAGCCAAAGTGTTTAACTCTGGTGCAGTAACTGCAGCTGTCACGCTTCAGGGCGTTGGTGCTACTAAAGGCGCAGCCGCAGCAATTATTGCTGCCGGTGGCAAGGTCGAAGAGTCCGCGTAATGGCTGCTCCAGGGACAATGCCAGCAGGCAATTCAAAAGGACTGGGCGAGCTTTGGGCTCGCCTTCGATTTTTGTTTGTCGCCATTATTATTTACCGCATTGGTACCCATATTCCGGTTCCCGGATTTGATCCCGATCGCTTAGCAGATCTATTCAACCAGAACCAAGGCACCTTCCTTGGGCTGTTTAATATGTTCTCTGGTGGTGCGCTGGAGCGAATGAGTATTCTGGCTCTGGGTGTTATGCCCTACATCTCGGCCTCGATTATTATGCAGCTGCTGTCAGCGACAGTGCCTGCTCTAGAGCAGTTAAAGAAAGAAGGCGACAGTGGCCGCCGCAGGATCAATCAGTACACCAGATACGGTACTGTGGTCTTGGCCCTCATTCAGGGTATGGCGATGTCGGTGGGTTTTGCCTCTCAGGGCTTAGCCTACGAAGTAAACACCATGTTCTACCTTGTTTCTATCGCATCGCTGGTTGCAGGTGCGGTGTTCCTGATGTGGTTGGGTGAGCAGATCACCGAGCGCGGCATCGGCAATGGTATCTCTATGTTGATTTTTGCAGGCATCGTTGCTGGTATCCCCGGCGCGATTGGCCAGGCGCTAGAGTCGGCGCGTCAGGGTAACCTGAGCCCGCTTATGTTGATTGTTGTCTTAGTAATAGCTGTAGCTGTTGTCTACTTTGTCGTGTTTATAGAGCGTGGTCAGCGACGTCTGACTGTTAATTATGCTCAGCGTCATGGGCGTAAAGGTTATAACGCGCAGGCATCTCATTTACCACTCAAGGTAAACATGGCCGGTGTTATTCCGGCGATCTTTGCCAGCAGTTTATTGTTGTTCCCAGCCTCTATTAGTCAGTGGTTCGGATCTGGCGTAAACGCGCCGGCTTGGTTGCAAGACGTTGCGTTGTTAATTGGCCCGGGGCAGCCTCTGTATGTGTTGCTGTTCTCAGCCCTGATTATTTTCTTTAGCTTCTTCTACACTGCGCTGATGTACAACCCCAGCGAAGTGGCAGATAACCTGAAGAAAGGTGGTGCTTATTTGCCCGGGATTCGTCCTGGTGAGCACACCGCCAAATATATTGATAGTGTGACCACGCGTCTCACATTGATCGGTGGTATTTACATCACCCTGATCTGTTTGATGCCCCAGTTCTTGAATGTGTACTTCAATGTACCTTTTTACCTGGGTGGTACGTCGCTGTTGATTGCGGTTGTTGTGACAATGGATTTTATGGCTCAGGTGCAGTCGCATCTAATGTCGCAGCAATATGATTCGCTAATGAAGAAGGCCAATCTTAAAAATGTTGGCCGTAAATAAAGAGGTGATGCTGTGAAAGTACGCGCATCGGTTAAAAAGATTTGTCGTAATTGTAAGGTTGTCCGCCGTAAAGGTGTGGTTCGTGTTATCTGTAGTGTCGAGCCCCGTCATAAGCAGCGCCAGGGATAATCTGGTTGATTTTTGATAGATCTATCGGTATTCTACCGCGCCTTTTTAGCAGGTCTGTAAGACTGTTGTTAGGGTCGGAGACGCTGATTAAACCCAAAGTGATAGTGGAGTAATGTGAATGGCCCGTATTGCCGGTGTCAACATTCCAGATAACAAGCACACAGTGATTTCACTGACTTATGTGTTTGGTATTGGTCGCCCAACTGCTCAGAAGATCTGTGCAGACACGGGTATTGCAGAAGACACAAAAATTTCTGCACTGGACGAAGGTCAACTGGACAAGCTGCGTGCTGCTGTAGGGCAGAACGAAGTCGAAGGTGATCTCCGTAGAGAGAACAGCATGAATATTAAACGTCTGATGGATTTGGGTTGCTACCGCGGCCTGCGTCATCGACGTAGTTTGCCCGTACGTGGACAACGTACTAAGACGAATGCGCGTACCCGTAAAGGCCCGCGTCGTCCCATAAAAAGATAATTAGGATCATTTCTAATGGCAAAAGCAGCAGCTAAACCGGCCCGTAAAAAGGTCAAAAAGACAGTTATAGATGGCATTGCTCATATCTATGCTTCTTTTAACAATACGATCGTTACAATCACTGATCGCCAGGGAAACACGCTTTCTTGGGCAACATCAGGTGGTTCTGGTTTCCGCGGTTCACGTAAGAGCACTCCATTCGCCGCACAGGTTGCAGCGGAACGTGCCGGTGAAGCAGCGAAAGACTACGGTCTGAAAAACCTTGATGTTCAAGTCAAGGGCCCTGGTCCAGGTCGTGAGTCTGCAGTTCGAGCACTCAACAACGCTGGATACAAAATTACCAATATTACCGATGTGACGCCAGTGCCCCATAACGGCTGTCGTCCACCGAAAAAACGTCGCGTGTAAGGGAGATAAGAAATGGCTAGATATCTCGGACCAACTTGTAAGCTTTCACGCCGTGAGGGAACTGATCTCTTCCTGAAGAGTGGTGTTCGCCCATTGGAATCCAAATGTCGTCACGAAAGTGCGCCAGGCCAGCATGGCCAGCGTCGAGGTCGACTGTCTGATTACGGTGTTCAGCTCCGTGAGAAGCAAAAAGTACGTCGTATTTACGGCGTTCTAGAAAAGCAATTCCGCAACTACTACAAAGCCGCTGCGCGCCTGAAGGGCAACACAGGTGAAAATCTGTTGACCCTGCTTGAGACGCGTCTTGACAATGTTGTTTACCGTATGGGCTTTGGCGCCACTCGCGCTGAGTCACGTCAGTTGGTTGCACACAACGCCATCTTAGTGAATGGCCAAAAGGTCAATATTGCTTCTTTCAAGGTACAGGAAGGGGACCAGATTGGTCTGCGTGAAAAGTCGAAGAAACAGTTGCGTGTACAGACTGCTTTGCAGTTGGCTGCACAACGTGGTGAAGTTGAATGGATGCAGGTCGATACAAACAAAATGGAAGGCACGTTCACGCGTAACCCAGACCGTTCTGATTTACCTGCCGAGATCAATGAAAACCTGATCGTCGAACTTTACTCCAAGTAATCGCTTTATAGCTCTTACAGGTAATAATATGCAAAATTCTGCTACTGAATTTCTTACACCGCGAAACATTGATGTAACCTCGTACAACAGTACCCACGCTAAAGTGGTACTTGAGCCTCTGGAGCGCGGGTTCGGCCATACGCTGGGCAACGCCCTGCGCCGCATCCTGCTGTCTTCTATGTCTGGCTGTGCCATCGTGGAAGCAGAGATTGAAGGTGTTGAACACGAATACTCCGCTATTGAAGGTGTTCAGGAAGATGTGATGGAAATCCTTCTTAACCTGAAAGGTGTTGCCATTGTGATGGAAGGTCGCGATGACACTACTGTATCTTTAAGCGTTCAGGGTCCAGGCCCTGTAACTGCCGGTGATATTGAGAGCGATGGCCATATCGAAGTGATCAACCCAGATCATGTGATTGCCAACATCTCAGGTAAAACCAAGTTAAACATGCAGCTGCGTATATTGCGTGGTCGTGGTTACCAGCCTTCTGATGCCCGCGTTGCCGATGAAGAGACCCGCACCATTGGGCGTCTTCAGTTTGATGCGACCTTCAGCCCGATCTTTAAAGTATCTTACAGCGTTGAAAATGCCCGTGTTGAGAACCGTACTGATCTGGACAAGCTGGTTTTGGAGCTGGAAACTAATGGCACCATAGACCCAGAAGAGGCGATCCGTCGCGCTGCGACCATTCTGCAGCAGCAAATGGCTGTATTTGTGGACCTCGAAGGTGAGACCGCGGCAGAGCCAGAAGAGAAAGAAGAAGAGATCGATCCGATCTTGTTGCGTCCAGTTGATGATCTTGAGTTAACTGTTCGTTCTGCAAACTGCCTCAAGGCAGAGAGCATTTATTACATTGGTGACCTGATTCAGCGCACCGAAGTGGAGTTGCTGAAAACCCCTAATCTGGGTAAGAAATCTCTTACTGAGATCAAGGATGTGCTGGCCTCTCGCGGACTATCTCTAGGGATGCGTCTTGAGAACTGGCCACCCGCAAGTTTGAAAAGTGAACGCGAACTGGTTTAAGCCCAGTTGGCATAGATATCATTGCTGAGACAGCAACGAACTAAGGAATAATAATCATGCGTCATCGCTACAGTGGTCGCAAACTGAATAAATCCGGCTCTCACAGAAGAGCTATGTTTCGCAATATGACTGCGTCTCTGGTTGAGCACGAGCTAATTAAAACCACGCTCCCCAAAGCCAAAGAACTGCGTCGTTTTGCAGAGCCTCTGATTACACTGGCCAAAGAAGACAGTGTTGCTAACCGTCGTCTGGCGTTTGATCGTCTGCGTGATAAGGCAACAGTTGGCAAGCTATTCACCGATCTTGGTCCTCGCTACCAAGAGCGCCCAGGTGGCTACCTGCGTATTCTCAAGTGTGGCACCCGTACCGGTGACAATGCGCCCATGGCCTACGTAGAACTGGTTGACCGCGCAATGGTTGATGCAGAGCAAGAAGTCTTGGAAGAAGCTGCTGAATAGTTTCTGATTTGATCTTTAAGTCAGATTAAAAAGCCGGGTTAATGCCCGGCTTTTTTGTGCCCGGCTGATACTGAGTTGTGCAGTTTAACTGCTCTTAGGGCCAGCCTGCTGGTGATAGTAGCGACCATCATCCAATCGCATCATTCTAAGAGACCCCCCCCACACATAGCCTGTATCCAGTGGATATAGATTACCACCGCAGTCCCGACCTTCCAGAGAGGCCCAGTGGCCAAAAATAATTTTATTGTCCTGAGCCAGCCGGTGGGGATGGCTAAACCATGGTGCAAAAGGTGCTGGAGCGTTATGAGCGTCTTTATGCTCTAGCTCTAGTTCGCCCTCTAGGCTGCAAAAGCGCATACGTGTTAGATAATTGGTAATTACTCGCCAACGAACTGGACCCTCAAGATCCTCAGACCACATGGCGGGCTGGTTCCCATACATGGCACTAAAATACTCACCACTGCGCTCAGACTGTAATACAGCCGCCACCTCGTCTGCTAATGACTTCGCTTGTGGCACATCCCACATCGGTGGGATGCCGGCGTGCACAATGCTGTAGTCATCAATAGTCAGAAATAGCGGTTGCTGCTGGAGCCAGGCAAGTAGTTCACTGGCATCTGGTGCAGTCAGAATATCGTCTAAGGTGTCTTTTTTGGTTGGGCTTCGCACACCATGAGCCACCGCCAATAGGTGCAGGTCATGATTGCCTAGCACCATTTTAAAAGCATCGCCCAGCTGATAGCAAAAGCGCAGTGTTTCAAGAGACTTGGGCCCACGGTTGATAAGATCACCTACCGAAATCAACTGGTCATACTTGGGGTCGAACTGCAGTCGCTCCAGCATCTGTAGAACTGGATCCAGACAGCCCTGAATATCTCCAACCGCATATTGGGCCATCTAATGCACTGCGTTTGGTGTCGAGAGTAAAAAAGGCTCTATAGGCGCGTCAAAAGCCGCCCCGTTTTCGGCCACTAGCTGATAAGAGCCCTGCATGGTGCCAACAGGGGTATCCAGAACAACACCGCTGCTGTATGTAAAGCTATCCCCGGGGGCTATATGAGGTTGCTCACCAATCACACCGGCACCCCGCACTTCTTGCCGCTCTTGGTTAGCATCCACAATCACCCAGTGCCGGCTCAATAACTGGGCCGGTACTGAGCCGCAGTTTTCGATGGTGATATGATAGGCAAAGGCGTACCGACTCTCTTCTGGTTGGGATTGTCCCGCCAGATATTCTGTTGTTACGCTCACCTGAATCGGCTGAGGGTCTAGAATCATGATGATTCACCAAGGCTCTGATTAATAATATTACTCAGTTCAACAAAGTCTTTCACCGCCAGCTGTTCCGGACGGCGAGTCAAGTCAATACGATCAGCTACCGCGTCCAGATGATCGGTAAAGGGGCGAAGGCAGTTGCGCAGTGTTTTACGGCGCTGCTGAAAAGCGATGCTAACGACTTGGCTAAGCAGCTTTTCATTGTCTGCAACCCAGGGCATCGTTTTGTGAGGCACTAGGCGTACAACCGCAGACTGGACCTTAGGCGCGGGCCGGAAGGCATCCGGCGGCACAGGTATCAGTGGCAGCACTCGACAATGATATTGAATCATGACTGACAGACGCCCAAAACTCTTGGTGCCAGGTGCTGCGCCAAGGCGGTCTACGACCTCGCGCTGCAACATAAAGTGCATATCGGCAATAAGATGGCGTACATTTAGTAGATGGAAAAGTAGCGGAGTAGAAATATTGTAGGGTAGGTTGCCCACCAAACGCAGTTGGCGACCATCATGAAATTGCCCAAAATCAGTCTTTAATGCGTCCCCGCTGTGGATACTGAAGCCATCATTGTCGACAAATTTCTCTTGCAGGAACTCCACCAGATCTCGATCCAGTTCCAGCACCGACATACAGGGGCAGCGTTTCACCAGATGCTCTGTGATTGCCGCCATACCTGGACCGATTTCAATCAGGTTATCATCGGCGCTCGGATTAATTGCCGATACAATCTGGCCGATAATCTGTTGGTCCACCAGAAAATTCTGACCGAACCTTTTACGGGCTTGATGATTCATACTCAAGGGTTTTTAGCCTCAGCCATTTGAAGGGCAACTCTGATAGCGGTCTCTAGGCTACCCTTATCCGCTGTGCCAGACGCGGCCAAGTCGAGGGCCGTGCCATGGTCTACGGAGGTTCTGATAATAGGTAATCCCAGGGTTATATTGGCGGCGCGACCAAAGCCCTGATACTTCAATACCGGTAGGCCTTGGTCGTGATACATTGCCAATACCGCATCCGCCTGTTGCAGATGCTTGGTAGTAAACAATGTGTCTGCGGGCAGGGGACCAACAAGTTTAACGCCAAGTTCCTGGAATTGGGCCACCACAGGCTCAATAATTTCAATCTCTTCCATCCCTAGATGGCCGCCTTCTCCCGCGTGGGGATTGAGGCCACAGACTAATATAGTTGGCTCGCTGATCCCGAACTTTTGTTGCAGGTCATGATGCAGTATGCCTATCACTTGACACAGCAGCTCAGGTGTAATCGCATCAGCTACTTGTCGCAGTGGCAGATGAGTGGTGGCAAGGGCTACGCGCAACTCTTCGGTGGCCAGCATCATCACCACATTGATGCTTTCTGTCTTAGCCGCCAGATATTCAGTATGTCCAGAAAAAACGAAGCCAGCATCATTGATGATCGACTTTTGTACTGGGCCGGTGACCATTCCATCACAGAGCCCTGACTGGCAAGCGGCGATCGCAGCATCCAATGTTTCAAGCACATATTTGGCGTTGCCTTGATCTAGTTGACCTGGCACAACTGGCTGGCTGAGCATAATTGGATACACCAGCAGTTCTCCCGCAGCTCTGGCTAAGGCAGGCTGATCAGGATCAAACGGAATTAGGCTGAGTGGCAGACCCAGCTGTTTAGCGCGCTGCCGGAGTAACTCAGGATCAGCAAATGCTACCAGCTCGACTTGCTGTGGCTGTTGAACGGTTGTGATCAACAGGTCGGGTCCGACACCGGCGGGTTCTCCCGGTGTCAGAGCCAATCTGAGAGTCATGAGGTCTCAGCGCCTTTAATTTCAATAAAGGCCTCGTCACGAATCTCTTGCAACCAGACTTGGAGTTCCTCTTCGAACTTGCGTTGACGCAACATATTTTCTGCGCCGTTGCGCAGAATATTATCGCTAAAGTCTTGCTCGCGGCGCTCGGTAACCTGCAGGATATGCCAGCCAAACTGGGATCTAAAAGGCTCACTCACTTCGTCAATAGCAATACTGTTCATAGTCTGCTCAAACTCGGGAACAAACATGCCCGGTGTCGACCAGCCTAACTCGCCACCTTTTAGTGCCGAACCCGGGTCTTCGGAAAATTCTTTCGACAGGGCGCCAAAATCTTCCCCCTCGAGCACGCGTTTGCGCAGCTCAGCCAGTTGCGCAACAGTGGTTTCTTCATCGCGGATTTGATTTGGTTTGATCAGTATATGTCGGGCGAAGTGCTGTTCCACCAAACGCTTACCGCCGCCGCGGCGCTCGTATAGCTTGAGCAAGTGGAAACCAGCCGCACTGCGAATAGGGGCAGAAATCTGACCCAGGTCCAATTTTTCAACTGCCTGAATAAAGATGCTAGGCAGCTGCGCCATTTTTCGCCAGCCCAAATCGCCACCTTGCAGTGCCGACTGATCTGCAGAGTTGGCAATGGCCAACTGGCGGAAGTCAGTGCCGGCATTTATCTGTACGACCAGATCGTTGGCACGAGCCAGAATGGCTTCAGTCTCGATGCTGCTTGAGCCGGTTGGCACGGGCAGTAATATCTGACCTATGTTCACATCTGGGCTGGTCAGAAAGCGACCTTCTTCAGAGTTAAGGAAGTTATCCAACTCCTGTTCACTGATGCGAATACGGCGCATAACGCGGCCTTGTTGTACTCTCACAATGGTTAGTTCATCGCGAATATCTTCGCGGATTGATGCAATGGTGCTGCCCTGAGCATGGATCTGTTCAACATACTGATCCATGGTCATATTGCCGTTTTGCACAATACGGCCAATTGTTTGATTGACCTCTTCATCGCTGATGCGAACGCCGGCACTATAAGCAATGTTTAGTTGCAGTCTCTCTGAGATCAAACGATCCAGTACCTGCTGAATCAGAATATCTTGAGGCGGTGCCTGAGTGCCAGCTTTTTGGATCTGGGCGTAGACAGCCACCAGCCGATGATCGAGCTCACTTTGAAGTACCACGTCGTCATCAACTACAGCAATTACCTTGTCCAGCAGTTCGATTTGAGCTGTCGAGCCCAGTGACAGGGTCAGGGCGCTGATAGCGAGTAGGGATTTAAAAATTTTCCTGAGGTTCATAGCCGTAAATACCATTGTTAAGCATTGTGTCTACCCGACCGCCAGTGCCGGCCAGGCCTTTAAATTGAATTTGAAAAAAGATACCGTTTTTGGCCCGCAGATCTTCCTCGGGCAATAACAGCTGATCTTCTCGATCTAACCAGCGACGGGCTACCAGACTGGCCCGCCAGCAACAGCTGTTGTATTCGAAACCGGCAAACACCTCCAGTTCCCGTTTGTTGGTGAAATCATGGTTCCAGCGCCCGACCCAATTAAAGTTGCCACCCATAGGGACAAATGCGGACACATCGGACTGCTCGATATCCTGATCCACGCCCATGCTACCAAAAACTCGGGGCTCGCGACGGGTATATCTGTAGGTAAAGTTAAACAGCAAGTTCTGGCCATTATTGTAGCGCACACCCAGGCTAGTCTTGTCTAATTCATTGTCGTGATTGTCGTAAATAAGATCGCTAGTAACGCGCCAGTCTTTTGCCACCCGCGCGGCCAACTCCAGTGCCAGGGGCGATTGGTTACGGGTTAATTCCGACAGATCCATATCTGTGGGGTTTTGGGTTAGAGTCACACGTCGATCAGTATAAAAAATCGACTGGGCAACACTGATTCTAAATCGCTCTTGGCCGGAAGTTTGATTGATAAATCGGCTGGTGAAAGCGAGCGTCAAGCGATCATCATCTGAGATGCGGTCGCCGCCGCTAAAGCGGTTATCAGAAAACAATAGACCGTAAGATGGCGTGTATTCTCTGGTGTCGAAATCTGGCAGCGCTGATTGGTCTTCAAAGTCGGCCTTTAAATAGTGCAGGCGCGGCTCGAGGGTCTGCTGATAGTTTGGAAGCCACTTAAACTTTCGCTCCAAAAATATACCAGCATCCAAAGAGTAGATTGGAACAGTGATTGATGGATTGGATTGGGCAATAGACGAGCCCTGACCGGCATCCAGACTATAGGAACGATGTTTGAATTGCATCTGTGGATTGATATAGCCCCAGCTCCAGCGCTTATCCCAGCTCACCCCATAGTCGATACTGCTGCGGCTACCGGTGACCAGGCTGCTGTTACTGTGGTCGAAAACCGAGTGCCGGTTGTTAAGTGAAACCACCAGGCTATTGGGGAATCGGTAATAACCATCTACAGAGATTTGTGGTAACGCAGAGTACTGGTCGGAAAGCCCCTGAGTGATCACCTGATAATCTTGCGCGGCTACAGTGTAATTCCAATGATCTGTTCTGTAGCCTGCGGAGGCGCGCTGTTGCAGATGGGTCAGGCTGTTTTGTTCCTGAGTCAGATTGCCTAAATCCCGCAAATAGTCCTCGTCACTAACATGGTTGAGGTCGATAAATGTGGACCAGCGGCGGCCAACGCCACCGCGATGCTGCAGGCTGCTAAGATATCGATCATCTCCCTGATGGGGGCGCAAGCCGGTCACCTGGTCGATTTTGTCATCATCATTGCCGCCTTTGTCACTCCCCAGATAGCTGGTCAGTATTTCAGTGTTAGACCAGTCGCTGAGATGGCGAAACTCGACTTCAAGTGCCGTGCCTCGCTGCTGAATAAAGCGCGGCGTAATAGTGGCATCGTAGTTGGGAGCTAAGTTCCAGTAGATCGGCTGAGCATAGTCCAAGCCGTTATCGCCGCCTATGCCAATGGTTGGGAACAGCAGCCCCGACGAGCGGCGCTCGTCCACGGGAAACTTGATGTAGGGCAGGTAAAACACAGGAACATCTTTGACTTCAAGGCGCGCATTTTTGACGGTGGCAAAACCAGAGGTTTCATCAATATCGATCTGGCTGGTCACCAGTTGCCAGGTATTATCGCCGGGCTCACAGGCGGTATAAATTGACTCATCAATAACAATATTGCCTTCCGCATTGCGCGTCAGAGTTTTGGCTGTGCCCCGCACAGCGGCCTCATGAAGCACATAGGTAGCGTCTTTAATCTCCACCACTTTGCTGTCGATATCTACTTTGGCTCTGCTGCCCAGCAGAAGCATACCGGGCTCACGAAATTGCACATTGCCTTCCATGCTTACCTGGCGATTGCTCTGATCCACAGTGGCACTGTTGCTGCGCACCTGGCGGTAACCCTGAGAGATCTGCACATCGCCCTCAAGCAACGCGACATTGTCGTCAATGGCTTCAGTGCTGTTGGCATTAACTCTCAGAGAGGCTCCCTCCGGCGCCATATCCGCATCGGGATAGTCTCTAACTGGCTCCACATAGGCGCCGCAGCAATTGGCCTCCAGCGCTTGTTTCTGCGCAATAGACATATCGGCCTCTTCAAGCCAGTCCAGGTTGCGCACTGCGGCTACTCGGGGCTCATCGGGATTTGGAGGTCGGTTGTTTATTAGGCTTCGCGCAGGGCGTGGCGACTGTTTTTTATTGAGCAGCTCTTGATTGCACTGCCAATCGCCAGTAGCGTCCGCTCGGCAATTCCATTGATCGGCAATTTCTGCTGCCCTAGCCGAACTTTGGGCTCCCGCCAAAACAGCAGCCAACACCAAGAGGCATAGAGCAGAGAGATTTAGCTGATTGCGGTGTGTAGCGGCTAACTGCAAAACTGTACCCAGAAAACTTTAATTAGCGGGCATTTTACCTGATATCTGCATTGAGTAGAGACCTCTAATTGCCCTAAATAGGCTAGAATGGATTTTTTTAACAATGTTGCCGTTCCTGCGGGGGTAAATGCCGGATCGGGAGCAAAAAACAGGTTTGTAAAAAGGGCACTATTTCTTGTCAAAACAGCATCATCAAGCATTTGTGCAATGGATATCTGATTTTCTGCCAGCAACCACCCAGGGGGTCGGCGCTGCGTGTTTGCAGTTGGATGCCCTGGCGGGAGATGCGGGTTTTCGCCGCTATTACCGCAGCAATACAGTGCCCAGTTTTATTGCCGTAGATTCACCGCCGGACAAAGAGAAAAACCCGGCCTATGTGAATATCGCAATGGCACTGCAATCTCAGGGTATTCGCACTCCGGTTATCTATGGCGTGGATTTTGCGCGGGGGTTTTTCCTGCTGGAGGATTTTGGTAGCCAAGTGCTCCAGCCATTGTTGAACGAGGAAACGATGGGCGATTATTATCAGCAGGCAGAGGCCAGCATAGTAGAGATCCAACAGACGCAGCCTCAGGCAATTTTCGCCGATTATGATGCTGAACTATTAAATGCCGAGATGGGCCTGTTCAGCCAATGGTTTATGGGCGAGCTGTTGGGTCAGAGCCTTACTCAGGACGAGATGGCAATGCTGGATAATCTCTATGGGCTGTTAGTCAGCAGCGCACTGGAGCAACCCCAAGTATTAGTGCATCGAGATTACCATTCCCGCAATTTGATGTTGCTGGCCGACAACCAGCTGGGCATTATCGATTTTCAGGATGCAGTATGGGGTCCGGTCACTTACGACCTAGTGAGCTTGTTGAAAGACTGTTATATACGCTGGCCAGCTGAGCAAATGCGTCAGCGAGCATTGAATTTTAAAGGTCAATTGCAGCGAGCAGGCAGGTTATTGACTGTTGAGGATCAGCAGTTTTTAAGCTGGTTCGAGCTGATGGGGCTGCAGCGCCATATTAAGGTCATGGGTATTTTTGCTCGCTTGGCTCTGCGGGATGGCAAGGCCGCATATCTCGACGATCTTCCGCTGGTGATTCGTTACAGCCTTGAAGCGGCCCGAGCCCACCCTAACACTCAGGCGTTTGCTGATTGGTTTGAGCGGCATGTCGAGCCCCAGCTGGTAGGACAGAGTTGGTACAGAGATTGGCGCACTGCTGGTGATCGCCAATGAAGGCTATGATTCTTGCCGCGGGCTATGGCAAACGCCTGCGGCCACTGACCGACACCACGCCCAAACCTCTGCTTGTGGCAGGTGGCAAGCCATTGTTGCAGCACCATATAGAGCGCCTTGCAGCTGCAGGTATTACTGAGCTGGTGATTAACACTAGTTGGCTGGGTGCACAAATAGAAGACTATTTTGCCGATGGCGCAGAGTTTGGTGTGCAAATTAGCTGGTCCCGAGAGCCCGAGCCCCTTGAAACCGGTGGTGGGATCGCCAAGGCAGTCCCCCTGTTAGGTGCTGATCCCTTTTTGTTGATTAATGGCGATATCTGGACTGATGTCCCGTTAAACGGGCTTGACGCCAATCAACTTAAGGGTGGGCTGGACGCTTGGATATTACTAGTGAACAATCCAGAGCATCACCCTGATGGAGACTTTGGCTTGGCAGATAATCGCATCACTTTTCAGTCTCAGCCCTATTTTACCTACAGTGGTATCAGCCTTTTGCGACCCCAGCTATTTAGTGCCTATCAGGCTAAACATGCCGGGATTGAGTCGTTTCGATGGCTCGAGGTTTTAGCACCATCTATTAAGGCTGGAATGGTTGGTGCAGAGGTCTATACTGGGGACTGGTGGGATGTGGGTACAGTCGAGCGCTATCAGCAACTTAAGCAATATCTAAAATAACAAGATCTTCACGGAACCGAATCTGCAATGATCTCAAAACATTACTATCAGATATTTTTCTGGCTCTGCTTGTTAAGCACCATCCTGCTATCACTGATGCCTGTGACTGGGCGGCAGCTGTTCGAAATGCAGGACAAGGTGGGGCATGCCGGCATTTATGCCGCGTTATATTTCCTAGCGGCTCAGGCCTATGGTGACCGACTGTCACTGTGGCTGCTGGCAATAATTTTGGTGCTTTTTGGTCTTTCTATGGAGTTTGCCCAGTCGATGACCGGGTACCGTTACGCTGACCTGTGGGACGCTCTGGCCAACTCTGCTGGTATTCTCAGTATCTGGATTATTCTAATGGTGCGCAGGAGGTTCGTTTGATTTCCGTATACCAAGGCAGTGATTATTTTGAGGCTCAGTTGCTTACTGGGCTGATGGAGCAAGAGGGGCTCCAGGTGTTTTTGCAGGGTGCCGCGCTGCAGGGTGGGCTGGGTGAGTTACCACCCCAGGGTCATCTATCGATTACGGTTAATGATGCTGATGGTGACCGGGCTAGAGAGATTATTAAGGCCTATGAAAATGGAGACTACGCCCTAGAGGACGAAGAATGACGCCCAAGCTAAAACATTTTGCTCTGTGGCTGGGGCCATTAATTGCCGCGCTGGTCACCCTGTTAATGATCAATGCTGGTTGGGCTCGAGAAGGCGCTTTGGCTGCAGGTCTGACGGTGCTCTGTGCTCTGTGGTGGGTCTTTGAGCCTATCCCTATTCCCGCCACATCCATGATCCCACTGGGGGTGTTTCCACTGCTGGGTATTCTCGATGGCAAGCAGGTTGCCCAAGCCTATGGTGACCCATTGATACTCCTGATGATGGGTGGCGCTATGCTGTCCAAAGCCATGGAAAAAAGCGGAGCTCATCGCCGCTTAGCGCTGTATATGGTCAATCTGTTTGGCGGCCATGATCAGAGGCGGCTGGTGTTTGGTTTTATGGTGGCCTCAGCAGTACTCAGTATGTGGGTGTCTAATACTGCAACTACCCTAATGCTGTTGCCGGTTGCTTACGCTGTGCTTGAAAGTGCCCATGAAGAAAAAGCTGCGGCGAAGCTGGCTATACCCCTTTTCTTGGGGATTGCCTACGCCGCCAGTATTGGTGGTTTGGGCACGCCTATTGGCTCACCGCCCAATATTGTGTTCTTAAAAATTTATGGAGAGGCGACCGGTTTCACCCCAAGCTTTACCCAGTGGATGCTGTGGGCACTCCCGGTAGTTGTGCTGATGATCCCTCTGGCTGGGCTTTGGATTACCCGAAGTCTCGATCGGGGTGAGCCGTTGGACATTCCTCAGGTGGGTGTCTGGCGCACGGAAGAAGCGCGCGTTCTAACGGTTTTTGCCCTGACAGCGCTGGCTTGGATTACCTTGCGCGAACCATTTGGTGGCTGGACAGGTTGGTTGGGTGTTCCCAGTGCTAACTATGCGGCGGTGGCCCTAACGTCTGTTGTGTTGATGTTCGTGCTCCCCAATGGTAGTGGTGGCAAGCTGCTGGACTGGGAATCTGCATCCAAAATTCACTGGGGGGTACTGCTGTTGTTTGCGGGCGGTATCGCCATAGCCAAAGCTTTTGCGGTGACGGGCATTAGTGAAGCCATTGGCCAGTCTCTGTCCGGTGTGACGCGACTGTCGATGATTGCCATTATTGCAGTAGTGGCCTTATCTGTGACTTTTTTAACCGAGATAACCAGTAATACCGCGACCACAACCTTATTGATGCCCATTCTCGCTGCAGCTTCTCTGGGTTCAGGTTTTGAGCCGGCAATTCTTATGTTGCCCGCAGCGCTATCTGCCAGCTGCGCCTTTATGTTGCCGGTGGCCACGGCGCCCAATGCCATTGTATTTGGCACCGGCAAAATCACCGTGGAACAAATGGCGCGGGAGGGTTTTGCACTGAATTTAATTGGCGTGGCAGTGATTACTGCAGTGGTCTACTTATGGCTGCTGTAGGGCTCGCGTGAAGCTTCAAAATAGACATGGAGTTTAGTTGTCGAGCAGAATTTTGATACTGCTTGGCTGAAGGGTCTGACTACCAGCCATAGATAGCACCAGAGTGGTCAGTTCGTCCCAGATATCACCTTTGCGCTGGCCTTTGATGCTGCGATCAATGGCGCCGGCTTGGTACAGCAGCATACGCAGATAGGCCGGGCGCAACCGTCGCAGGGCGCCGCGAAAAAGCGGGATGCGTTTATCCCAAACACCTGCACTCTTTAATGCAGAGTCGCTGTGGGCACCTTGCTCAATCTGTTCGCTGGCCACCAGTAGGATGCGTAACTCTCTGGTGATTGACCAGAGCACGGGCATGGAATCTGTACCTTCATTTTGCAAACCGCGCAATGAGCGTGCTGCTGACTGAGCGTCGCCTCGTAGGATTTGGTCGACAAATTCAAACAGATCATAGCGGGCACTGTCCGCTACCACAGACGACATGCGCTGGGCATCAACCGAGCCGTCCAGAGCCAGCAATTTAAGCTTTTCAATCTCTTGAACTGCCGCCAGCAGGTTGCCTTCAACCCGGTCTGCCAGAATCTGCACTGCCTCTGTATTGGCTTCAATGCCTGCCTGATGAAGCCGCTGCTGGATCCAGCGCGGCAGCTGGGCGCCAGTTATGGGCCAAACCTGAATATGTGCGCCGGCAGATTCCAAGGTCTTCATCCATTTGCTGTTTTGGGCGCCCCTGTCCAATTTAGGTAGCACCAGTAGCAGAAGATTATCCGGGCTGAGATTGTCGCAGATTTCACAGAGAGCTTTGCTGCCTTTATCGCCAGGCTTGCCACTGGCGATGCGAACTTCAAGGATTTTCCTGTCGGCAAACAATGACAGGGAGTTGGCTTCGTTGATCAGCGGGTTCCAGTCGAAATGCTGATGGTTGCCTTCAAAATGGAACAGTTCACGTTGGCTAAAGCCATTTTCCCAAGCGGCACGGCGCAGAGTATCGATTGATTCTTGGGCCAGAAGAGGCTCGTCTCCGCTGACAATATAGACGGGCAAAAGCTGCTTTTGCAGATGGCTTTGGAGTTGCTCCGCCTTTATTTTCACTGGCTGCTGAGCTCCACCGTTGTTGACTGTGGAATCAGCCGCAGACGATTGAGTATCTGCCGGACAATCTCTGCGCGCATGCTGTCACGCACCAGTCGTTCTTCATTGTCAGAGGCCAGAATGTCCTGCTCGTTAAACTCATAAACTCTCTCTACGGACGCGGTAGATAGGGGAATAAGCTGGCTGCCGTTAGCCCCCACAATAAAAAAGTCTACGTCCTCGTTAAGCTGAAACTCTGAAACCCTAGCGCTTGAATTAAGTGTGCCTATGCGTCGGTTGCGCCTAAAGTCCACAATCACCACAGAGTAACGGGCGTCAGCAGCACTGGGTACAACATTGACGCCATAGAGGTTCAGGGCGCGGGTGAGTTCGGTTATCAGGGCGCTGTGGGGATCTTTGGCCGATAGATGCAGGCTGCCTAGATTTTCTGGCACCACCTGCGAGTTGCGCAGTTGCCAGCCACAGGCAGACACCAGCACTAGCAGGCAACACAGCAGAAGTTTTTTAATCATCATGTCAAGCGCCCTAATCCGCGTCTTTTTAGTTAGCAACTATATTAACCAGTCGTCCCGGAACAACAATAATTTTACGAATGGTAACCCCTTCAGTAAAACGCTGTACATTGCTATCTTCAAGGGCCATTTGCTCAACGGCCTCTTTGGTCGCATCAGCAGCTACTTCAATTTTGCCGCGCACTTTGCCATTGACCTGCACCACAATCTGGATTGAGCTGCGTACAAGCGCGGCTTCATCTAGCTGTGGCCAAGGGGCGTCTGCGACAGCGCCGGTATTGCCAAGTAGGTGCCACAGGCTGTGACAGATATGGGGTGCAATTGGCGATAACAGCAGCACAGCACTGGTCAGCGCCTCATGGCGGGTGGCAATGCTCTGGGGTTCGCTATCACCCAGTTTCCCCACTTCGTTTAGCAGCTCCATCACCGCGGCGATAGCCGTGTTATAGGTGTTGCGACGACCGTAGTCATCATTGACTTTACTGATGGTCTCATGGGTTTTACGACGCAGGTTTTTCTGGGCATCATTTAATGCGTCAGTAGTAAGGCTGGGGATATCACCCAGCTGCAGATGAGTCTGCACCATCGTCCAAAGCTTGCGCAGGAACCTGTGAGCACCAGCAACCCCTTCGTTGCTCCATTCCAGAGTTTGTTCTGGGGGGGCCGCAAACATGGTAAACAGGCGCACTGTGTCGGCACCATGCTTGTCGATCGCGGTCTGGGGGTCGACGCCGTTATTTTTTGATTTCGACATTTTGGTAACGCCACCGCTTTTGATCTCTTCGCCGGTAGCAGTTTCAGTCGCTTTGATTGTGCGGCCTTTCTCATCTCGCTCAACGGTCACCTCCGATGGAGCCAGCCAGCGTTTGCGGCCATCAGTTTCAGCATAAAAAGACTCGGCCAGCACCATGCCTTGGCACAGTAAGCTCTTGAACGGCTCACTGCTCTCGACCAGGCCTTCATCACGCAGCAGTTTGTGATAAAACCTTGCATACAGCAGATGCAGAATTGCATGTTCTATGCCACCCACATATTGATCCACAGGTAGCCAGTAGTTAGCTCGATCGGGATCTAGCATGGCGCTGTCTAAATCAGAGCAGGTGAATCTGGCGTGATACCAGGATGACTCCATAAAGGTGTCAAAGGTGTCTGTTTCGTGCTCAACGGCTTGGCCATTCAGTTCGGCTTTTTTCCAGTCTAAGTCGGCTTTGATCGGTGACTGGATACCGTCCATTTCCACTTCTGTAGGCAGCAGCACAGGCAATTTTTCCAGTGGTACTGGAATCTCGCCGCCATCGGCCAGATTGTACATAGGAATTGGTGAGCCCCAGTAGCGTTGACGGCTAACGCCCCAGTCGCGCAGGCGATAGTTGGTCGTGACCGAGCCCTGCTCTTTTGCTGCAAGCGCAGCAGCAATAGCATCAAAAGCCGCACTGAAGTTCATGCCGTCGTAATCGCCAGAGTTGATTAACAGGCCCTTGGCAACGAAAGCTTCGTTATTAATGTCGCAGACTTCATCACCTGCCGGCGCCACCACCTGTTTGATCGGCAGTTGGTACTTTTTAGCAAATTCATAGTCGCGCTGGTCATGGCCAGGCACTGCCATAACAGCGCCAGAGCCGTAGTCCATCAGCACATAATTGCCCACCCAAACCGGCACTAGCTCACCTGTTAGCGGGTGCACTGCGCTGATTCCGGTGTCCATCCCCAGTTTTTCCATAGTGGCCATTTCGGCTTCGGAGACCTGCTGGGTCTGGCACTGCTGAATAAATGCAGACAGAGCTGGGTTGGTCTCAGCAACTTTCAGAGCAATAGGATGTTGAGTGGCCAGACTGAGGTAGGTGACTCCCATCAAGGTGTCTGGCCTGGTGGTGTAGACATCAAAGCTTGCATGCTCGCCCAAGGTCTCGGCCAGATTGAAGGTCATGTCTACGCCACGGCTCTTGCCAATCCAGTTGCGTTGCATGGTTTTGACCTGCTCGGGCCAATGTTCCAGATCATCCAGATCATCGAGCAGCTGCTCGGCATAGTCGGTGATACGGATAAACCACTGGGGAATCTCTTTACGCTCTACCGGAGTGTCGCAGCGCCAGCAACCGCCATCAATAACCTGTTCATTGGCCAGCACTGTGGCGTCGTGGGGGCACCAGTTTACGGCGCTGGTTTTTTTGTACACCAAGCCTTTTTCATAAAGCTTGGTGAAGAACCACTGTTCCCATTTGTAATAGCTGGGCTCGCAGGTTGCTAACTCCCGAGACCAATCGATACCAAAGCCCAGAGATTTTAGCTGTGCTTTCATATAGGCAATATTTTCCAGAGTCCATTTGGCGGGGGCGGTCTTGTTCTGGATCGCGGCATTCTCTGCGGGCAGGCCAAAAGCATCCCAGCCCATAGGATGCAGCACATTTTTGCCCTGCATACGCTGATAGCGTGCGATTACATCGGTGATTGTGTAGTTGCGAACATGGCCCATATGCAGCTTGCCGCTGGGGTAGGGGAACATGGCCAGGCAGTAAAATTTTTCTTTGGAGTGATCTTCGCTGACTTCAAAGGTCTTGCTGTCAGTCCAAAATTGTTGCGCATCCCGCTCTAATTCGGCGGGATTATAATGCTGTTCGTCGGTCATGAAGATTCACTGCTTAATTAGGGTTTCAATTGAGCGTGAATTATAGGGGAACTGATGCCAGTCTAACAGCAGTTAGACTGGCATTTGATGTTAGCTTGCCTGTCGTGCTGGAATGCCTAGCTCTTCGAGTTTGGCGGCGATATCTTCCGCAGAGGTGGCGGCGTTGATCTCTCTGTCAACAAACAGCACTTTGCCATCTTTGCCAATGTAGATGGTGTGACGCTTAGGCACACCATAAAACGCCAGCACATCATAGGCTTTGGCCACTTCTTTGCCTGGATCGCTCAGCAATGGAAAGTCAGCTTCGTTTTCTTCAGCAAATTCAGTGTTAGTCTCAAGGGAGTCGACGCTGGCCATAAAGTAGGCTACTTCCAGACGTTTGAGCAAATGGCCATTTTGGGCTAGAGACTTACATTCAATGGTGCAACCGCTGGTAAATGCCTTGGGATACCAAGCGATCACCACTGCTTCCTTGTCGTGAAATTGCTCTAGGCTGTATGTTTTGCCATCGGTTGCCTGCAGGGAGAAAGCCGGCGCCTGATCACCTACTTCCAGTGCGTTAGTCGCTGTAGCAATCATCAGGCTTAAAGTCAGTGCTATGCTTTTTAGATTCATTTTGTACTCCTATTGCTCAATTTTTTAATTTAGTTCTTCTTTCGTCTACGGCTCAAAATCAAAACCAGGCAAATCAGTAGCGACAGCAGCACAATTGGCCAACTGCCAACATGGGAAAACAATGTTCTGCCGGTTCTGGGCTCGATTGTGCCGCTCAATTCCGCTTCCCTAAACTGCTGCAGTTGCTGAACAATCACACCCCGGTGATCCACTAGGGCCGTCAGCCCATTGTTGGTGCCGCGCATTAATGGCTTGGCGTTTTCTGATGCGCGCATCCTTGCCATTTGCATATGTTGCTGTGGCGCAATAGACCGACCAAACCAAGCATCATTGCTTACGGTTAAAATCATCGTTGCGTCGGCTGCAGAGCTTGCCACCAGATTGGGGTAAGCAATCTCGTAGCAAATGGCTGTTGCTATGGGCTCCCCTTTGGCTGTCAGCAATGACTGATTGGATGCGCCCAGGGAAAAAGACGACATAGGTAAATCAAAAAAACTGTTTAGCCCCCGCAGCATTGACTCCAGTGGTACATATTCACCAAAGGGCACCAGCCGAGTTTTATCGTACTGACCTCTGGCTTCGCCCAAGGCCAAAATCGAGTTGTAATAGCGACGCTGGCGTGCATCCTGAGTAGGTATACCGGTTAAGAGGACGGTTTGGTTCACTTTTGCGCGATCGTCTATCTCCATCAGGTAATCCGTAATCTGCCTGGGCAGGGCGGGGATTGCCCCCTCGGGCCAGATAATAATATCTGCACCCCAGTGGGTTTCAGTCTGTCGTGACAGGGTGGCCAAAATACTTTCTTGCTCAAACATGGACCAGCGATCCTCCTGGTCAACATTGGGCTGTACCAAAACCACGGATAATTCTGCCCCGGTGGGTTCGGTCCAATCTACCTGTTGTAGACCATAGCCACTGCCCCCCAAACTGATAACCAGCGCGGCAAAGCCATAGGTCTGTCGGTTGCGGCGCTCGGGGTGGGCCAGCTGCACAATAACAGCGGCGCCCATGGCGCTGACAAAGCTCAGCCACAATACACCGCCCACTGGCGCCCATCCATTAAGCCAAGTATCTGTGTGACTGTAGCCTACATAAAGCCAAGGGAAGCCGGTAAATATCCAGCCGCGCACCCATTCGCTTAGCACCCATATCGCAGGAAATCCCAGCATCCAGGACAGGCTTTTGTTGGGTATCAGAGCACTGATCATAAATGGTGCGGCAAATATCAGGGCGATAAAAAGGCAGAACAAAGTGGTACCGGCGAGTGCCAGTGGTGCGGCGATAAAGCCGTGTTCGTGAATACTGATATAGACCCAGCTGACCCCGGCAAAGAACAAGCCAAAGCCATATACCGTGGTTTTGATCATTGCCTGTTTAAGGGTTTGGTTTTCCAGCGCCCAAAACAGCAGGCTCATGCTCAGAATGGCGACCGGCCAGAGATCAAAGGGCGCCAGAGCCAATGGCATTATTGCGCCGGAGCAGAATAGTAGGAGGAATGTCTGGGCTCGGCGCATGGACATTAGATTGGCATTGTCAGAGGTTATTTCTGCTGACTTCCAGCATTTTGATCTTGCGGTTATCGCTATCGACCACTTTAAAGTCAAAACTCTCAATGCTGGTGGATTCACCAATGGCTGGCAGGTGACCAAATGCATGGATCACCAAGCCGCCAACAGTATCAAATTCATCGTCAGAAAAGCCAAGATCGAAATATTCATTAAAATCATCGATCTCTGTGATCGCCTCAACGGCAAAAAGGTTTTCGCTTATCTGATGTATCTGCTCAGGTTCTGCTTCATCGGTTTCATCCTCAATTTCACCAACAATCTCCTCAAGCACATCCTCAATGGTGAGCAAGCCGGAAACACCGCCGTATTCATCGACCACTATGGCCATATGGTAGCGCTGCTCGCGAAACTCTTGCAGTAGGATATTCAGGCGTTTGCTTTCGGGAATAATGGTCGCTGGGCGCAACAGGCTTTTCAGGTCGAAGCTCTCTTTTCCTGACAGCACCAGTGGCAGCAGTTCTTTGGCCAGCAAAATGCCCAGTACGTCGTCATTAGATTCGCCAACCACGGGAAAGCGCGAGTGCTGGGACTGAATAACCTGTTCCAGTATCTGCTCTAGGCTAAAGTCCTCTTCGATCACATTCATCTGTGAGCGGGGAATCATAATTTCCCTAGCCTGTAGGTCGGATACCTTGAGAGCACCTTCCATGATTTGTAGAGCGCTGGCGTCGATAATGGATTCATTTTCGGCACTGCGCAGCATATCGGCAACTTCATCACTGCTGGTGGGGTTGGGCGAAAAAACGCGACCTATTTTTTTAAGCAGTGATGTGTCCGGACTGCCGTTGGTTATTTCATCATTCATGGTTTTCCAAAACTCTCAGGAGCTCTCTCTTGTTATTATTTTTCTCTGGCGGTTAGTTATGCATAGGGAGCCGGGAAACCCAGGCCTAATATTATTTCTGTTTCTAAACCTTCCATCACAGTGGCGTCATGATCGCCCACATGATCATAACCCAACAAATGCAATACACCATGTACGCACATATGTGCCCAATGGGCTTCAAAGGACTTGATTTGTTCGGTGGCTTCCCGAGCAACCACGGGCGCACAGATCACCAGGTCGCCAAGAATAGGCAATGGCTCTGGGGTTACGGCATCAAAAGGGAATGAGAGGACATTGGTAGAGCCAGATTTGCCGCGGTACTGTTGGTTGAGCGCGGCGCTCTCTTGTTCGTCGACAATTCGCACACTGAGTTCGGCAGCCTCGCGCTCGGAGCGAATTGCTGCACTGACCCAGCGCCTTATACTGTCCTCGTCTGGTGCTTCTTCCGAGGAGCAGGCTGTCTGAATGTCGATAGAGTGGTTCATGGCTTAGTTTTCAGCGCCTTTTTCAAAGACGTCGTAGGCATCGACAATGCTTTGCACAATGGGGTGGCGCACAACATCTCTAGATTCGAAATGAGTGAAGCTAATTTCTTCAACATGTTGCAGTACTTCACAGGCATGCACCAGCCCGGAGCTGACACCGCGGGGCAAGTCAATCTGCGACATATCACCGGTAATCACTGCAGTGGAACCAAAGCCAATGCGGGTAAGAAACATTTTCATCTGCTCGCGAGTGGTGTTCTGACTCTCGTCGAGAATAATATAGGCACCATTTAAAGTACGACCGCGCATATAGGCCAGTGGGGCAATCTCAATCACATTGCGCTCCTGCAATTTGGCCACGGTTTCAAAGCCAAGCATCTCGTGCAGAGCGTCGTAGAGTGGGCGCAGGTAGGGGTCTACTTTTTGGGCCAGATCGCCGGGCAAAAAGCCCAGTCGCTCACCAGCTTCAACCGCAGGTCTCACCAAAAGGATGCGCTCTACTTCATCGCGCAAAAGGGCTTCTACGGCACAGGCAACCGCTAAATAAGTCTTTCCTGTGCCCGCCGGGCCAATACCAAAATTGATATCGTGGGTTTGAATAGAGCGCACGTAGCGCTGCTGATTGAGCCCTCGGGGTTTGATATTGCCTTTCTTGGTGCGTATTACCGAAAAGCTTTCAACATTGTGGGCAGACTGCAAGTTGCTTACTGGCTGTGTCATAGGCTTCTCTCTCTCGCTTTGGCGAAGGTGGAGGTGAACTTCCTCAGCAGCCAACTCCGCATAATGAGCTGTCTCCTGATACAGGTTGTAAATAATGTCGGCAGCACGCTGGGAAGCCTCAGTCTCGCCATAAACTGCAAAGAAATTGTCCCGCGAGCGAATTTCAACGTTTAACCGCTGTTCGATCAGGCGCAGGTTTTCATCAAATTGACCGCAGAGTGAGGCGAGACGACGAGCGTCGTTGGGCTCGAGAGTGATGCTATAGGCTGAGGGCTGAGTATCCAATCGTTTCAATAGGTGCTTTAAAGCCTTTCCATAATTGACATATGGTTAGCATAGCGCGAACTATGGAAGAGGGTAAACTTTTTTATCGGCAAAATAAGTGCAAAAAATTGCTTTCAAAGGTCAGTATTTTAGGCGCTGACAAGATTGCCCCGAAGGCTGTTGGGCAGAGCTTCGGTGATTTCTGCCTGGGCAAATTGACCAATCAGGCTATGGTCATCACAGCGGAAGTTCACTACGCGATTATTTTCAGTGCGGCCTTGCAGTTGTCCCGGGTCTTTCTTGGAGATGCCTGTCACCAGCAATGTAACCTGGGTCCCCACCATGCGGCGGCCAATTTCCGCGGCGTTTTGACTGATACGGTCCTGCAAAATCTTCAGTCGCTGCTTTTTGGTCTCTTCGCTGGTGTTGTCGGGCAAGTCAGCTGCGGGGGTGCCGGGGCGAGCGCTGTAGATAAAACTAAACGAGGTGTCAAAGCCAACCTGTTCGATCAGCTTCATGGTGGCGGCAAAATCATCTTCTGATTCACCGGGAAAGCCGATAATAAAGTCTGATGAAATGCTGATATCCGGGCGCAGCGCGCGCAGGCGGCGGATTTTAGATTTGTACTCAATTGCCGTGTGACCGCGCTTCATGGCCATCAAAATGCGGTCCGAGCCACTCTGTACCGGCAGGTGCAGATGGCTGACCAGTTCAGGCACAGAGGCATAGACATCAATTAGTGCGTCGGAGAACTCTACTGGATGGGAAGTGGTGTAACGAATGCGGTCAATGCCGGGAATATCAGCGACATAGGGAATGAGTTCGGCAAAGTCGCATATAGCGCCATCGGGCATTTCGCCGCGATAGGCATTTACATTTTGGCCCAGCAAATTGACCTCGCGAACACCCTGAGCCGCGAGGTCGGCGATTTCTGCAAGTACATCAGCCATGGGCCGGCTAACTTCTTCGCCCCTGGTGTAGGGCACTACGCAAAAAGTGCAGTATTTGGAGCAGCCTTCCATAATTGAAACAAAAGCACTGGCGCCATCGGCCTCTGGTGTGGGCAGGCGATCGAATTTTTCTATTTCGGGAAAACTGATATCCACCACCACAGTGCCGTCAGTTTTGCGGGTTTCCATCATCTCGGGCAGGCGGTGCAATGTTTGAGGCCCAAAAATGACATCCACAAACGGCGCCCGCTTAGCGATGGCCTCGCCCTCTTGGCTGGCTACACAGCCACCGACGCCAATAACCAGATCCGGGTTGGCTTCTTTAAGATGCTTCCAGCGACCCAGTTGGTGGAAAACCTTTTCCTGAGCTTTTTCGCGGATTGAGCAGGTGTTGAGAAGAATAACATCGGCGTCCTGAGCGTTGTCAGTGGGCACCAAATCGTGGCTGTCGCCGAGTAAGTCCTGCATACGCGAGGAGTCGTACTCATTCATCTGGCAGCCGTGGGTCACTATATGAAGCTTTTTAACCGTTTTTGCAGTCATTTAACTGGTTATTCTTTGAGCGATTGTCGAGGCCGAGCATTATAGCCCTGCGCGGTCAATTCGCAACATTTAAGCACTGTGTTTACAGGTGGTTGTGATATTATGCCACCCCTCAAACAACGGCAAATTACGCGGATTTTTCATGGCCAACGAACCAATTTATCGCATCACTTTTTTCAATCAGGGGCAGGTGTACGAGATCTATGCTCGGCATGTGTTCTCTAGCGATCTTTGGGGTTTTCTTGAGGTAGAAGAATTTATCTTTGGTGAGCGTTCGCAGATGATTGTGGATCCCGCAGAAGAAAAGCTCAAAAACGAATTCTCAAGCATCAAGCGCAGCTTTATCCCCATGCAGTCTATAGTGCGCATTGATGAGGTTGAGAAAGAGGGCGCCTGTAAGATCACAGAGGCCCCAAGTGGCGGCAATATCAGCCCTTTTCCATTCCCGAATATGGCGGGTGGTAAGCCCACCAAAGACTGATCTGAGAGGGGCAGCTTCAACCTCGGTTCAATATTACCAAAAACGCCCTGTCAGATTGAGATACGGCGATCCTTTGCAGAGAGTAAAGACGGGTCAGGGTGGCGTTTAATTGCGGTGTAATATTGCCTAAACGATGTAAGAGTAATGTGGGACTGTGGTAAGGTTTACTCCTAAAGCACTCTAGCTGCAGGCAGTTCAAAATGGCTGTTTAATTTGAGGTTGAGAATGGCGCAGGAAACACTGGAATTACTCCCCTATGAGTTTGCTCGGTTGCATCGCGTATTGTTGCAGAGCGACAGTGGTAATCTAATGCTTGGCCCAAATGCGCCGGACTGGGCTATCTCTGAAGTCAGCCGTGCCGTGGGCACAGACCTCTCGGTCAGTCGTGTAGATGATGCAGATTTTGATGCCATGCTCAGCCAGCTATACAGTGGCAGGCAGGGTTCCTCAGAGTCGGTGATGGAGGATATTAAAGACTTTGTCGATCTTGAATCCGCGGCCGCGGATGTAGAAGAGGCAGGGGATCTGCTGGATGCGGAAAACGACGCCCCTATTGTGCGTCTGCTTAATGCGGTGCTGGCGGAATCCCTTAAGGAAAACGCGTCTGATATTCATATTGAACCCTACGAAAAAGAGGCGCTGGTGCGCTTCCGTCTCGATGGTGTGCTGAGAACTGTGCTAACACCCTCAGTGCAGATTGCCCCTCTGCTGATTTCACGTATCAAGGTTATGTCCAAGCTGGATATTGCCGAGCGCCGCCTGCCTCAGGATGGTCGCATGAGTGTAAGACTTGGTGGCCGCAGTATTGATCTGCGTATTTCTACCATGCCCTCCAGCCATGGTGAGCGTGTGGTGATGCGGTTGCTCGATAAAGACGCAGGCAAATTGCAAACCGCAGACCTGGGCATGCCGGCAGAGACCAAGCAAGAATTGGAAGAGCTGGTGTCTCGCCCCCACGGTATTATTCTGGTTACCGGGCCCACCGGCTCCGGTAAAACCACGACTCTCTATGCTGCTTTGCAACAGATGGACCGTCAAGAGCGCAATATTATGACGGTGGAAGATCCGGTGGAATACGATCTGCCCGGCATCAGTCAAACCCAGATTAATCTGCGCGCAGGCATGACCTTTGCCAGAGGTCTGCGGGCTATTTTGCGTCAGGATCCAGATGTGATCTTGATTGGTGAGATCCGTGACGGAGAAACGGCTGAAATTGCGACTCAGGCCAGTTTGACCGGCCACCTAGTATTATCGACATTGCACACCAATACCGCCGCTGGCGCGATCACCAGATTGCAGGATCTGGGTGTAGACAGCTTTTTGCTGGCGTCCACAGTACGCGGTATTGTCTCTCAGCGGCTGATGCGAAAACTCTGCCCTGAGTGCCGTCAGGAGGTTGAGGCTGATGAGTATCAGCGCGGCCTGCTTAAGCTGGATCCAGGAGCGATGATTTATCAGTCGAAAGGCTGCTCCGAATGCAACAATACAGGCTTTGCCGGCCGCCAAGCACTATTTGAGTTGGTGACGGTTGATGCGCCACTGCAATCCTTGATTCATGAAAATGCGGGTGAGATAGAGCTGGAAGAGTCTATTCGTCAGCGCGTCCCCAGCATCCGTGACGCTGGTTTTGAGTTGGTGCGTCAGGGTGTTACCACTGTCGAAGAAGTTCTTCGCGTAACCAGTGTTTAACCGCAATGCCCGCCTTTGATTACTCCGCTTATGACTCTGCCGGCAAGCTGGTTGATGGCGTGGTGTCTGCCGATTCTGAGCGTCATGCGCGGCGGCTGCTAAAAGAGAAAAACCTGCTTCCCGCTAAACTGTCTGAGGTGAGCAAAGCAAGCAAGCAAGGCTTCCGAATTGGCCGTCAGATGCGCGTTAATAATTTTGATCTGTCTCTGTTGCTGCAACAGCAGGCGATCTTGATTCAGTCTGGCTTGCCCCTTGAAGATGCGTTGCGCATGACCATTGAGCAGGCGGAGACCGATAAGCAGCGCCGAATGGTAGAGAGCTGGCGCAGTGAGATTGTCGAGGGCCGTAGTTTTTCCGAAGCCCTGCGCCGCTCCCCCTATAAAATTCCAGAAGCGGTTGTGGCCGGTATTGGTGTTGGTGAAGAGAGCGGTCACCTGCACATGGTTTTGATGCGCCTGGCAGAGGATCTTGAGAGCAGCGCAGAAAACCGCAAAACGGTTTCAAGAGCGTTGATTTACCCGGCGACGCTAATCGCTACTTCAATCATTGTGGTTGCCGTGATGATGGTTTGGGTTGTACCTAAGATCACCGCCATTTTTGTTAGCTCCAATCGCGAACTGCCGTTGATCACCAAGATCATTATCGGGCTCAGTGAGTTTACTCAGCAGTATGGTCTGTATCTGCTGATGGCGGTTGTTTTGGCCGTCGTTGGTTTTGTACAAATGCTTCGGGATCCAGTGCGCAAAGAGCGCTGGCACAAAATGATCTTAAATATGCCCGGATTGGGCCGCTGGACATTGATGGGCAATATTGCCGACTGGTCTCGCAGTCTTGGAGTATTGTTGGGCAACGGTGTACCAGCGCTGGCGGCACTAAAAATCTCCTCGGCGGTAGTTAATAACTTGCATCTGCGCGGCAAAATGGAGCGGGTGACAGAGAGTATGCGTCGGGGTAGCAGCTTGCAAAAAGCGCTGGAAGACAGCGAGGTTGGCAGTGGGTTTTTGATTCATATGGTCGGCAGTGGTGAGGCCTCCAGTGAGCTGGATAAGATGCTGATGCGAGTGTCAGATTATTATTCCCTGCGCCTAGCCAATGCGATCGAAGTGTTTCTCAAGCTGATTAACCCAGTACTCATTATTTTTATGGGGATCATTATTCTGTCGGTGGTGGCTGCGGTGATGTTGCCGATCATGGATATGAACAATATGGTTTAACTCTTTGGGAGCTATATCCCTAAATCCTTTGTAGGTAGACAACTTTCAGGTGTTACAGATGACAAGAATGAAAAAACAGGCTGGCTTTACCCTAATTGAAATCATGGTAGTGGTGGTGATTATTGCCCTGATGGGCGCGATGATTGGCCCGACACTGTTTAATAAAGTACAGCAGGCACAGGATACCCGCGTGGCTCAAGATATCAGAACCGTTGAGAGCGCACTGAAATTTTATCGTTTGGACAACTACCGTTACCCAATGCAGGCCGAGGGTCTAGAGGCGTTGGTCAGCGCTCCCGCTGGTGCCGAAGGCAAGTGGAATGGGCCCTATTTAGACGCTCTGCCAAAAGATCCTTGGGGTGTTCCCTATCAGTATCAAAATCCGGGCAGCAGAGGCAAAGAGATTGATGTGTTCAGCTTGGGTGCAGATGGTCAGCCCGGTGGTGAAGGCTCCAATCAGGATCTTGGCAACTGGAATATCCAGTAACTCAGGTTGCTGAGGCTTTAGACGGTTATGCCTACCCATACCCGCCAAAAGGGTTTTACGCTCATTGAAATAATGGTGGTGGTCATGATTGTGGCCATGCTGTCAGCGATGAGCTTGCTGGCGATCAACCAAGCATTTGACCGGCGTTACGTCAGTCAGGCAGATCGGTTACTGATCTGGCTGCAACAGTTGGCGGAAAATTCAGCGCTGCAGGGGGCGGCTTACGGTATTGTCACCGAGGATTCTCCATCTCAGTTGCGGGCGGTAATCTATTACCGCAATCGCTGGGTGGCAGTTACGGCGCCGGCTCCTTTCCCACTGACCGAGGAGGCGGAAGTGGACTGGCTGGTGCAGTTCGATAGCGACGAGGAACTGTTGCCACAACAAACCATAGAGGTCGGCACAGATATTGTTGGCGGTAATATTGAGCGGGATGAAGAGGAGTTTCTGTTGCCGGAGATCGCGTTTCTGCCCGATGGATACATTGAACCCGAAGGGGAGATAAGATTGCGCTTTGCCGGTATCGAAGACAGTTTTATTTACAGCTGGGTGTCTGGCGATGAGCTTATTTCAACTCTGGTAATGGAGCGTCGCAAGCGATGAGGCAGAGTCGCCGATCAAATGGCTTTACGCTGATTGAAGTGGCTGTGGCACTGGCGATACTCAGCTGGGTATTGGGCAGCGCTATCTACCTAGTTAGTCAGTACGGTGACGAGCGGTTCCGCCTTCGCGAACGCTTTTTTGCCACCCAGGTCTCTTGGAACCGTCTGATGGAGCGCCATCAATATGCTCAGGGCTGGGTGCCAGCTACGGAGCGCAGCGAATTACAAAGCAAAGGTGTCGACGACCAACTGGGCCGGGGCTGGCGCTGGGAACTCAGCGTTGAGGAGGCCGCCGGAGAAGATCTTTACCGCTATGAGGTGAAAGCTGGTGCTGAGGGGTCCGCTAAGTTCAGCAGTGCTCTGGCGCTCTATTTGGTCAATGATGGCAGCTAATGAATAATTTACCGCCGACGGGCCGCGTCAAAGGTTTTACCCTGATCGAGACAATTGTCTCTGTGCTGTTGCTGTCGGTAATGTCGGTACTCTCTTATCAGGCGATGAATGCAGTTCTGGCTACCAACGAGCGCAGTCGAACTGCTCTGGCAGAAGAGGCCATGTTACAGCGTGCCTGGCAAATTATTGGTCGTGATTTTGTGCATTTGCGGCCCCGCTTATTTAACGATGGCCTAGGCGCTGAAGAGCGTGCCTATGTCACGGATCTTAGTGAATTTGGCGTGCGCTTTAGCCGCGGTGGTGGCCCCATGGTCCGCTCCAATCCAAGCGGCGTGCGCCGGGTGGAGTACCGCATTGACGACAATCGCCAGCTGGTGAGACAGTCCTGGGCGATTACCGAATCGCCTCGTATGAGTGATGGCACCACCATGGTGCTGGTCAATAACGTTGAAGATGTAGAGCTGGAGCATTTGACCAAAGCCTATTTCTGGAGCCCGGATTGGCCACCAATCAATGAGCAGCATGCCCTTCGCAGTCTGCCAAATATGGTTCGGGTGACCATTGTGCAGGACGGTGGGCGCGAGACCTCCAGGTTGTTCCCCGGGGTATTTGCCGAATGAGCCCTACTGGCAAAAGCAGGCAGATCAGCGAGTCACCAATGCGTCAGCGGGGTGTGGCTCTGTTGGCTGCTCTGATTTTGATGCTGGCCCTGGTGGTGATATTGGGCAATATATTCTACCGGCACCAGATTGACGTCTCTCAGGCCACTTCGTCACTCCACGGCGACCAGGCCTTTCTGCTGGCTCTGAGCGGTGAAAACTGGGCGCGAGAATTACTCACCGACGCAAATGATGATCGCGCCGTGGACAGCTTTGAGGATGACTGGGCTCAGGCGATGCCCGTGTTGCCAGTAGACGGAGGCCTGCTGACTGGCTGCATTTCGGATTTGCAGGGGCGAGTAAATCTAAACAGCTTTGACGGTTACAGCAGTCAATCCCTAAAAGCTGAAATGGACTCTGACAAAGCTGGTGTTGGCAAAACCTGGCTGCAACTGCTGATGCAGTTTGAGCTGCGTGCTGAGCCCGCGCGCATTGCCAGTATTGTCGATTGGATAGATGCGGATTCAGAGATTGTTAACAGCTGGGGGGCCGAGCAACCGGACTACGACGGCCTGTCACCACCGCGAGTTGTGGCCAATGGTGTTATTACCGACAGCACGGAGCTGGCGGCGATCATGGGCTACGAAGTCGCTGAAGTGCAGAGATTATTGCCCTGGGTGAGTGCGCTGCCCATCAGCACGCCAATCAATGTTAACACTGCCGATGAGCGGCTTTTGCTGGCTATGGGGGGTGATTTGGGCTCAGATTTTAGTCGCCTAGTGATGGAGCAGAGGCCGTTTAAAACGCTGGACCAATTACACAGCGCCATCGCCCAAAATGAAGGGCTTGAACTAGCTGTGATCAAGAGTCGTTGGCCAGCTACCTTTGTTTCGGTCAATTCCAGTTACTTCGAGCTGTATTTGGAAGTGACATTGGGGGAGGCACGTATCGAAGTTAAAAGTATAATGGATCGCCAAGGCCGCTCGGAACCGGTTATTATTGCTCGCCAAGTAACGCTAGTGCCGGCAAGCCTGCCGCAGCCAGAGTCTTCGGCGGTGGAGGATTTGTTTAAAGAGTCGCCGGATGATGACTTCGATGAAGATGGAAATCGGATCGCGGAGACTGACCAGGTGCAGTCCGCCTGTTTAATGATTGGGGAAACTAACTGATGATATCAGTTGATCATATTCACAACCTTGACCGCCGTATCACCAATGAAGGTGCGGCGTTTGAGTCTGCCGCCGGATCCAATGAGCTGAGTATGCAGCTCTGGGTGCCGTCGGAGCGTGTAGGCATACATTTGATCGATGTGCCAACCGCACCACGGCGCAAATGGCCAGAGCTTATTCCATGGTTGCTCGAGGACCGCATACTACAGCCGGTTGAACAGATGCATTTTGTGATTGGTGAGCGTGACGACCAGGGTCAGGTGCAGGTATTTGCCCTGAGCTGCAGCGATATGCAGGAATGGCAGCGAGTGGCAGACAACGCTGGCGTTGCCGCCCTGTCTATGGTGCCGGATTTTCTGGTCTTGCCCTGGGAAGAGGGCCGTATCAGCGTAGGATGGCGCGAAGGGCAATGCCTGGTTCGCAGCGGTTCCGACCGTGGCTTTACCGCCAGTCCAGAATTGGCTTGGTCAATGATTGATGGCTTACTTGAAGCGGCCGAAATCAGCCCCAGACTATCGATCTCTATTCCAGACGCAAGCCTGGTGCCCGAGCATCTGCGTCAGCAGGCGGATATTAATCAATCCGCTATTGATTGGCAGTTTGCCGATATTCCCACCAGCCCAAATTTGCTGACAGGCCAATTTAAGCCTGTTGTTAAGAGCCTGCCCTCAGCGGCCTGGCTGCCCGCAGCAGGACTGGCGGCTCTGGCTTTGCTGCTGGTGTTTAGTTACTTTCAGATTGCCAATGGCGCTATGCAGCAGCAGGTTGAGGTGCTCGAAAAGCGTCTGATAGCCGACTATTCTCGACTGTTTGGTAGCGGCAATCCTCGGGCTGTGGATGTACGCTCAGCGGCCGAGCGGCAACTTGCCGCGGGTTTCAAACAACAGCAGGCAGTACAGACTGGCACTGTGGTGAGTTTGAGTGCCCTCAATAGCCTAATGGCGTCCTGCGACTGTGATTTGGTTTCACTGGTAGCGGATAAAGAAGCTATTGAATTAACCCTGAACAATGGCGCCAAGATCAAAACCAAACCTTTGAATATACCTGGCTATCAGTTGTCGATTACCCAGCAGCCAAAAACCTCCGAGGACTCTATTGTATTAATGATGAGCCCAAGTAATGGAGGCCGGCGATGAATAAATTAAATCCATTAATAGAGCGCCTGCGCGATAGCATGGGCAATTTACAGCCCCGCGAGCGCGTCTTTGTTTCTGTGGGTGCTGCATTGGTGGTGCTGGCCGCTATTTATGTCGCACTGTTGCCCCAGTGGCAAGCCCATTCAGCCCTGGCGGACCAGCAGGCGCGTTTGCAAGCAGATATCCTCTGGTTGCAGGATCAGAGAGATGTGGTTTTGCGCTTGGCTAACGGTTGTTCAGCTAGTGCTGACGCCAGACCGGATTCCGAACGACTGACTCGACTGGTTCGCCGCAATCAGCTTAAGCTGTCAAAAATCAGTGAGACTAGCAGAGGCTACAATCTCAGGTTTGGTGGGGCCGACGCCAATCGCATGGTACGCCTCGCTTATCAGATTGCCTGCGAGGGCTTTGTGGTGCAGAGCTTCAAGATTGACCAATCTATTGCAGAAGGCGAAGCACTGTCTGCATTGATGGAGGTGCATTCCATTGATTAATAATCGCAACTCAAAGCAACTTGTGCGGTTGGGAGTCACAGTGGTGGTAGCCCTGATATGCGTTTATCTGCTGGTGCTGATTGGTCTGCAATACGGCGAGTCGGACGCTGATGACTACCGTCCTGTGGAGCGAGTCAAATCCACTCAGGTGATTTACTGGGATTGGTTTCGCAGCGAATCGAGTAGTACAGAAAATATTGTCCAAACTGATGAGAAGCGCGGTGAGTTGCCCGATGCCAATATCAATGCAGTGCTGCTGGGTGTGATGATGCTCGGTGACAATGCTACGGCTACTTTAAAGTTTAATGGCAAACCTGAAACGGTTTATCGCAAAGGGGACGATATCAAGTCCGGTTACCGGCTGGTAGATATTGAACCCTATCGTATTGTGGTGCGCCAAAATGGCACCGACAAGCAGGTGTTACTCAAAAAGCCCGACAGTATTATTGAAACCTCTCAGGTGCCGGACGCTGTTCAGCAAGAACCCCAGAAGCCCCAAGAGGGTTTTGCTCTGGGCAATATGTTTGGTGCTGTGCCCGTTGAAAATAACGGCAGCGCAGGCCTCAAGCTAAACAACTTGTCTGCGGATGTCAGGTCGCTGGCAGATATTCGCAACGGTGATGTGGTGCTTGCAGTCGATGGCATGTCCGTGCAGGAGCTTATGGCAAATCCTGCCCAGTGGATGAGTTATAGTAATAGCAATAGCTTGCCAGTTACCATTATGCGACAGGGCCAGGAAGAGACAATTTATGTTAATGCCGCCAGCCTGTCGGCGAAAATGTTACCGAATCTTGGATTGAGCCGATAAAATGAAATTTATAATAACAAAGCGAAATAAAACTATGGCAACTGGTTATCCCAGTCTCGGGCGCAGTCTCGTCAATGTTGTAAGCGCAGTATTTTTAACCGTTGCTATGGTCGCGGAAGCTGTGGCCGCAGAGCAGGTCCGCATTAATTTCCGTGACGCCGATATTCGCAGCGTGATTGAAAGTGTTGCAGAGATTACTGGTAAGTCGTTTGTGCTGGACCCCCGAGTTAAAGGTAAGGTTACCATTATTGCGCCAGAGCCGATTGATTCCTCACTGCTCTATGAAGCAGTACTTTCATCTATACAGGTACAGGGTTTTCAGGCCATTGAAGATGGCGCCGTGATTCGGGTGGTGCCGTTCAATCAGGCGTTCAGCTTTGCCGGCGGCAGTGGTAAAAACCGTTTGACCACGGAAGTGTTAAAAATTAAATATGTGCAGGCGGCGACTCTAGTGCCTGTACTGAAGCCGATGATGTCCAATGGCGCGCGCCTACAAGCTTTTAACCAGAGCAACTATCTAGTGGTCTCTGACATTCGTACCAATGTAGAGCAGATCAAGCGTCTTATCGCGCAGATGGATGACCCGGACCAGAGCGCAGTCGAAGTCATTAATCTGGAATATATCTCTGCTGCGGAAGCTGTGCATATTGCTGGGCAGCTAAAGCAGCTGCAGAAGCAGGACCTTTCTCTGGTTGAAGATGGGCTTAACAATCGCGTTATTGTCAGCGGCCCAAGTATTGCCCGAACAGCATTCAAAACCATGCTGAAAACCTTGGATCTGCCCTCCACCAAAAAAGGCAGTGTCGAAGTTATTTATTTGGATTATTCCCGTGCCTCTGAAATGAAGCCAATTGTCGAAGGCATGTTGCAGTCAGATATCTTCTTGCGCCTGGCCGGTGAAGCCGGCGCCAAAGACAAATCCAAAACGGCCTACAAAATTGAGATTGACGAGCTGAATAATGCCTTGGTTGTGGCGGCACCCTCCGCGGTAATCCGCGAAATTAAAAACGTGGTGAGCAAGCTAGATTTGTCTAGACCTCAGGTTTTGATTGAAGCTGTTATTGCTCAGCTGTCTGAAAATCAGGCAAAGATACTTGGGACTGAGCTGGCTTACGTCAGCAAACGTCGCGGTGGTTACCTGACCAACTTTGATCAGCTATTGTCTAGCATTCTTGGTGCCGGGGCTGATGGTAATATTGACAGCTCTACGTTGACATCGGCTGTTGGCGGCTTGCCCAAGTCTGCTCTGGGTATCGCTGGTGACTTTGATGAGACAACGGGCAAGGGTATGGGGATACTGATTCAGGCCCTTAAGACCGATGGCTCTACCAATATCTTATCTACACCCTCGGTGGTGACTCTGGATAATGAAGAGGCCGTTCTCTCGGTGGGTGAAGAAGTTCCCTTTGTCACCGGCAGCTTTTCGAGCATTAGCAGCAACACCTCAAGCGGCAATCCGTTCACTACGGTTAACCGTGAAGAAGTGGGGGTGATGCTTAAGGTTAAGCCACAGATAAGCAAAGGCAATGCAGTGCGCCTTGAGATCGAACAGGAATCATCAAAAGTGAAAGAGGGTGGTGAGCCCGGCTTGCAGGTTACCTCCAAGAGCACCATGCAAACCAATGTGATGATTCAGGATGGCGAGTTGCTGATACTGGGCGGCCTTATAGAAGACCAGACCAACAGCAGTGCGTCGAAAGTGCCGCTGTTGGGTGATATTCCATTGCTGGGCCGATTGTTTCGTTCGAGCAGCAAAAGTGGTGATCAGCAGGTGTTGATGATGTTCATTCGACCGACCATCATTCGTACGCCAGAAGATGCGCGCAAACTGTCCAAAGATAAGTTTGACCATCTGATCAGCAGAGATTTGAACGGAGAAAGTGAAGGCGCTCTGTCTCGGCAATTAGAGGAGCTGATTCAGCAGCAGGAGCAGTCAAAGGAGTAACTTGGTGCTATGAGCATTTACCTCAAGCATTTTGGCCTCACCCGAGAACCTTTCTCGATTGTTCCCGATCCCGGGTTTTTATACCCAAGCAATCATCATCGCCAGGCCGTCGCGCATCTAAAGTACGGCCTTGACCGCGAAGGTGGGTTTATTCTACTCACCGGCGAAGTAGGCACTGGCAAAACGACCCTTACCCGCACCATGCTTAAACGCCTGCCAGCCCATGTGCGGGTTGCCTATGTGCTCAACAGCAAGCTTAAAGTGTCCGACGCCCTGGCCAGTATCTGTGACGAACTATCTATTGAACTGCCCAGCAGCCGCGGCCGGTCGTTCTCTAAAGTTTGTATCGATGCGCTCAATCAGGATCTGTTGCAGGCTCATGCCGAGGGCAAAAAAACACTGATCGTGATTGAAGAAGCCCAAAACCTGACCCCAGAAGTGCTGGAAACCCTGCGGCTGTTGAGTAATCTTGAAACCCACACCCACAAACTGTTACATATTTTGCTGGTGGGTCAGCCTGAGCTGTTGGAAATTCTGGTGCAAAAAGAATTGCGTCAACTTAATCAGCGGGTGGTCTCCCGATTCCATCTTTTGCCTTTGGAAAAAGATGACCTGTCCAACTATGTCAATCACCGGCTGCATCGCGCTGGAGCCAATAGGCCAATTTTTGACCGCGCCTGCATGAGCAGCCTATACAGGCTAACTGGCGGCGTACCCCGGCTGATCAACCTGGTTTGCCAGCACTCATTGTTAGCCGCCTATTCAATAGAAGCTAAATCGGTAACTCCCAAGCTGGTAAAACAGGCTGCGGTGGAAATTTTGGGCCGCGAGAATACCGGGCTGCAATGGAGCAAAAAATGGCTGTATGCCGCTGCTCCCGGAATAATCATAATCTTGGCTGCATTGATTTATGCATTGCAACCACCGGCTCCCGACCCCCTGATAGCAGAGCCTTCGGTGCCGGCCGTTGCGCATGCTGAAGCCGCAGTGGCTGAAATTATCTCGCCGCCCAGCAATCCATTTGTCGCTCTGTTTGACATCTGGTCGGTGCAGGCTTCTGAGCTTTATTCCCAAGAGGAATTTTTTGATCTAGCTGAGTCCCATGGGCTGCGCGCCGAACGCCTGGACAGTGGTGATATTGCTGACCTGAAAAAGGTAAACCGCCCGGGCATTGTGCGTTTAAAAGACGAGTCGGGTTTTTTAAAGAGCTATTTGATTACCGAGATTACTCAGATCTCTGTGGTCGTGCGCAAAGGTGCCGACAGCCAGCTGCTAGGTCTGCAGGATTTTATAGCCCGCTGGTCCGGTAGTTTTGTTTACCTGTGGCGGCCACCGCAACAGATTGGCAGCTTAAAACTGGGTGACAGCAACCCTCTGGCCTTGGACTGGTTGCAGTCGCGGCTGGCGGCGGTGGATACCAATGCTGAAATTATTATTAGTGGTGGGCGCTACACTCAAGCCGTTGCGGACCAGGTATTGGCCTTTCAGCAGCAGCAAAATATCAAGGCAGATGGTGTTGTGGGGCGAGAGACCTTGCTGCGTTTAAATCAGCTAACTGATAACAGCATTCCTAGACTGAGAGGGCTGGATTAATGTCTTACATCCTTGATGCTCTTAAAAAAGCCGAGCGGGATCGCCTTCGGGAAGACCCGAAACAGCTAGACGATTTTGCTAGTTCTAACTGGGATCCCTATCAGCAGGTGCCAACCTCGAAGCTGCCAATGGCGCTGGTGCTGTTCTGTACCCTAGCCGCTATTATGGCTTTTTTAATCTATTCTGGGATGCTTAGCTTTGAGGCCTCCGGGTATCAAGCCAATCAGCAAATGGCGCAGACTTCGATGACTCAGAGTCCGGCGCCACAAAAGTTGCCACCACAGAATGTGCAGCCAGTTAAGCCTTCAGTGCCCAGGGCGAAAGAGATACCCAATCTGATTATTACCGGGCATATGTATATTGATGAGGGCTCAGCATCCAACCGCCTGTTTGCGGATGGGCGCGCCTTGCGCCATGGGGACAAGATCGATGCCGATTGGACCTTAGAGGTGATTGGAATGGACAGTTATCAAATAGCGTCAGGCCAGCGTCGAGAGACATTGTCTTACCGCTAACCTGATATAGCTAGTCCGAGAATACTTCCAGAACAGAGTTTTTGCCGCGATCGAAGCGCTTGGCGCGGCGGTAGGGGAACACATCTAAAACAAAACCGTTGCGGATCTGTTCCTGCAGGTTTTTCCAAAAGCTTACTTCGTATAGCTCACTGTGCATCTGTTCAAACATCTTGCGTGCTTTGATATTGCCGGAGAAAAATAAGCGGAATTCCTCGGGGAAAATATCGTCCGGAGCCACTGTGTACCAGGTGCCAGATTGCATCTCCTCTTGCTCATTGCGGGGTTGTGGAATCTCACGGAAATTACAGTCGGTCAATTTAGCGATTTCATCATAATCATAAAACACCACTCGGCCGTGGCGAGTCACACCAAAATTCTTCAAGGGCATATCGCCGGGGAAAATATTCGCCGCCGCCAGCTGTTTGATACAGTTGCCGTACTCTTCCATGGCACTGCGTATCTGGTCATCGTCGGCACTTTCCAGATAAATATTTAGCGGTGTCATGTAGCGCTCTGTGTACAGATGTCTGATTACTAGCTTGTCGCCGCGGATCTCGATTGACGATGCCGCGACTTTTTGTAGTTCTTCAATAAGCTCATCGGAAAATCTGTCGAGGGGAAACACCAAATTATCAAATTCTTGAGTATCCGCCATACGGCCAATACGGTCGTGGCGCGACACCAGGCGGTATTTCTCCCGCACAATCTGATGGGTCACCTCTTTGGGCGGGGCAAACTTGTCTTTGATAATCTTGAACACAATATTGTAGGAGGGCAGCGTAAATACCGTCATCACCATGCCCTTGATACCTGGGGCAACAATAAACTGGTCGTCAGAACTCTTCAGATGACCCACCAGCTGTCGGTAGAATTCTGTTTTTGCATGCTTGGGGAAACCCAGAGAATTATAAATTTCGTAATCGAGTTTTCGCGGCATTAATGTTTTCAAAAAGTGCGCATACTGATAAGGCAGTGGCGCATCCACCATAAAATGGTTGCGGGTAAAGCTGAACACCACGCTAAGGTCGTCGTCGTTAAATAGCGCGGTATCCACATACAGGTGGCCCGCTTCGGTATTGAGAAATACCAGCGCCATCGGGAATGTCCTATTACCGCCCACCACACGGCCCACCATATAGGCGGCTTTGCTGCGGTAAAAAGTGGATTCTAAAATATCAAACTTGACGTCTTCCGGCGCGCAGCTGATTTGCGGCATTACCTCCTGTTCAAAGACACCCATAATGCAGTCAAGGTCCAGCTCAATATCTTCGCCTGGCAGGCTAAATTCTGATTCTTTCAGGATGCGCCTAAAGGTATCGCGATACCCTTCCCCCTGGTAGCGCACAAAAATACTGTACTCTGCCTCCGGCGCGTCAATCAGTTGGGATGACAGCACGTAAATAATTTCATCGCTGATCTTGTCGTGATCATGAATATCACTAAATACCGAATTAAAAAATGTCTCGGCGATTTCAAAATTAGGAAAGTTAAAGACCAACTGTGTGTAGGCTAATTTGGCTTCGCTCCACAGGCTGAGATTGGCGATATCTTTATTGGTCACCATCTCCAAATATTGAACTGTCTGTGCGACCTTGGCTTTGTACATTTCCAGACGGTCCACATTTGCCTGCTGCACACCATGCCAATCGGCCTTTTCAAAACGGGCTTTAGCGCTGAGGGTGCTGTTTAGATAATCGGCAAAATAGCTGCGGAAACCATTGAGAATGGTTTTAGCCATGCGTCGTGCTGTGGAGTTGTGAGTTAATAGTTGCCCGGCCATGGGTGCCTAGCTTAGCAATTGCTTAAGTTGGTCCAGTTGCTCAAGGTTGTGCTTCTTGCTGGCGGCTACCTGAGAAGTCTCTGGAAGGGCTTGGGGCGGCTCTATGTTAAACGCCTCGCCGACCACTACACGATCGCAGTACTGTTGATAGACCTCGGTGAAAGCGGGCAGCGCTCTGGATTCAATTTCATTGGCCAGCAGGTGCCAGCCACAGTCGCGAGCGGCAAGATACACAACTGGGTGCGACCATTGTTGCTCGGCTTTGGGGCTGGGTTTGTTGCAGGCTTCCTGATAGGCCTTGCGGGGATTGGGCAGGCCCGCAGGCATGCCCACAGAACGGCAGGCATTGAGCATTTTGTGTAGGGTTGGTAGGTACTCACTGTCAGCAATTATTTTTTCCGCCGCCGACAAAATAATTTCCGGGCCAAAATTCTCTAGTTTGGACAGCCACAGTTTTTTAGCGAGGTTTTCTGATTTGGTATTGTCGCCAAAAGCGGCGTAGTACTGATTGTGGTAGTTCACCTGAAACAGCGCAAAGATCTGATTGATTGCGTCAATCAGTTCAGGGCTGGCTGCAGCCGGTTTAGCTTGCCCAGCTGCGGTCGGAGAGCGCGTCGATGATGCTGCGATCTCGGAGGCGACCTTCTGTATGAGATCCGTGCTGTTTGCCATGATTACTGCTCGCTGACTGAGGTTGATTGTGTCGCGCCCACTGGCGCTTTACATACTGCAAAAATTTAGTGCTCCAGGACAGTTGAGGAGTCCCATTCTCCTGCCAGTAGAGCACAAACTCGGGAATAATCTGCTGAGCAAACTGGCGATCAATATTGGCCATTTGCAGCACATCGTAAACAGATTCCTTTGGTTGCCACTGGGCGGGAATAGAGCGGGGCATTGAGTCCTGATCCATCATGCCAGTATAAAACTGCCACTGGCGGCGTACATGTTGGATAAATTTTGAGTCCCAGGTGCTAGAGACATCGCCGCGATCGCGCCAGTACAGAATAAACTCTGGCACAGCGTCTTCAATAAAGTTGGGGTTAATGCCACCCTGATTAACAAGAATATCCATGGCGTCTCCAGAGGGTCGCCATTCACCTGTTACAGAGACTTCACGGCGGCGGCGATGATTGGTACTCTCCGCCTGCTGCCACTGGCGCCAAACCTCTTTAATATATTTTGATTCCCAGCTGTGCCGCGGCACGTTGCGCTCGCGCCAATAGGCGACAAACTGAGGAATCTGCTGCTGGGCAAACTCTCGAGTCACGCCCAGTTGGGCCAGCTGCCTCAGCGCATCTTCACTGGGTTGCCAGCTACCGCCGATGGTTTTGGCAGAATGGGGACTGCTGAACTCATTAATCTGCGGCCGAGCTTGATTGGTTGTATGAGAGGGCGCTCGAGCTGAACTACCGCCTTCATTAAAAGCAAAGCGAAAATCCTGTTGCCCAGAGAAAGCTCCGCCACCAATTAATAACAACCCCTTCTCATGCAGGCTAGTCGTAAGACGGCGAATGTCATCCTCACGCCAAAATGGCGCCAGACCTATCAGCCGTTCGCCAGGAATAGTCAACCAGCTAAAACCGCTGCTCTGCACCTTATCTCCATGGGCCAGGCATTCCTGCAACAATTGCAGTAATACCGTCTCTTCCAGACCAATAGTAGCGGCCAGAGTGGGCGAGATAACAATAGGTTTTTCGGGGATCAGAGACATCGGAATACTGTATCAGAAAGCAAACTGATGAACGAGACAAACCTGTGGGTTAAGTTGCTGTTTAAACAGCCCAGCCACCGCTAACCGGAAATACCTGACCGACAAAACAGTCTGCCGCATCGGAACACAGATAGGCAGCGAACTGCGCATCTTCGCGCATGGTAACCAGCCTGCCCAACGGCACTTCACGTTTAAGTCGGTCTTGGAAGGCCGGGTTGGCTTTGGTTTCCTCAGGAAAATAAGTGGGGTTATCGACAAAATTCTGCGCAATGGCATTAATTTGAATCCCCTGAGGGGCCATCTCAACACCAGCGGCCTGCACGTAGGCAACTTGTGCACCGCGGGCAGCGCTGTAAGTGGATGCTCGCTTCATGCCTTTTAGTGCTGAGGCGCTCCCCATCACCAGAATTTTCCCAGACTGGCGTTTAATCATCTGTGGTAACACAGCGGTCACCAACCTTGGCAATGGGTCAACAATGGTGCTGAAGGTGGATGACCATTCATTATTATCAACCAGCTCTACTTTGCTAAAAGGTGCTGGAACTGCCAAATTAATCACCAGCACATCTACAGTGCCGGCGGCATCAACAATCTGTGCAGGCAATGCTGGATCATCAAGCAGCTGGTAATCGGTAATTACCTCAGCCCCCATCTCGGTGAAGACTTCACACAGAGTTGGCCCCATAAAGGTATCGGCCTGAGTGACCAAAATACGTTTGCCGGTCAAGTTGATGCTCTTCATGAGTTGTCCTTAGGTTGGTGGGCTAAAGTCTGACGATGCGCTAAATGCCGCAGTGCCTCGCCGGTCACTCGGTTGACTGTCCAATCATCCATAGGCTCGGCGCCCAGTGATCGGTAAAAATCTATGGCGGGCTGATTCCAGTCTAGTACCCACCACTCTAGCCTGCCACAGTTGCGCTCCAGGGCTAGTGCCGCCAGATAGGCCAGCAGGCTTGTGCCAAACCCTTTGCCGCGCATTGATGGTTGGATATAGAGATCTTCTAAATACAGGCCTGGCCGCCCTAGAAAGGTTGAGTAATTGTGGAAAAAAAGTGCAAAACCAACAGGCTGCCCCTGATACTCTGCAATTACAACCTCAGCATGAGGCTTGTCCCCAAACAATGTCTCTTCCAAGGCGGGTACATTGGCCACCACTTCGTGAAGCAGCTTTTCGTACTCTGCCAACTCTCGAATAAATTGTAATATCTGGGGGCAATCTTCGACGGTGGCCTGACGGATGGATAATGCCATAGGAGCGGGGCTTTTGTTGTTTACAGGGGCTTTATCTTAGCGCTCGGTCAAGTTTTTTATTACTGTACATAACAACAGTTATAAGATTAAATAAACCCTAATAACAGGAGACATTTTTTGGCCACCAAATCAAAATCAGCCTATGTGTGCAATGACTGCGGCGCCGACTACCGTAAATGGCAGGGCCAATGTGGTGAGTGCAGTGCATGGAATACGCTATCAGAGGTACGGCTTGGTCCTGCGGCACGTGGCGGCAAGGTTCTGCGCCCTGGATTTGCCGGTGCGGTGGATGGTGCGGTGAAAACCTTGTCGGATATTGCTCTGGACGAAATTCCCCGTATTAGCACAGGGACTGGAGAGCTGGATCTGGTGCTCGGGGGTGGTTTGGTGCCCGGGTCAGCTATTTTGGTGGGCGGCGAACCTGGGGCCGGCAAAAGTACCTTATTACTGCAAACCCTTTGCAAACTTGCTGAGAGCAACTCTGCGTTGTATGTCACTGGTGAGGAGTCTCCTCAGCAAGTGGCTATGCGAGCCAAGCGTCTGGACCTGCCCGCGGATAAGCTGGAAATTATGGCAGAGACATCGGTAGAAACTGTCTGTGCAATTGCGGAGCAGAAGCGCCCTAGAATTTTAGTGGTGGATTCTATCCAGGTGATGCATATGGAGGAAGTGGCTTCAGCTCCGGGCAGTGTATCTCAGGTGCGTGAGAGCGCTTCTATGCTGGTGCGCTTTGCCAAACAGACCGGCACTGTGTTGATTTTAGTGGGGCATGTAACCAAAGATGGCTCCCTGGCTGGACCCAAAGTTTTAGAACATATGATCGACTGTTCGCTGATGTTGGAAGGCTCCAGCGATTCTCATTTCCGCACCTTGCGCAGCAATAAAAACCGCTTTGGCGCGGTAAATGAACTGGGTGTATTTGCCATGACCGACAAAGGTCTCAAAGAAGTGGCTAATCCCTCGGCGATTTTTCTTCAGCGAGGTGAAGAGGTTTCCTCGGGCTCTGTGGTGATGGTGGTCTGGGAGGGCACTCGCCCGCTGCTGGTTGAATTGCAGGCGCTAGTGGATGATAGTCATCTGGGTAATCCAAGGCGGGTCACTGTGGGCCTTGATCATAATCGGCTATCTATGCTGTTGGCGGTATTGCATCGTCATGGTGGCATCTCGGTCGGTGATCAGGATGTATTTGTGAATGTAGTGGGTGGCGTCAAAGTATTGGAGACCAGCGCTGATCTAGCGTTGATTCTGTCGGTGATTTCCAGCTTCCGGGATAAAACACTGCCTCAAGACCTGGTAGTGTTTGGCGAGGTTGGACTGGCGGGTGAAATTAGACCGGTGGCCAATGGCCAAGAGCGTTTGCGGGAAGCCGCTAAGCATGGTTTTACCCGCGCTATTGTGCCGGCGGGCAATGCACCCAAACAGTCTATTAAAGGTATGAGGGTGATACCGGTGCGCCGGGTGACTGAGGCTTTGGATGCCCTTTCTTAAGATTGCGCAACCCTTTTAGTTGATGCCCGTCTGTTATGGCGCGAAATTACCAATAATTAAGTAATCTTTTTTGATCCAGATTGACATCAACTGCGGGCAAGAGTAGATTTCCCGCTCTTGCTTCGGCAATAGGTTCTCGAGTTTGGCTGGTTTATTTTTTGGCTAAATAAGAGTGAAACGGGAAATCGGTGCGCACTGCCAGATATTGGCGGAAGTTGCTATTCCGATACTGCCCCCGCAACGGTAAATAAGAATATTTGGTTGTATAACCACTGTGCAAAAAGGCATGGGAAGGTGGCCAAATAGAGCGGTTTGTCAATGAACTGTTCACTTATGAGTCCGGAGACCGGCCTATCGCTATGCAGACAAACCGCGGGGTGCGGTCTTGTGCTGATCGACAGTCTCTGTCTCTCTGCCAGTACGCCCTTGTATATATTTTTAAGTTATTCGCTCGGGTGTGAGCGTCAGAGGAAATTATGAAAAACCTTTCTTACTTTGCCGCGGCCTTGCTGCTGGCTACGCCAGTTGTGGCTGATACAGAAATCGAAGAAGTACTGGTCAGTGCTTCTCTTATCCCCATTGCTGCTAGCCGATCGGCCAATGCAATTACTATTATTGATGGGGAACAGTTGAAAAATCGTGCAGCACTGAGTGTCAGTGATCTGCTGCGTGATGTACCTGGTTTGGCTGTGAGCCGCAGCGGTGTGCAGGGCTCTGCCACTCAGGTTCGGGCTCGCGGTTCCGAGGCCAATCATCTTTTGGTATTGATCGACGGTGTTGAAGCCAATGATCCATCTCAGAGTGATGAGCTTAACTGGGGTATTTTATCCGCTGATGATATTGAGCGGATTGAGGTGATCCGTGGGCCACAGAGTTCCATGCGCGGCAGTGACGCTATGGCTGGTATGGTTAACATTGTCACTCGCAGTGCCGAACAGCCGTTTAGTGCCAAACTGTTTACCGAAGCTGGCAGCTTTTCGACCCAGCGCAGTGGCTTTACTTTTGGTGGCAAACAGGGCGCCTTTGATGTTCGCTTAGGTGTTAGCGATATTCAGACTGATGGTAAGAATATTTCCCGCACTGGCAGCGAAAAAGACGGTTATGAAAATACCAGTATTAACCTGAAGGCTGGTTTTTCAGCCAGTGAACAGCTTAAGTTTTCTTTTTCTGCCCGCCAGTCAGACGGCATGAACGAATTTGATGCGGACAACGACTTTGATGGTTTTGTAGAAGATCAGGATCGCGTATCTGAATTTCGCAATAGCACTATGGGTGTTCAGGCCGATTATGCTTCTCCAGATGGCCGCTGGCAGCACAAGGTGCTGATTGCTCAGTCAAAAAATGATAACGAAGCTTTTGCCGATGCTGTGCTTGGTAATGTTACAGCGTCTACCAAAGATCAGTATCAGTATATTGGATCGATGTTTTGGGACCAGGCCACTCAGCGTGTTTCAGTTTTGGCCGAGCGTGAAGAGGAAGACTACAAGCAGACCGGTCCATTGAGCTGGGGACTTGATCCCAATCAGGATCGAGAGCGCGATACCGATAGTGTTGCAATCGAATACCGTCGGGATATTTCCGATAGCCTGACTTTAGCCGTCAGCGGCCGCTATGATGATAATTCAGAATTTGACAGTGCCAACACCTATAGGGTGGAAGCGGTTTATCAGTTAAATGACAGTGCTCGCCTGCGCAGTGCCTACGGTACCGCGGTTAAAAACCCTACCTTCTCAGAGCGCTTTGGTTTTTACACCAACTTTATTGGCAACCCAAACCTGCAGCCAGAAGAGTCTACTAGCTGGGAGCTGGGTATTGATCAGCAGCTGGGCGAACTTCAATTGTCTGCCACGCTCTTTGATGCAGAACTGGAAAATGAAATTGATGGCTTTGTGCTGGATCCAGTCACCTTTGGTTACACCTCAGGTAACAAAGAGGGAACCAGTCAGCGCCAGGGTGTTGAGTTAACAGCGGCAGTGAATATGGATAACAATCTGGCCATCAGCGTAGCCTACACTTACACAGATTCGGTTGAATCTGACGGTGCTGGTGGTTACACAGACGAAGTCCGTCGCGCTCGTCATACAGCAAGCTTGAATCTGGCTTGGCAGCCCATGGAAAATCTGCAGATTAATACCAATGCTCAATACAACGGCAGTCAGACCGACGTATTTTTCCCGCCTTGGCCAACACCGTCACAGACAGTAACGCTCCATGACTACACATTATTGAATGTAAACGCTAACTACAGTGCAACTGAGAAGTTAGATGTTTATCTGCGTCTGGATAATCTGCTTGATGATGATTACGAAGAAGTGTTTGGTTATCAGACCCTTGGCTTTGGTGCTAGTTTGGGCCTGCGCTTCAGTCTGTAACTGCTTGTGTTTTAAGCGATTACAACAATGACAGTGTCAGCTGATACAGATATCAAACGAGTGCTGCTCTCCTGGAGTAGTGGTAAAGACTCGGCTTGGGCTCTGTATCAGCTGCAGCAGGATCCAATGGTTGAAGTGGTGGGCTTACTCACTACTCTCAATAGCCAGTTCAAACGCTCTGCCATCCATGGTGTGCGTCAGCAGCTACTGCGACTCCAGGCAGAGGCGGCAGAGTTGCCTCTGATTGAAATTCCCTTGCCCTGGCCTTGCACTAACCTCCAGTACGAAACCATTATGGGTCAAGCTTTGGCTGATGCCCGAGAGCAGTTGCAAATGGATGCGGTGGCCTTTGGTGATCTGTACCTCGAAGATATTCGCAGCTACCGAGAGCAACAGATGGTCGGCACTGGCCTGGAGTTGATGTTTCCCCTCTGGCAAATTCCAACCGACCAACTGGCCAGACAAATGATTGAGGGCGGGCTGAAAGCGGCAATTACCTGCCTAGATCCACGGTTGGTGCCCGAGCATTTGGCTGGTCACCAGTTTGGTTATCAATTGTTAGAAGCACTTCCAGCATCGGTGGACCCCTGTGGTGAAAATGGCGAGTTCCATACGTTTACCTGGGATGGTCCCATGTTCGTCAAGCCCATTCCTGTGGTCGGGGGAGAGGTGGTCAATAGGGATGGTTTTGTCTATGCTGATTTGCTACAGGAGGAATGCCAATGAAGATTGTCTCTTTACTGCCTAGTGCAACTGAGTTGGTCTGTGGGCTGGGCCTACGTGATCAGTTAGTCGGTGTATCCCATGAGTGCGATTACCCGCCGTCGGTGGTTGCATTGCCCATACTGACAAGTTCGCGCATTCCTGAAGGCCTTGAAAGTGGTGAGATCGACCGCTTGGTGACCGATCAGCTTAAGAATGATGAAGCGCTCTATGATCTGGTAATGGCGCCCTTAACTGAGCTAGAGCCAGATCTGATTGTGACTCAGGCGCTGTGTGATGTCTGCGCCGTATCAGGAAATGATGTGGCTAAAGCTATTGGCAGTCTGCCCGGCGATCCTCAGGTGGTGAATCTCGAGCCTATCTGTCTAAATGATGTGCTGGATACCGTCGATCTTTTAGCTAAGGCCGCTGACTGTGTGGAGCAGGGCCAACGCTACAGAGCCCAATTGCAGGGGCGAATTGATACGGTCGCCGAGCGCTCAAAATCTATTGTAGACCGTCCTAGAGTAGCTCTTTTAGATTGGCTGGACCCTTTGTTTGATGGTGGTCATTGGAGCCCGGAAATTATTGATTTGGCGGGCGCTGAGCCTTGTTTTGGGGCCAAGCAAGAGCCTTCTCAGCGAAGGGAATGGGATCAGTTGATCAAGGCTGATCCCGATTGCATCTTTATTGCTTTGTGTGGGTTTAATGTTGAGCGCTCCATGCAAGATGTCGATGCCTTCTTGGCTTGCGATGGCTTTGCCCAGTTGCAGGCCAAGAATCACACCAAAGTATTTTTGGTTGATGGCAATGCTTACTTTAGCCGTCCCGGGCCAAGGCTGGTGGATGCCCTAGAAATTATGGCCAATGCATTGCACCCAACTATCCATTCATTGCCTGCGGGATTGCCCGAGGCGATAAAAATTATTTAATAAGGTTACAACTTAATGACAGACGACAAGGCTAAAAAAGAAAGCAGCCATAAAACCAAAATGAAAAAGCTCAAAGAGAATGTGGATTCATCCATTGCTGCTGCGGACACGGAGCGAGGTGTGTTTATTTTGCTCACCGGCAATGGCAAAGGTAAGTCCAGTTCGGCTTTTGGAATGGTGATGCGCGCGCTAGGTTATGGCTACAAGGTTGGTGTGGTGCAGTTTATTAAAGGCGCGCAGCTTTCTGGTGAAGAGACGTACGTGCGTGACCATTGCCCTCAGGTGACCTTTCAGCAGATGGGCACCGGCTTTACCTGGGATACTCAGGACAGGTCTGGTGATATTGCCGCGGCAGAAAAAAGCTGGGCTGTGGCGGAAAAAATGCTCGCAGACCCTAGCTACCACCTAGTGGTTTTGGATGAGCTGACCTACATGCTCAGTTTTAAATATCTCGACCAAACCATGATTTTGGATGCCCTTAAAAATCGCCCGGAAAATCAATCAGTCGTGGTGACCGGGCGCGGTGGCGGCTCTAATCTGGCTGATATGGCTGATACGGTTTCCGAAATTAAAGAAGTAAAACACGCCTACAATTCTGGTGTGATGGCCCGCAAGGGTGTGGACTATTAATTGCGCCGATTTTCTGCCCAAAGTTTAATCTGGGCGCTGGCAATTCTATTGCCGGTAGCCGTGCTGATATCCCTTGTTGTGGGCACGGTCAATATTTCCCTGTCTGATGCTGTTAGCACCTTGGTAGGCAAGGCGGCCAGCAGTCAGACAGAGACCATATTGTTTGATATTCGCCTGCCACGAATCCTCATGGCGATTTTTGTTGGCGCCGTTTTAGCCAGCACCGGCGCCGTGATGCAGGGCCTATTCCGCAATCCTTTGGCCGACCCCTCTTTAATCGGCGTTTCCAGTGGCGCCTCTGTGGGTGCTAGCCTGATGATTGTTACCGCTGGTGGCTTTATTCAGAGCGGCGCCCTGGTGGGGCTCTCTCTGGTGGCGGTGGGAGCCTTTATTGGTGGTTTTGCCGCAACTCTGCTGGTTTATCGGCTGGCTACTTCTGGTATAGGTACTTCGGTTACCACGATGTTGCTGGCTGGTATTGCCATAGGCGCGCTGGCTGGCGCGTTAAACAGCCTGCTTAGCTATTTTTCCGACAATGATATGTTGCGCCAAATAAGCCTTTGGCAGATGGGCAATTTGAGTGGCGCCAGCTGGCTGAAAGTTAGCCTTATGGGGGCAGTTGCTCTTTTGTTGATGCTGCTGTTTCCCCGGGACAGCAAAGCCTTAAACGCTCTGTTATTGGGCGAGTCTGAAGCACGCCATCTGGGTATTGATGTGCAGCGAGTTAAGCGTCGTTTGATTGTGCTGACTGCCTTGGGTGTGGGTGTCTCTGTGGCCCTTGCTGGTCTGGTGGGCTTTGTAGGTTTGATTATGCCCCATATAGTGCGCCTAGCTATAGGCCCGGATCATCGCTGGTTGGTGCCGGCCTCGGCACTGGCAGGCGCTACTTTACTGGTGATTGCCGATAGTTTGGCGCGCATTGTGGTGATTCCTGCCGAGTTGCCTACAGGTATTCTCACCGCCTTGTTAGGGGCCCCGTTCTTTGTGGCACTGCTGTTGCAGCAGCGCAAGGATGTGTAGCCCATGACATTATCAGCCAGCAATATTTCTCTGCATCTGTCTGGATTTGATCTGCTGCGCAATATCAGTCTTGAGGTTGAGGCGGGGCAGGTGATGGCCATTGTCGGACCTAATGGCGCGGGTAAGTCTAGTTTGCTGAAAGTGCTGACTGGCGAAATGCCGCCATCTCAAGGTGATGTCAGCCTCAATCATCGTCCGCTGGAGCAATGGCCGCTTTTGGATCGGGCTCAGGTGCTGGCAGTATTGCCCCAGCACACATTGCTAAATTTTCCATTTACCGCAGATGAAGTTGTTGGGTTGGGGCGTATTCCCCATAAGACAGGCTTGGCCAAAGACAGTCAAATTATTGCCGAAGCACTTGAATTGGTGGATGCCAGCTATTTGCAGAAACGCTTTTATACTCAGATGTCTGGGGGTGAAAAACAGCGGGTTCAGCTGGCGCGGGTGTTGGCGCAGATATGGCAGCCCAGCCACCTTGGCCGGCAATTTTTGGTGTTGGACGAACCCACCTCAGCCTTTGATCTATCCCACCAAAAATTGACCCTGGATATTGTTCGCCAGCTTGCGGATAGGGGCGTGGGGGTGATTATGGTACTCCATGATCTAAATCTGGCGGCTCGCTGTGCGGATAATCTGGTGGTGTTCGATGGGGGTGTTATTGCCGCCCAAGGCAATCCAAAAGAGGTTTTAACAGAGCAACTTATCGACAAGGTATTTGGGGTGAAATCTATTATTGCCCAACATCCAGTCACCAAGCGGCCCCTGGTGATTACCTGATGCGCTGGTTAATTATGCTATTGGTCTGGTGCTCGGTGTTGGCGAATGCCGAGATCAGAGTGATTGATGATAATGGCCAAGAAGTGGTGTTGGCACGGCCTGCAAAGCGGATTATCAGTTTAGCGCCCAATATTACCGAGGTGCTGTTCCATATTGGTGCTGGCGACCAAATTGTCGGTGCTGACGAATACAGCAACTACCCCGAGGCGGCAAAGCAGATTCAACGTGTTAATAATCACGCTGCGGCAAACTATGAGCTGATTCTGTCATTAAAGCCAGATCTGGTGATTGCTTGGCAGTCGGGCAATGGCGATAAAATTATTGATCCGCTGCGCAGGCTAGGTATTCCGTTGTTTGTGGTTGAGACCCGCAAAATTGACCGTATTCCAAATCTTTTTCGCCGCTTTGGCCAACTGAGCGGCCATATTGATCTGTCAGAAAAGCGTATTAAAGAGTTTACACAGCGCCTGGAAATACTGCGTCTGGCCCATAAAGATAAATCCGTGGTGAGAACCTTCTATCAGATTTGGAATGAACCCCTGATCACCCTGAATGGAAAGCATATGGTCAGCGATGTGATTAAGCTCTGTGGTGGCGTGAATATTTTCGCCGATGCAGTGCCATTGGTGCCCTATGTCAATATTGAATCTGTTGTAGCTGCGGATCCCCAGATGATTGTTGCCGGGGGCAGTCAGGAAGAGCAGCCCAACTGGTTTAAAAGCTGGCAGCAATGGGGCGGTGTTACTGCGGTGCAGAACAAACAGGTCTATTTGATTCCGGCAGACCTTATGC
>Ga0213863_10000112_pt1 | contig 61347 bp, 65 predicted proteins | sample PICome_8_FD_160128 | JGI IMG/M metagenome (GOLD analysis project Ga0213863, IMG submission 160128) | Coastal seawater microbial communities near Pivers Island, North Carolina, United States - PICO497 | ecosystem: Environmental > Aquatic > Marine > Coastal | place: USA: North Carolina...
CTGAGGAACGGCCATACTTGGCGCGGCTGACTGTGTACCTTCCACAACATCCGACGCTTCAGTCATCGCATCTCCCATTGGCACAGGGGTAGGACCCGGCGCTGGACGATTAGGGGACAATGCCGCCACGCGACGATCTAAGTCGACGTACTGACTGCGCTGGTTCTGCTGCAGCTTTTGAATCAGGTAGGTCTGCTCTTCAACGGTACCACGCAGGTCGCGCAGCTCTTGCTGCAACATTTGAATTTGATAGAACAACGGTTGGTCGCTACCCGCCGCTTCTCCGCTGACCGCTTGCTCCTGGCCTGCGCGAGTCCAAAGATTTGCGTCTTCGTTCACACCATAGGTCTGCGCATCGAGTTCCGCTGCGGCTCTCAGCAGCGAGTCTTCCACGGGCACGGCGGCAGACACGCCTGCGGCGGTGATCAAACTCATCAGGGCACCCGATACGACAGCCAAGAACCGAGCAAGACCGGTGGCAATCAAGCGCCCAAAAGACGTGCCGATGCGTGCTCGAATGCCCATGGCTAGATCCTAAGTTTTCTTAACGGTAAGAGATCACTGCGCGACGGTTCTGAGCCCATGCTCGGGCGTTGTTCGCCGGATTTGCCAGTTCTTCTTCGCCGTAGCTGATGTCTTCAATCTGGCGCGAACTCACACCATTCGCCTGCAGAATGGAGCTTATGGCCTTGGCTCGGCTCTCTCCCAACGCAAGATTGTATTCGCGAGTACCACGCTGATCACAGTGCCCGGCAACGACCAGCTTGCGGTCTGGATTGGCACGCAAAATTTCCGCGTGAACCTGCAGCGCCGCAAAATCTGCCGGGCTGACAACTGCCAGATCGAAGTCAAAATAGAATGTACGTGAAACGGGACTACCAGAAGCATCAACTGGCGTGCTGTTGTCAGACGCAAAACCGGGGCCAACCTGCTTTACCACTTCAACAACTTCGACCACCTCAACGGCTTCCATCTCTGGCTGTTCCTCAACAACAGGTTCAGTGGCCGTGCTCGAGCACCCCGCAATCACCAGCGCGCCAAGCATAACAACCAGTAGTTGCTTTATTCGTTCCTGGATTTGCATCCTAATCTCCTCACGTGATGTAACAAAAATCTTTAATCTCCCCGCGATTCTAACCAAATTTTGCCCATCTGCATCGGGCCCTAGAGAGAAAATACGCGATTTCTCGAAAAGTCTGCGCAAAAGTCTGCGAATTTGGCCAAAGGGCACGCTGTTTGGCCTACTGAAATGCCTGCACTACGTCTGGAAGAAATGGTGACCACGAGGGTTCGCGAACATCCCCCGCTGACGAGGGAAGCCGATACTTTACCCGACCGTCCACAGACACGACGGCAAGAATGCCCTTGTCTTGATCTTGGGTGGCGTAAATCAGCATGGCACCATTGGGCGCTAGAGACGGGCTTTCATCCAATTCCGATTCGGTTAACACCAACAAACGGTCTTCCAATAGATCCTGCCACGCGATATGAAATACGCCGTTACGACGATGCACGAAAACCAAGTGTCTGCCGTCTGGCAGCACTCGTGCTCGCGCGTTGTAATCGCCAACAAAAGTCAATCGCTCCAAAAAGTTGGTCGCAAGCTCCAGCTGGTAAATTTGCGGCTTCCCGCCCCGATCTGAGGTGAAAATCAGATACTTCCCATCCGGCGACCACGATGGCTCGGTATCGATGGCCGGATGCCGGGTAATGCGGCGCAGCTTGCGATTCTCCAGATTCATCACAAACACCTCTGGGTCTCCACTGCGGGACAGCACCATGGCCAGCTGCCTGCCATCCGGGGAGAACACCGGTGACCCATTGATGCCGCGGAAATTTGTCAGTTGTTCACGGTTGGGGCCATTTACATCCTGCAAAATAATACTTGGCCGACCCGTCTCGAAGGAAACATAGGCAACCCGCTTGCCATCAGGCGACCAGCTTGCAGACAGAATCGGCTCTTCGGATCGATACAAGGTGCGAGCCCGTTCGCCGTCTACGTCGGCCATCTGCAGACTGTAAGTCGCGCGCTGAGTGCCCACATCCTGAGCAAGCACGTACAGAATCTTCGTACTGAAGGCGCCGCGAACGCCGGTGACTTCTGTATAAACGAGATCAGCAATCTTGTGACCCACATCGCGCCACTGATCGGGAGTCACCCGAAAGTTTTCTCGCTGCAACGCGGTTTGGGTCGCGACATCAAACAGTTGGTAGGTCACATCAATCTCGCCCAGCGCGTTACTCTGGGCCTGACCAATCACCAGATAGGCGGTTTGCAAAATCCGCCAATCGCGAAAGAAAACCGCATTTTCGGTGCTGGGATAGGAGAGCATGTTTTCCGACGCAACCGGATCAAATTGACCGCTTCGCGCCAGATCAAAGCGAATCAATTTGGCCGGATTGTCTTTGTCTGCCAAGTCTTCGCTGACCTCGAAAGGTACGACGGCGATTCGAATCGGATCATCAACACCTTGGTCGATAATGATCGTATCCAGGTTCGCCCAACTGGCGCTGAAGGAAAAGAGGCCCAGCAGTAACAAAACAACAGGTCGGGCCTGCTGGACAAAGAAATTACGCGATTTAGGTTTTGGCATCATTGGCTTTGCGGTTGTTGTTGTGGTCGTCCTCGAAGGAACCTCGTCGGACATTACCGTAACAGATCCTCCGGACGAAACAGAAAGTAGAAGCGGCGGAAATTTGCTTCGAAGAGTCCATTGTCTTGGGGCACATCGAAACGACGTGCACGCCGAATGGCCTGCTCTGCCGAACGATCAAAAGACCCGCTACCGGAGCTGTCGACCAAGGCAACAGAGAGCACGTCGCCGGTTGGAATCAGTTCCACCACGAAGCGTGCCTGCATACCATTGCGGGCACTGGGTGGCCGGCTCCAATTTTTTCTCACCAAATCGTAAATACCGGCCTGATAGCTCTGAACCTCTTGCAGGTTTTCGCCTTCGAGGATCTGCTCAGCTTCCGCATCCAGCGAACGCTGCAAGGAATCGTCGGCCAGTTCACCCAAGGCAGCCAAACGTTCGCGCCGCTGTTGGTCTGCCAGCGCCTGACGCTGCCGTTCCGCCTCGGCGGTGTCCACTTGCCTCTCCTTTATTTGGGGCGTGTTCTCAACGACCGGCTTCGTCCCGGCCACAGCCGGTTTGGGGGCCAAGGGTTTTACCGGCGGCGTTTTCTGTGCAGGCTTGGGTGCGGGTTTCGTTGCAGCGGGCGCGTCGACCACCAGCAACTTGGCATTCACCACTGTCGGCGTAATGACTTGTGCTATGTCGCCCTGGCTGGTGAAACCTTGCAAAAAAAAGAAGGCAACCAGAGCGTGTAACAGCAATGCGCCAGTCAAGGGCAGGGCGTAAGTTCGAAGCGACGCCATGAACTGCCTAGCCTTCGAGATCCGGCGGATCAGTGATCAAGCCCACACCGCTCGCGCCCGCTTGTTGCAGCACCGTCATTACATTGACCACGTCGCCATACGGCAATGACGCATCGGCCTTAATGTAGACCGGAACATTGGCACGTGCGCGTAGTACCTTGCCCGCCTGTTCGCTGAGCGAAAAAATTGTCACCCGAGTGCCGTCTTCTTCTTTCTTTGTCCTGCTCGCCAAGCCGATATTCAAAAACAATGCTCCGTCTTTGCGCATGGACACGACCAGCGGATCGGGCTCTTCGGCATCAATGGCCTGGGACGGTGCTTGAGGCAGATCAACCTGCACACCCTGAGTCAATAATGGCGCTGTTGCCATAAAGATTACGAGCAACACCAACATCACATCGATGTAGGGAACCACATTGATTTCTGACATGGGTTTACGACGACTCATGGTTAAGTCTCATTACCGGTATTTGGGCGCGCATGGGCAGCGCGATGCAAGATCGCCGTCACCTCGTCACAAAAGCCTTCATAGCGTTTCATCAACACATCGACGTTTGCGGAAAAGCGGTTGTAGCCGATAACTGCCGGAATGGCCGCGAACAGGCCCATGGCGGTGGCAATCAAGGCCTCAGAAATACCGGGGGCTACCGACGCCAACGTCGCTTGGGTCATATTGGCCAAAGAGCGAAACGAATTCATGATGCCCCAAACGGTTCCAAACAAACCAATGTACGGGCTGGTGGAACCTACCGTGGCCAAGAAGGGCAGATGGGTTTCAAGCCGGGCTTCCTCACGCATCAGGGCGACGCGCATGGCGCGCTGTACACCTTGCATGATGGCGTCGGCATCCACACCCGGTTGCTCGGACAAGCGCGTGTATTCACGAAAGCCGGCAACGTAGATTCCTTCAATACCATTGAGCTGCTCTTCTTCAGACAACTCTTGGTAAAGACTTCGCAAATCAATACCGGACCAAAAGTGATCTTCGAAACTGTCGATTTCCTGCTTGGCTCTGCGCAGCAAACTCCAGCGCTGTAGGATCATCATCCAGCTCACAACGGATGCGATCACCAGCAAGCCCATAACCCCTTGTACCAGCAGACTGGCGTTGGCGATGAGTTCATAAACTGACAAGGGTTGATTCATATTACATTCCTATCTAATTCCGCTCATGTCGTCGGGCACTAATCTGCAAGGTCCATGGCGTCTTGAGTGCCTTCGGACTTTCGTTGAGCTGGGTCGCCACTCCGCTCCGGTACCGGCAACCCAAAATGCAGGTATGTTTTGGCTGTTGCCACCCGCCCGCGGGGGGTGCGCATAAGATACCCTTGCTGGATCAGATAAGGTTCCAGCACATCTTCTATGGTACCGCGCTCTTCACTGATGGACGCTGCCAGGGCATCGAGACCCACCGGACCACCAGAGAATCGATCCATGATGGCCAGCAACAGCCTGCGATCCATTGCGTCGAAGCCCTGTTTATCGACGTTTAACAAATTTAGCGCCTCGTCCGCCAACGCCGCGGTGACCACACCGTCCCCTTTGACTTCGGCAACATCTCGCACGCGGCGTAGCAATCGGTTACTGATACGCGGAGTACCACGCGAGCGATGAGATATTTCGGTGGCGCCTTCTGCCTCTATAGGAAGATCCAGCTTATTGGCCGACCGGGTAACAATTTCGGACAATTCGTCAACGCTGTAAAATTCTAGACGCTGCACAATGCCGAATCTGTCGCGCAGCGGGCTGGTCAACAGACCCGCACGAGTGGTCGCACCGACTAGGGTAAAGGGCTGTAACTCCAGCTTTAGGGAGCGCGCTGCCGGACCTTCGCCAATCATAATATCCAGCTGAAAGTCTTCCATAGCAGGGTACAAAATTTCCTCGACCACCGGACTGAGCCGGTGGATTTCATCGATGAAGAGCACGTCGCCGGATTCTAAATTACTCAGCATGGCCGCTAGGTCGCCGGCTTTTTCCAGCACCGGTCCCGAAGTTGATTTCAACGACGCACCCATTTCTCTGGCCATAATATTCGCCAGAGTGGTTTTGCCCAGCCCCGGCGGGCCAAATATGAGGGTGTGGTCCAACGCTTCACCGCGTTTCTTTGCCGCTTCGATAAAGATCGACATCTGTTCTTTTACGGCGCTTTGGCCAATGTATTCATCCAACCGTACCGGTCGCAGAGCGCGATCATAGCCGACGTCGCTCGTGTCTGGAGCAGGTGATACAAATCGATCCGGTTCGATAGTCATCAAGCCCCCCTCGCCATGCTGCGAAGAACCCAAGTCACCAGTTGCTCTGTACCTACCTCGCCCGATTCGCTCGCCAAGGCTCGCAAGGCGTGCTGCACGGCGTCCGTCGCCTGATTGGGCTTATATCCCAAGGCGATCAGCGCGTCCTCTGCCTCCCGTCCCGCAGCGCGGTCAGCGGGTCCAACCGAAAGACTGACAGCGGACATTCCCTCGGGCACCAACGTATCCAGACGAGACTTTAGCTCCACCATCAAACGCTCGGCGGTTTTTTTGCCCACCCCCGGCACCTTGGTGAGAACGCCCACCTCATTGGCCTGTAAGGCACGGACCAAGGTCGGCAGGCTGACTGAACTGATCAAGGCTAACGCCATCTTTGGCCCCACACCGTTGATACGAATATAAGCTCGGAACAAATCCCGTTCTCGCTGGTCACCAAACCCGAACAGAAGCTGCGCTTCTTCGCGCACAACAAAGTGCGTAAACAGGGTCAGCGGTTTGCCCAATTGGGGACTGGTGGCAAGCACCGATGCGCTAACCTCAACTTCATACCCCACGCCAGAAACATCCAAAAGGAGTTGGTTGCCTTCGATCAGGACGAGATTTCCGGTAAGCCTGCCAATCAAAGCGTATGCCCTTGGTTTATGTTTCGCTAATCGAAGCAGTATTGACGTGGCACAAAGCAATCGCAAGGGCATCCGCCGCATCCGCCTGGGGGATACCCGGAAGTTTGAGCAAAACACGTACCATATGAGCCACTTGCTCTTTGTTCGCACGTCCCGTGCCTACGGTGGCCTTCTTAACCTCTCGGGCAGCGTACTCAAATACCGGCAAATCCTTGGCCACACCGGCTGCGATAGCGACACCTCGAGCCTGACCCAGCTTCAGGGCTGAGGAGGCGTTTTTTGCCATGAAAATCGACTCGATAGCGAACTCCGATGGGCTGAAGTCCTGAATAATTTGCGTTATCCCGCGATAAATAATGCCTAGCCGCTCGGGCAGCTCGCCCTGCTGGGCGTTGATGCAACCGCTGGCAACGTAGTGCACTTTGCGATCGGCAACCTCAATGACGCCGTAGCCCGTCAATCGCGACCCGGGGTCGATACCGATGATTCGGTAATTTGCGCGCTCCACCGGGTTAAACCGGCAGCATCAGTCGATTACTCGTAGGCATCGTCAGGAAATTCACCGTTGCTGTAGACCTCCTGGACATCATCAAGGTCTTCCAACACGTCGATCAATGTCAGCACTTTGCGAGCCTGCTCGGTGTCACAAGGGCTGGTGGTTGAAGCCAACATGGTGACTTCCGAATGATCGGGCTCATACCCAGCTTCCGTGAGCTGGCCAACCACTTGGTTCAACGTTTCCCATGGCGTTGTTACGGTGATCGCGCCATCGTCATCGCCTTCGATGTCTTCAGCACCCGCCTCTAGCGCAATGTCCATCAGGGCTTCTTCGTCAGCGCCTGGTGCAAAGTTGATCACACCCTGTCGGGTAAACAGATAAGCAACCGAGCCATCAGTGCCAAGATTGCCGCCGTACTTATTAAAGGCGTGACGTACTTCCGCCACCGTTCGGTTCCGGTTATCAGTCATGGCCTCAACCAATATGGCCACGCCACCATTGGCATAGCCTTCGTATACCAGTTCTTCAACGTCATTACCCTCGCCGCCACCAGCACCACGCGCAATGGCGCGCTCAATGGTGTCCTTGGGCATGTTCGCACCTAAGGCTTTATCCACCGCTGCTCGCAGGCGTGGATTGTCATCGACGACGCCACCACCCAATCTTGCCGCTACCGTGATCTCACGAATCAGCTTCGTGTAGAGCTTGCCGCGTTTTTTGTCTTGAGCGGCTTTGCGGTGTTTGATGTTGGCCCACTTACTGTGTCCTGCCATGTCTGTCTTCCAATCCTTCTTGTTCCAGGCCGCTCCTCAATCGGTCAGCGACTACTCCGCCGTTTCAGAGCTGCCAGCATCTGCCGCGGGCACATTGACTGGCCCACGTAGACGTATATGTAAGTCTTTTAGTTGCTGATCTTCAACCTCTCCTGGCGCCGCCATCATGACGCAGGACGCACTTTGGGTCTTCGGGAACGCAATAACGTCGCGAATCGACTGAGTATTGGTCATGAGCATCACCAATCGATCCAGACCTAGGGCGATACCACCGTGTGGTGGGCAGCCATACTGCAACGCATCCAGCAGGAAGCTGAATTTCGATTGACCGGTTTCATCCATTCGCAACACGTCAAAGACGGCTTTCTGCATATCGTTGTCGTGAATCCGCAATGACCCACCACCCAGCTCGTAGCCATTTAGCACCACATCGTAGGCCGCTGCCTGAGCATTCGCCGGATCAGCCAACAACTCTTCTGGCGAGCACGTTGGGCGCGTAAAAGGGTGATGCTCGGCACTAAAGGCACCGTCCCGATCCTGCGAAAACATTGGCCAATCCACAACCCAACACGGTCGATACTGACCTTCCAGCATGTTCAAATCGTTGCCCAGCTCTCCGCGCAGCGCGCCCATGGCATCATTAACCACCTTGGCACTGTCCGCGCCAAAGAACACAAGATCGCCGCTTTCAGCACCAACCCGTTCCAGCACAGCACTAACCACACCTTCCGGGATAAACTTCAGAATCGGTGACTGCAAACCCTCGGCCCCAGCAGCAAGATCATTGACCTTGATATAGGCCAGTCCTTTCGCTCCATAACGTCCGACAAAGCTTGTGTAATCGTCGATCACTTTACGAGACAGCGATGCCGCGCCGGGCGCTCGCAACGCGACGATACGCCCCTGAGGGTCGTTCGCGGGGCCATTGAATACCTTAAACTCAACTTCCGTGAACAGATCAGCCACATCGACCAGCCGCAGGGGGTTGCGCAAATCTGGGCGGTCGCTGCCGAAATCGCGCATCGATTCTGCCCAGGTCAGCACGGGGAAATCTGGCAGCTCCACATTCAGTACTTGGGTAAACAACTTGCGCAGCATGCCTTCGGTCAGAGCCATAATATCGGCCTGACTGACAAAGGAAGCCTCGATATCGATCTGAGTAAATTCAGGCTGACGGTCGGCGCGCAAGTCCTCGTCCCGATAGCAACGGGCGATTTGGTAGTACTTGTCCATACCGGACATCATCAATAATTGCTTATAGACCTGTGGCGACTGCGGCAGCGCAAAGAACTCTCCCGGGTGGGTGCGACTGGGCACCAAGTAATCCCGAGCACCTTCCGGTGTTGCACGACTCAATGTCGGCGTTTCAACATCCCAGAAACCTTTTTCTTCTAAAAAGGAACGCACCGCACTGGTAATGCGTGCCCGGGCCTGCATACGCTGCTGCATTTCAGGTCGCCTCAGATCCATGTAGCGGTAACGCAGCCGGACATCTTCACCCGCTTCGGAATGCGCATCGAGTTGAAACGGTGGTGTTTTCGCTGCGTTGAGAATCACCAGCTCTTTGCCCAACACCTCAATCTCGCCAGTAGGCATGTCAGCATTAACGGTTCCTTCGGGGCGTGGACGCACCTTTCCCTTGGCTTGAAGCACATATTCGTTACGAACAGAGTCCGCCAAGGCAAAGCTTTGTTCTTCATCAGGGTCGAACACCACCTGCAGTACGCCAGTGCGATCGCGGATATCGAGAAAGATCACGCCACCATGGTCTCGGCGGCGGTGCACCCAGCCATAAATTTCTACTTCTTGGCCAGATTCTGTGGCTCTTAGGTCACCGCAATAGTGGCTGCGCATGGCATTACCCTTTGTTTTGTTTAACTTGTGTTGCGCTGGTCACAACGCGTATTCAATGAGGCGCTAACCCTTAACTACCGGAATCACCGCTGGTGCCACCGCTACCCGATCCGCCGGAGCTGCTATCACCGCCTGCGACATTCTTTTTCTTGCCGGACTTGAAGTCCGTTTCGTACCAACCACCGCCTTTCAGGCGAAACCCAGCAGCGGATATGATTTTCTTCAACGTGTCAGTGGCGCATGCCGGGCACGTTACTAGCGGTTCCTCGCTGATTTTCTGTACGGCTTCCATTTCATGGTTGCAGCTTTCGCAACGGTATTCGTATATCGGCATCTATATTACTTGGGATGTTGTTGATGTGTTCTAAGGGTCGCGCATGATCGTAAAAAAAACAGCAAAAATACAGTGATTTAGCGCCTTTTTTGTTGCCACCCCGTATTTGATCCGCTATAAATCCGCCATCGTTTCATTAGAAATGACAGGAAAACCTTTGGGTGTCCTTTGACGACAGAGCGTTTTCAAATCCGCGGTCGAATCAGTCGGAAATGTATCACCGCCGCTGACTCGATCACTGGGGGTCGATAATGCAGACCAAGCCTGTTCGACGTGAACTGCGTAGAACAGTCTTAACGGTTTTTATTAGGGATCATCAGGGTTTGGAAATGGGTTGCCGTTGCGGAAAAGAGTGAGACATGGGTCTGCTCACTTTCTGCTGATAGCTAGAAGGCACTGAGAGACAGGAACGCGGTAAAACCCCGCGCTCGATTGCGATACCAGCCATTGAGCAGTGAGTGGAATTACGCTGTTTAACTTTAAGATAAAGGACCAGTAATATGGCTACGCAAAAGAAAGCTCCGGCGAAGAAAGCACCAGCAAAGAAGGCTCCAGCTAAGAAAGCTGCCGCTAAAAAAGCACCAGTAAAGAAAGCACCAGTGAAGAAAGCGGCCGCCAAGAAAGCGCCAGCAAAGAAAGCTGCTGCTGCACCTGTAAAGAAGGCGCCTGGCATCAAGACAAAGATGACCAAAACCGCCATTCTGAATGAAATCGCAACAAACACTAACCTGTCTCGCGCTCAGGTCAGCTCGGTAATGGATGAGCTGGAATCTGTGATCGAAAGACACATTCGCAAGCGCTCTGCAGGCGAGTTCACGCTGCCAGGTCTGTTAAAGATCAAGGCTGCCAAGCGACCTGCGACCAAGAAGCGTATGGGCCGCAACCCTGCGACCGGCGAAGAAATCGTAATTCCAGCCAAGCCCGCAACCACTCGCGTTCGGGTGACTGCGCTGAAGAAACTCAAGGACATGATCGTATAATTTGATCGGCTTTGAGCGATTGAACCGGCCTTTGAAGTCATTCACAGGCCGGTTTTTTTTGCCTTATTTCTGATAACCGCCTCGGCGAGGGCTCATCGCACTTGTGATAAGTGCCCACCATTGTGTCTAATGCGTGCTTCGCCAAACAAACGACACCAACATGCGCCAATCCGCCTTGCTCCTCCCCACGCTGAAAGAAGATCCCTCTGACGCAGATATCATCAGTCATCGCCTGATGCTTCGAGCGGGTATGATCCGCCAGCTTGCTAGCGGCCTCTATACTTGGCTGCCCTTGGGTCTGCGGGTACTGCGTAAAGTCGAGCACATCATCCGTGAAGAAATGAACCGCAGTGGCGCCCAGGAAGTTTCCATGCCCGTCGTGCAACCTGCGGAGCTATGGATGGAAACCGGGCGCTGGCAAAAAATGGGTGACGAAATGTTGCGCATGCAAGACCGACACGGCCGCGATTTTTGCTTGGGACCAACTCACGAGGAGGTAATCACCGATCTGTTTCGTCGGGAAGTGCAAAGCTACCGTCAGCTGCCCATCAATTTTTACCAAATTCAAACCAAGTTCCGTGACGAACGCAGACCACGATTCGGCGTCATGCGGGCGCGGGAATTCACCATGAAGGACGCCTACTCCTTTCATTTGGATCAAGACAGCTTCGACGCGACCTACGAGGAAATGTATCGCTGTTACGAGCGCATTTTGAATCGCATGCAGCTTGAATTCCGTGCGGTTCAGGCCGATACCGGAAATATTGGCGGCGATAATTCTCACGAATTTCATGTGTTGGCCCAGTCCGGCGAGGACACCATTGCCTACAGCGACACGGGGACCTATGCGGCTAACCTGGAAAAGGCAGCAGCCCAGCCCCCCGGCAAAGCAACAGAGCCCTCAGAGGATATGACCCGAGTGGACACGCCTCATGCCAAAACCATTGAGGCTGTCGCGAAACAGCTGGGCCTGCCTCCCGAACAAAATCTCAAAACCTTGATTGTTGAAGGTGACGGCGAGTTCGGATCGAGCCTATACGCGATTATTCTGCGCGGCGATCACGAACTGAATGAAATCAAAGCGGCCAAGCTGCCCGGCGTGAAGTCACCCCTGGTATTTGCCAGCGAAGAGGCCATTACCAAGGCCATGGGAGCCAGCGTTGGTTCCTTGGGGCCGGTGAACTGCAACATTCCTATGTTCGTGGATGCTAGCGCAGCGGCTGTTGCCGATTTTGTTTGTGGCGCGAATGAAGATGGCGTGCACTTTCGCGGCGTGAACTGGCACCGCGACGTCGAGCTGACTGACGAGCAAACTGTCGACGCACGGAACGTTGTCGAAGGCGATACCGCCCCAGACGGCAACGGACAAATTAAATTCCTGCGCGGCATCGAAGTCGGCCACATCTTTCAGCTGGATCGTTCGTACAGTGAACCCATGCAGGCCGCGGTGCTGGATCAAGACGGCAACAACATTGTTCCTACCATGGGCTGCTACGGCATGGGCGTCACCCGATTGGTTGCTGCCGTCATCGAGCAGAACCATGACGACAACGGCATTACCTGGCCACTGCCACTGGCACCATTTCAGCTTCACATCATTGCCTTGAATGCGCAGAAGTCGGAAGCAGTGAAAGAGGCATCCGAAGTGCTTTATACCCAAGCCTGCGAGGCCGGTATTGACGTGTTACTGGATGATCGCGCCGAGCGACCTGGAGTCAAATTTGCGGAAGCCGATTTGATCGGCATACCTCACCGCGTCGTTATTGGAGACCGAGGCTTGAAAAATGGGGCGGTAGAATACCGTCAGCGTACCGATGACTCCGCCCAGGACCTCCCATTGGGCGACGTGCTCTCAAAAATTACGTAACCTGAGGCCCATTGGGTTGGGGGTTACAGCTGCGACGTTGCCTGTGCGGGGCCAGCCTTTGCGGCCAGCAGGGTCTCGGCGGTCTGAGGCCCCACCAAGATGCGATGCAGAGTCCCCTCTGGAGAAATCAGCACGCTCATGGGCAGCACGGTCGCTTCGTCATAGCCCAGCAAAAGCTGGGGGTCGTCAATCAGCGTAGGGAAGGCAATGCCAAGCGAGTCAATGGACGCCTGCAGCTCAACGCCTTCCAGATAATCGTAATTCACGCCAAGAACTGAAAAGCCATATTCAGAATCGTTCAGATGGTTGAGCTCGGGCACCTCCTCGCGGCATGGCCCGCACCAATCTGCCCAATAGTTAATCAACACCCATTCGCCTTGCCAATGACTCGGGCTCGTTATGGTGCCATCCGCCAAGCGCAAGGGGTTGGACGGCGCACTATCGACACAGCCGGTCAGTACAATGCTCAAGGCAAGAGCCAGCAAGCTGCTTCGCACCGAAAAGCGTTGGAACTGTGACGTTTGGCTTTGCAACATAGTTGTTTTCTTAAAAGTTTGATTAGCGCGGCGCAAATTCTCAATCTGGCCATGTCTTCTTGATGTGAATACCACATCAGCGCGCCTATACTCTTGCTATCCATATATGATGAGGCTGGCGTGCCAATTTACACCATTTACCACAACCCCCGCTGCTCTAAATCTCGACAAACACTCGAGCTGCTCAACGAACGCGGCATCGACCCCGAAGTGGTGGACTATCTGACGGCGCCATTGTCCACACAAGCGCTCCAAACCCTGTCACAGAAACTGCGTGTCAGCGTGGTCGACATGATGCGAACCAAGGAACAAGTGTTTAAGGAACTTGAGTTGGGTGACACTGGCGTCACTGATGATCAGCTTCTTCAGGCAATATCACAAAATCCCATCTTATTAGAACGACCCATCGTCGTTTGTGGTGATAGAGCCGTGATCGGCCGTCCACCGGAAAATGTACTGGAGCTGATATGAGCGACCCCTATGTCTTAATTTTGTATTACTCGCGCACCCTAGGAACGCAAAATCTCGCGCTGCATATGGCCCGAGGCGTGGACCAGGTCGCTGGCATTGAACCAAGAATTCGTACGGTGCCTCCGGTCAGTGCGGTAACCGAGCGCACCGCTCCCAGCGTTCCTGAAGACGGTGCCGTGTTTTGTACCAAGGAAGATCTGACCGGCTGCAGCGGCTTGGCGTTGGGCAGCGCGACCCGTTTCGGCAACATGGCCGCACCGCTGAAATACTTTCTCGATACCACAGCCGACCTTTGGGCGGGCCACCACTTGGTCGGCAAGCCTGCCAGCGTTTTCTGCTCCACCGGCTCGCTACACGGCGGCCAGGAAAGCACACTGCTCACCATGATGGTGCCGCTGCTGCATCACGGCATGCTGATCCAAGGCCTGCCCTACAGCTTACCCGGACTCAATCGCACCCAGAGCGGGGGGACGCCCTATGGTGTGACCCACGTCCAAGGCAAGGACGCTGACGCAAAGTTAACTGACGATGAAGCCCAGCTTGCCCAGGGCGCCGGCAAACAATTAGCGGAGCTGGCCATACAGCTACATAACGGCAAGTAACTCAAACCCTTTAACTGACGCTGGAATAACACCTCATGCAAGGATGGCTCTTTCTCACCTTTATTATGGTCGGCTCCCTACTCGGCATCACTGGCCTGCGACAGTTCTTCATCGATCCGCTACCCACCACCACGTTGAACGCGGTGTGGTTTTTTATCCAAGTCCTGCCGCTGCTGCTTTGCCTTCCCAGCGCTCTGCGGGGCCAGCTCAAGGGTATGTTCTTTCTATGCCTTGTGAGCACCCTTTACTTTATTCACGGCGTGCTGAACGTCTTCGATCCGGCGCTGTTTTATTGGGGTGCTGCCGAGCTGTTCTTCGCCTTGGGCCTGTGCGGCATAACCGCGCTATACGTGCGCAAGCTGCGGGAGTTTAATGCGGCAAATGAGATTGAGGAGTCCGCCGATCGGTAGGTCCGGCGGCTAATCCTCAGTGGATGATGGGCGGCTGGTCTACTACAACCACCGCCTCTGAATCTTCTACTTCCTGTACAAGGTATCGACGGGTGGTAATCCCTCCATCAGAAATTTCAGGCAGCTGCCGCAGAAATGCCTCGACTTGAGGCGAGGAAAGATGAGTCATCAGCGCATCCATATTTTCCCACTCCTGAAAAATAATCAGCGCATCCGGTTCCGCCAAACCCCGATAGAACTCGTAGGTTATGCAGCCGTCTTCTCCCCGCGTCGCGAGTACCAGCTCACGGGCCATTTTCAACGCCCGGTCAAACTGGCCGGATTTGATGACGATTGTGCCCTGCATAATAATCACGTTAGTTCATCCACCCATTCACCGTTAGCGTTTCAAGCAGTTCATCCACGATGGCCGGATCATCAATGGTGGAGGGCACAGTATATGGCTGACCATCAATCATCTTGCGAATCACCTGTCGTAAGATTTTTCCCGAGCGCGTTTTCGGTAACCGAGGCACCACGATAGCGCGCTTGAAGTTTGCAATCGGACCCACCGCGTTACGCACCGACTGGACCAGTTCGTCCTGTAGGGCTGCAAAATCTTGATTGATGCCATCCTTCATCAACAGCAAACCCACAGGAACCTGACCTTTTTCTGCATCGGCGATGCCGACCACAGCGCATTCGGCGACGGCGGGATGCTCCGCAACCACCTCTTCAATACGACCGGTGGACAAACGATGCCCTGCGACATTTATCACATCATCGGTGCGACCCATAACAAACACATAGCCGTCTTCATCACGGTAGCCTCCGTCACCGGTCAAATAAAAACCGGGATACTCGCTCCAATAGCTGTCTTCGTAACGCTGATGGTCACGCCAGACCGTGGGGAACGCACTCGGCGGCAGAGGAGCTTTGACCACGATCGCGCCTTCCTGATTCGGCCCAACCTCTTTGCCATCGGCATCCAGCACACGTAGATCCCAGCCCGGTGCAGGCAGCGTGCAAGAGCCCGCCTTGGATTCCAGCAGTTCGATGCCGGCCATGTTGGCGCAAATCGACCAGCCGGTTTCGGTCTGCCACCAGTGATCGATCACTGGAACGTCCAAATGTTCTTTCAGCCAATGATACGTCGGCGGATCGAGGCGCTCGCCGGCGACGAATTGGTACTGCAGGCTGGATATATCGTGCTTGGCAAGCAGCGCACAGTCCGGATCTTCCTTGCGCATAGCACGAAAGGCCGTGGGAGCCACAAAAAAACTCTTCACCTTGTGCTCCGCCAGGATACGCCAAAAAGCACCAGCATCCGGCGTCCTCACCGGCTTGCCTTCGTAAAGTATCGTCGTACAGCCAGCAAAGAGCGGCCCGTAAACAATATACGAGTGTCCAACCACCCATCCCACATCCGAAGCCGCCCAGTACACATCGCCAGCCTGAACCCCATAAACCGCACTCATGCTGTAGTTCAGCGCCACCGCGTGACCGCCGTTATCTCGAACAATACCCTTAGGTTTGCCTGTCGTGCCTGAGGTGTACAACACGTAGAGTGGGTCCGTCGCCTGCACGGGTACGCAGTCAACCGGCGACGCGGCATTTTCCCAAGCGTGCCAATCGATATCTCGCGGAGCCTGCAGGGTCGCTTCACACTGGTCACGCTGCAGCATGACCACGTGCTCGGGTTTGTGTTCGGCCAGATCAATGGCGTCATTCAACAACGGTTGGTAGGCGATGACTTTATCCACTTCGATACCACACGACGCCGCTAGCACAACCTTCGGACTGGAATCATCAATCCTCATGGCCAGCTCTTTTGGTGCAAAGCCACCAAACACCACAGAATGGATCGCACCAATGCGCGCACAGGCCAACATCGCTGCGGCAGTTTCCGGCACCATGGGCATATAGATAATGACCACATCGCCCTTGGATACACCAAGTTCGACTAGACCACCGGCGATGGTTGCGGTTTTCTCCAGCAGCTGCGAAAACGTAAAATGCTCGACGGTGTTGGTAACCGGCGAGTCATAGATCAGAGCGGTTTGATCGCCCCGCCCCTGCGCCACATGCTGATCCAATGCGACGTAGCAAGAGTTCAGCACCCCGTCCGAAAACCAACGCCACACACCATGTTCATCTTGATCAAGAACGGTCTGAGGCTTCGTGATCCAAGGAATACGGGAAGCCTGTTCTGCCCAAAAGCCCTGAGGGTCCTGCAACGATCTTGCATAGATCTCGGCATAACCCGTTTGATGATTGGCTGTTGGCATAGAGGCTCCTGAATTTCGTTTTGGCAAATGGGCGCAGCCATCAGTTAACGTTTGGACTGAACGCTTCGTCTCAACAAACTAATCTGCTCAAATCAGAGGCACCACGCGCGCCGGTCAAACACGCGAGATTTTATTGCTGAGTATATCGTTTGACTTGGGCTGGTTTAGGGCAACGCGCGATCAAATCTTTGTAGGCCTTCGTGCGCTTTCCAATACGCTTGTGCTCACAGTAAAAATCTACAGCACGCTCCCACGCGTCCACGCGACCGTGTTTGGTAATCGAGACTGTCGTATTCACGATTTTCAACCGAACCCGCGACATAACGCCAACCTGGAAAACCGGCGTCATGGTGCCGCTTTTCTCACGTTTCATCCGACACAAAATGCCCTTTACCTGTCCGGTCGCGTCTAGCTGAATCTCGCGATCACTTTTGTCTCGTGCTTTTTGCTGAAGGGTTTTCAGCTCTTCATCCCGGGCACCTGCTACCGCTTTGACCTCAGCTTTCTTCGCACCGCGCAGCCGCTTACTGTTCTCTTTCAGAGAGAAATATTCTTGGTATGTTTTTCCCTCGATCTGGCGTCGCACTCGATAACCATAAAATCGTGGGTTGTCTAGCAATTCTAAACTCATGAAAAACTCTTCCTTGCACATTATTATTTTTTTTTGGGACAGTTGCTCCCTCAAGCACCGGTCCAATCTATAGACAACCGTTAGCCCAAGTTTACTAACGACTGGCCTCTCTCCTTTCTTTTCAAAGATAAGGCCTCTTACTGTATTTAACCCGAATTCTGTTGGGTTTTCACGAGAGAAGGGACTGCATAGCAGAAAAAGATGCTTTAACCTGACACAACTCCTTGTTCTGTCAACTGAGCGATCTCTGTCGCCGTCAAACCGAAGTCGGCAAGCACCGATGCTGAATCCTCTCCGGGTACGCGCGGCGCTTGAATCGCCCCCGCCGGCGTTCTCGAAAATCTCGGCGCTGGTGCCTGTTGTAACACACCCGCCACCTCCTGATAGCTGTTACGCGCCACGTTATGCGGATGATCCGCGGCGTCTATCAGATTGAGCACCGGCGCAAAACACACATCGCTGCCTTCCATAATGTCGCACCACTGGGCTTGGGTTTTGGTCAGAAACACTTCCGTCAGCTTTGCCTTCAGTTCACCCCAACGACCTTTGTTCATCTGCGGCTGAAAGTAATCTGCATCTAGGCCCGCCTTCTCCATCAATAGCGCGTAAAACTGGGGCTCAATAGATCCTATCGAAACGTGCTCACCGTCCGCGGTTTCGTAGGTGTCATAAAAGTGCGCACCGCCGTCAAGCAAGTTCGTGCCCCGCTGAGTGTCGAATGCGCCGCTGGCCGACATAGAATAAAACATCGCCATCAGCGCGGCGGTTCCGTCAACCATGGCGGCGTCAATCACTTGCCCCTCATTGGATTTGGATACCTCCAACAGACCACAGACCATGCCATAGGCCAGCAACATGCCACCGCCGCCAAAATCGCCTACCAAATTCAGTGGCGGAACAGGCCGCTCGCCAGGCCGACCAATGGCATGCAGCGCTCCCGCTAACGATATGTAATTGATGTCATGGCCAGCAGCCTGGGCCATTGGTCCTTCTTGGCCCCAGCCCGTCATACGGCCATAGACCAGTCGAGGATTACGTGCCTGGCACTCGTCAGGGCCTAATCCCAACCGTTCGGTTACTCCCGGGCGAAAACCCTCGATCAGACCGTCTGCGCCTTCCACCAGGCGCAGCACAGTCTCGACACCTTCAGGACTTTTTAGATCCACGGCAATGGAGCGGCGATTTCGAGTCAGCACGTCCTTCGGCGCTTCGGTGGCCTGGGCCGCAGCGATACGCTCCACACGAATCACTTCAGCCCCCATGTCTGCCAGCATCATGCCGCAAAAAGGTCCCGGGCCGATGCCCGCCAGTTCGATGATTTTAAACCCGTTCAATGGACCCATGATTTACTCCCCATATCTCGTCGTGCGTGTTTTAACGTTCAGCCGTCAATCTTACGGGCGACGGCCAATTTCAGCCACCAGCTAAATGCCATAAACTGTTATTCGACAATCAATCACCGGCCAAAGCCAAAAGCCAATGCGGAAAATTATTCACTGCGACTGCGACAGCTTTTACGCGTCAGTGGAAATGCGGGATGACGCGAGCCTGCGCCAATTGCCCATCGCTGTCGGCGGCAGCGCAAGCCGGCGGGGCGTGATAGCAACCTGCAACTACGAAGCTCGCAAGTACGGCCTGCATTCCGCCATGCCAATGGCACAGGCACTCCGACTCTGCCCAGATCTCGTCGTCGTGCCGACAAATATGGAAAAGTACCGGGTTGAAAGTAAGCGGGTGCAGAGCATCTTCTACGATTACACGGACTTGGTGGAACCACTGTCTCTGGACGAAGCCTTTTTGGATGTGAGCGAATGCAAGCGGCATCGCGGCAGCGCAACGCGTATCGCCGAGGAGATACGCAATCGAGTGCGGGAAGAGGTCGGCATCACCATTTCAGCCGGCATCGCGCCAAATAAATTTCTGGCTAAAATCGCCTCAGACTGGAAAAAACCCGACGGCCAATTCACCGTGACCCCTCAAGACATTGAAGCGTTCATGGTCGACCTGCCCGTGGCCAAAATTTTTGGCGTGGGCTCTGTCACGGCGAAAAAGATGAGCGCCATGCAAATTCATACCTGCGGCGATTTACAGCAGGTCGACGCCAGCGAGCTGGCCAAACGCTTCGGCAAATTCGGCACCCGCCTGCATCAACTGTGCCGAGGCCAAGACGAGCGCCCTGTCAGCCCCAACCGCGTCCGCAAATCCATCAGTACCGAACGCACCTTCGCCGAGGATCTGCCTACCTTGGCCACATGCGAAGCTCAACTGCGGCCGTTGTTTGAGGATTTACAGCGTCGAATTGCCAAGGCGCGATGCGAACATCGAGTAAAAAGCCGGGGGCTCAAGCTGCGGTTTGAAGGATTCGACACAACAACCGTTGCGAGCACAGGACAAGATATGTCCATCGAGAGCTATCTGCATTTGCTTAAAACCGCATGGGATCGCCAGCAAAAGCCCGTGCGGCTTATTGGTCTGGGGGTACAGCTGCGCGCAGACGATAACCCTGATCAAACCACTTTGTTTGGCGAAGATCCCGAAACCGATCGCTAACTGGAAAACTGAATGTCAGCAAAGCGCGCATAGAGCTCACTGTCCTTGACCAATTCTGCGTGCGTGCCGCTCGCAATTAACTCGCCTTCTTCAAAGACCAAAATTCGATCAGCCTGCCGAACTGTCGATAGCCGATGGGCAATCACCAAGATCGTCATCTCGCCTTTCAGCGCCTCCACACTTCTGCGGATGCTTTGCTCGCTTTCCGCATCCAGCGCACTGGTGGCTTCATCCAACAGTAAGAACGCCGGTTCGGCAATCAGCGCCCGGGCAATGGCAAGCCGCTGTCGCTGACCTCCAGACAATCCGACCCCATCCTCCCCCAGCATGGTCTGAAGCCCTTGAGGCAAGGCATCCACAAAGGCTTTTGCGTTAGCTAACGCCAAGGCGCGGTTTACTTGTTCATCTGTCGCACTTGGCTGGGCATAGATCAGGTTGTCTCGCACAGTGCCCGAGAACATCGACGGCGTCTGGGGTACAAATCCAAAGGCATTTCGCAGAGCATGCAAACTGAGTTCTCGCGTATCGATGCCCCCCATGGAAATCGACCCACTATCAACATCATAGAAGCGCTGCAGCAAATCGAAGAACGTGCTCTTACCCGCACCCGATGGGCCAACTAAGGCCACCATCTCGCCGGGCTGCACCTGAAAACTCAAATCGTTCAGCACGCGCTGATCCGGCCGGCTAGGATATCGGAACCCCACATTTTCCACCGTCAGATCCAATGACTGCACAGGTGGCAGAACGTCTATTGGGCCGTCTTTGATTTCGCTTGGCGACTCCAGCAACTCCACCAGACGTTCTGTCGCCCCAGCCGCGCGCTGCAAATCACTCCAAACCTCTGAGATCGCACCGACAGAACCCGCCACAATGAACGCATAGAAGATAAAGGCCGCCAAATCGCCGGGGCTCGTGCGACCGCTCAAAACGTCTTGGCCGCCGACCCAGAGCAAGGTGGCCACAGCGCCAAACACCAGCAGCATAACCACCGCGACCAAGACGGCTCGCAACCAAACCCGCTGCAAGGCGACAGACAAGGCGCGCTCCACAACCCGGCCAAACTCCGCGATATCCGCTCCTTGATGGTTGAAAGCCTGAACGATTTTTATGTGCCGAAAGCTCTCGCTCACGTGACTGCCCACATCGGCCAGTCGATCTTGATTGGCACGGGACAGCGACCGCACTCGACGACCAAAGAAAATCACCGGCAGGACCACAAAGGGCACGCTGGCCAACACGATCAATGACAGCTTGGCATTGGTCACAACCAACAGCACCATGCCGCCCAGAAACATCAGTATGTTGCGCAGCGCAATCGAGACAGACGAGCCGATCACAGTTTGCAGCAAGGTCGTATCCGTCGTGACCCGAGACTGAATTTCGCTGGGCGCATTGTGTTCAAAGAAGCCCGGATGCAGGTGAACCAGATGATTAAATACCGCGAGACGAATATCGGCACTCACCTGCTCACCCACCCAAGAGACAAAGTAAAAGCGAATAAACGTGCCTGCCGTGAGCACGACGATAAAGGCAACAAAGAGCGATAACGATTGATTGAGCAGGGCCACCTCGCCACTGGCAAAGCCACTGTCGATTACCAGCCGAATGCCTTGGCCCAGAGACAGTGTTGCACTGGCGGTAACAATGAGCGCAATACTGGCGATCACCACTTGGGGCAGATAGGGGCGCAGAAATGAAAACGCCGGACGAAGCCGGCGCATGTTCTTGGAGGTGGGTCTTTCTTCTTCTGTCATCGCCCTATTATGGCGCGTTTGGCCTGTCGCACACCACCATCAAGCAGCCTACTTACAATCTTTTGGTACCCGGGCGTTCTGGGTGAGCATCTGGCTAATATGCAGGATGCCATCGTAATCTCCGGCAAAACCATCCGAGCGTTCATCGTGGGGATGACCAACAAACTCAATATAGATTTCCTGATAAGGCTCGCTGGTCGATTCCTAATGAACGGCTCGCAATTCGGCACTAATCGACCCCCAACCGTGACTCACCCAGTACACCATGGAGTCGCCGCAGGCTCCAAAGGTATCAACCTCATGGCCGTGGACATAAAGCCCAGCATATTTTTGATCTTGACCAGAAACGCAGGCCGTCGTCAGGAACACAGCGAACACCAATGAGTATTTTTTCATGCAGCGCCCCAAAAATATTTGTCTCAAAGAGATCTGTCATTGGGACATTTGAGTGTCATGGGCGGCATTCTTCAATCACCTCTGACCAACCTGTTGCTCATCACGACAACAGGGTCCCGTACGTAATCAATTGCCTGATAAACTCGCTCTGCCTGCAAATTCGATTGCCGGATCATCAGGTTAATCTTCGGGCATTCATGACAGGCCAGTCGCGCCTCCACCACCTGCATCAATTCTCGGGCCAAGCCCCGATTTTGATCTAGGGGTCACTGCAAGATAATTCACGCTACCTCGATGGCCGTCGTAACCGAACATCACCGTGGCGACGATCTCGCCCTGGCAGAGACCGACAAGAAAACCGTCCGCGAGTGACATAACTTGCGCGCAATGTCCTTCACCGGATCGTTCCAAGCAACAGCCAAACCACACGCTTTCCAAATTGCGACGACACGAGCTTCATCGGCCTTCTCTTACGTTCTGACGTCCAATAGTTCTGCCTTGCCACGCTGACAAAAAAGTCTAACGTTTCTTCCAATTGTGTGAACTGAAGCAGTTCACACAATCCGCAGGCTTCCCAGTTTTCCAAAGCGATTTGAGATCACTCGGCGGAGCCGTTATCTTGCCCGATCTACTTGGCATACTCGGCGAGCCCGGAGGCATCTTGGAAACATTGGAATTTCTTGAAAACGAAACCGGCGAAAATCCCGCTGGCTGCGTCATATGGATGCATGGCCTCGGAGCCGATGCCACAGATTTTGAACCCATCGTGCCGCTGCTGCCGCTGGACGTAGACCTGCGTTTTGTTTTTCCCAACGCGCCGATTCGGCCCATTACCGTCAACGGCGGCATGGAAATGCGCGGTTGGTACGACATCGACCCGTCATCCCCCTTGGCCAGTAACGACGATATCCGCGAGTCCGTAGACACCATCAATCAATTGGTAGACGCCGAAGTGGCCCGCGGCTTTGCCTACGATCAAATTACCATTGCCGGTTTTTCCCAAGGCGGTGTCATCGCGCTGGAACTCGGTTTAGCCCACCCACAACGACTACGCGGGATTATGGCGCTTTCCACCTACGTGAATGACCACGAGCATCTCACCGAACGGGTTGGCTTTGCCAATGTGGAAACCCCGATTTTTATGGCGCATGGGGTTAACGACCCGATGATTCCCATCACCCGAGCCATTACCTCGCGACAGGCGTTGATGGATCTGGCGTATCCGGTGCAGTGGCAGGAATACGCTATGGGCCATCAGGTTTGCCCGCAACAAATTACGCACATAGGCCAATGGCTGAACACGATCTACACCTCATAGAAAACGCCACGGACACGGCAGGGCTTACGCCGTTGGCGGCAACGCCTGCGGGATGGGTCGATTGCGTGCTGGCTGATTTCGATGCCTTCCTTCAAGACCACGCGTCTGCGGAAAAAAAAGCGTCCGGCATGGCGTTGAGCATGGTTTCCCACTACCCAGATCAAACAGCATTGGTTGCGGCCATGGTCGACTTGGCGGTTGAAGAGCTCAATCATTACAAAGAAGTGATGCGCTTGCTGATGACTAAGGGCGTGACGCCCGCGGCGGATCAAAAAGATCCCTACGTTACGCGCCTCAACAAACTGGTGCGCAAGGACTCCGAGTTCTTTTTACTGGATCGCTTGCTGGTTGGAGCCATCGTCGAACGTCGGGGCGCAGAACGTTTTGGCTTGGTCGCGACACGCATTGAGGATGTTGAACTGCAAAAGTTTTATCTCGCCATTGCCAAAAGCGAGGCCCGCCACTGGCACTTGTTTGTCGAACTCGCCAGAGACCTCTGCCCGCACCTGCCTGTGGATGCGCGGTTCTGCGAGCTGGCTGAGACAGAAAATGCCTTGATCGCAGAATTGCCCCTGCGTCCGGCCCTGCATTAAACGACGCCAACCATCGGTGATCGAACGCTATCTCGCCAACTACGCTGAGCCTGAAGCGCAAGCCTTGGCCTCTGCTTATACGTTACCAGAGAACCTGAACGGTAAGCCGCTGCAAGACACTCGAGTCTGGCAAGGCTGCTTGGTGATCCCCGCCTTTGACGAGACCTTCGAACCTCTGCATCAGCAGCTCACGTCCTTGGCCTCCGCCGATGTGCTGGTCATTTTGGTGGTCAACGCGCCTGAAGACGCGAATCCAAGCGCTATTGAAGACACAATCGTCCTTCTCAACACGCTTCATAACCAAGACTATGATCATGTCATTGTGGTGGACCGAGCCAGCAACGGTCTGCGCCTGAACCCCAAACAGGGTGTGGGTTTGGCGCGAAAGATTGGCTGCGATTTGGCGCTGGCGCTTCGATTCGCCGGTCGCCTGCGTTCGGACTGGATTTTGCAGAGCGATGCCGACGTGGTTTTTCCGGCCGGTTATACCGACTTGCTGCACCAAAGACCCGTTCACAGTTCCGCTGGCGCACAAATTTTTCCGCACAGTCATTACAGCAGCGACCCTACCCTGCATTACGCAGGTCAACTCTACGACCAGCATATGAGCTACTACGTTGCCGGACTCGCCATGGCGGGCAGCCGTTACGCTCATCACAGCTTGGGCAGCACTATCGCCGTGCACGCCAAGTCTTATGCTGCGGTGCGCGGTTATCCAAAACGTAGCGCCGGCGAAGACTTCTATCTGCTGAACAAAGTACGCAAACTCGCGCCGATTGAACGCTTGCAAGGCCCAACCCTGTCCATAGAGGCCAGACTCTCCGCTCGGGTGCCATTTGGTACGGGGCCTGCCCTGAGAAAGATTGTTGAAAGCTTGGCTACCGACCCCACCGGCGGCAGTTACCTCAGTTATCACCCGGCCTGTTTCTCTCTGCTCGGCAGTGCTCTTAGCGCGTTGAACCAGTGGGCCGAAGATCCGCGTCATGCCATTCACTCCGACGTATCCCGCCGTCTATCTGCGCTGGGTTTCGACGGTTTTGCCGGCGGTTTAAGCAAACAGCAAATCTCTGCGGAGCAGCGGCGTCGCTCAGTAGACGATTGGTTTGACGGGCTAAAGACTCTGCAGTTTATCCACGCCTGCCAAGAGACCCACGCCGACCAGTCGCTGACTCGCACACTGGCCAATCTAGAATCTGCATTTCGCCGCAAAGTCTTTGAATTTCAAACAAATAGCGGTTAACAGACAGCGCCTTTGAACGTAAACTGCTGCCCGCTAAATCGCGCGTTTGCCGAGCCACGGATGTGATGCTGATACGCCTGCGCGCTGAGATACCATGAACTCTTCCCGAGCCCACATTCACGGTTCCAAGAAAAGAAGCAAATGAACAAGATTTTTATCGACGGACAAGCTGGCACGACAGGCCTACAAATCAGCGAGCGCTTAGCAGCCCACGCCGACATTGAGGTACTCCACGCTGATCCAGCCACGCGGAAAGACCCAGCCGCCCGGGCAGGTCTCTTGGCCAGCGCTGACGTGGCTATCCTGTGTCTTCCCGATGATGCCGCTAAGGAGTCCGTTGCATTAGCCGCCGGGAAAACGCGGATTTTAGATGCAAGTTCGGCATTTCGAACTCATACGGACTGGCAGTACGGACTACCAGAACTGACCGCGGACAGCCGCCCGGCCATTGCCAACGCACAATTTGTGAGCAACCCCGGCTGCTACCCGCAAGGTTTCTTGCTGCTCGTTCGGCCACTGATTGACGCTGGACTGCTCGCCCCCTCGACACCGCTGAGGTGCAACGCCGTCTCGGGCTATTCCGGCGGCGGGCGTCAAATGATCGAGCAATTTCAAAGCATGGACGGCGCGACCGCTAACGCCATTGCGGTGCAAAGTTACGGGTTAGACCAAGGTCATAAACATCTGCCCGAGATGAGCCAGTACAGCGGCAGCACTAATACCCCGCTATTTGTGCCAACGGTTGCCAACTACGATCAAGGCATGCTGACCCAAGTGCCGTTGTTTGCCAGCGAGCTTGGCGGCGCAACGCCCAAGACCGTGCACGCGGTGCTAGCCCAGCGTTATGCCGACGAGCCTTTCATTCACGTCGGCGACTTCGGCGATCGCAGCATGCTGCAAGGCAACTACTTGAACCCCACAGGCCGTAACAATACGAACCACATGGATTTATTCGTCTTTGGTGACGAACAACGGCTGGTGCTGTGCGCTCGGTACGACAACTTGGGCAAGGGCGCAGCAGGAGCTGCCGTACAGAATCTAAACTTAATGCTAAAAATCGAAGAGACCACAGGACTATGACCACGACTGCCCAATCAACGCCGCTGGCGGAACAACCAGAGCAAGCGATCCGCGAACAATTGTCGCAATGGCAAGGTCAGTACAACGGTCTGGGCGGCGGCAATTTGAAACTCGACTTGAGCCGCGGCAAGCCAGGCATTGAACAGGTCAGCTTAAGCGACGGCTTGGACGGCATATTACAGGGCAACTACATCTCCGCAGACGGTACAGATACGCGAAACTACGGCGGCACTCGAGGGATTCAAGAAGCTCGCGAACTGGGGGCTCAGATCATGGGCGTGCCGGTCGAAAATACGATTGCGACGGGGAATTCCAGCCTGAGCATCATGCATCTGGTTCTGCGTACCGCGATGGATCTGGGCCTGTGGGGTGATGAACGCCGTTGGTCTGCTAACACATCTGAAACATCCCGTCCTAAACTGCTCGCCCCGGTGCCCGGCTACGATCGTCACTTTGTTCTAACCAAGCACTTCGGCATCGATCTCATCCCCATACCGATGACAGAGGATGGGCCTGATATGACAGCAGCTACTGCGGCGGTAGCGGACCCAAGCGTCAAAGGCATTTGGTGCGTACCCAAGTACTCCAACCCGACCGGCTGCACCTACAGTGATAAGGTCGTCGAGCATATAGCCGGACTGGCAAACACCGCTGCCGCCAATGACTTCGTCGTGCTCTGGGACAACGCCTACGCGGTTCATGACCTGTACGAAGCAGGTGATTCGCTGGCGTCTGTCTTCAACGCAGCAACCGCGGCTGGTACGCTGGATCATGTTGTGCAATTTGCCTCCACCTCAAAAATCACCCACGCCGGTGCCGGTGTCGCATTTGCTTCGGCATCCACCGCAGTGCTCGACGCATTGGACAAGCACTATTCGGTTTTCACCGTTGGGCACGACAAAGTCAATCAGCTGCGCCATGTGAAGTTTTTGCAGGGCCGTTTAGCCGAGCATATGGCCGCACACGCCGCCATCATTCGGCCAAAGTTTGAATTGGTCGAAGACATTTTTTCCCGCGAGCTCGGCGGTCTGGGCATTGCGTCTTGGACCAAGCCCAAAGGCGGCTACTTCGTGTCGCTGGATGTCCCCCCAGGATTGGCCCGTAAAATAATTGCCATGGCGAAGGCTGTGGGGCTTACACTGACACCCGCGGGTGCCACCTTTCCAAACGGCGATGACCCACAAGACCGAAACATTCGTATTGCACCAACCTTTGGTTCGCTGGAAGAAATTCACGCCGCCATGGACATTCTGACGCTGTGCATCAAAACAGCTTCAGCAGAACAGATCTTGGACCGCGGCTAACGCTGTCTGCGATTGATCACATACCAAACACATTAGGATCCTATGTCAGATCAACCTACAAACACCGAATCCGAATCATCCGACGACGCTACGCCGACGGATAACCTTCACGTCGCCGACGCCGAGCAGACCGATGCTGCAGAAACGGAAGCCGTAGAATCAGAATCTATAGAATCAAAGGCTGTAGAAACAGAGACTCTAGAAACGGAGGCTGAGACCGTAGAGACGGACGCCAGCGTGGCAGAGACAACGGAGACTGTTGACGCCGTAGAGGCGACCACCGACCTTGCCGAACAGGCAGAACAGGCAGAACAGATAGATGACGCGGTAGAAGCAGAGCTCGCAGCTGAGGTGGAAACAGATACAGAGATAGAGGCAGAGGCGGAAAAAACCAACGACACCGAAGGCGATGCAGACGCAATCGCAGCACCAGCCGCAGTTCCGATCAAATTTGAAGAGTTGGCCCTACCCGAGCCCATGCTCGAAGCAATCACGAAACTTGGCTTTGAAGAATGCACGCCGATTCAGGGACGCTCCTTGCCATTCAGCTTGTCGGATTACGACGTCACCGGCCAAGCCCAAACCGGCACCGGCAAAACCGCCGCCTTCTTGATTACCCTACTGACTCGCTTTTGGGAAAATCCGCCTCAGGAACGTCCAAACCTTGGCACGCCGCGAGCGCTGGTACTGGCTCCCACTCGAGAGCTGGCGATGCAAATTGAAGGCGACTCCAAGGGTCTGGCCAAGTACATGGATATGCGCACGGTTTGCGTGGTCGGCGGCATGGACTTCGATGGACAAAGGGCTGAGTTGGCCAAGGGTCCGGTGGACGTATTGGTCGCGACTCCCGGCCGTTTGATCGACTTTTTGGAACGGCGCGACATCAACCTCAGCAAGGTCGAATGCCTAGTGATCGACGAAGCCGACCGCATGCTTGACATGGGGTTCATTCCCGACGTGCGCCGCATCGTTTATCAAACACCGCATAAGCGAAAGCGCCAGACACTGTTTTTCTCAGCAACCTTTAACGACGCCGTGATGAGATTAGCGGATTCCTGGACCATTGATCCCGAGCATATTGTGGTTGAGCCCGAGAGCGTGGCTACAGACACGGTGGATCAGAAATTTTGGTTGGTAGAAGGCAGAAAACGGCGACGTATCCTGCTGGACTTCATCAATCATGCTGAACCGGAACGCGCCATTATTTTTGCCAATCGTCGAGACAGAACTCACAAACTGGTGGAGTACTTGAAGAAAAAGGGTATCCCCTGCGAAGGCTTGGCCGGCGACGTGCCGCAGAAGAAGCGGCTGTCCACACTGAATAAATTTAAAAGCGGCGAACTGAAATACTTGGTCGCCACCGACGTTGCCGGTCGTGGCATCCACGTCGACGGCGTGACTCATGTGATCAACTACGAGTTACCTGACGACGCGGAAGACTACGTGCACCGGATTGGACGTACCGGTCGTGCCGGCGCCACCGGCACCGCGATCAGCTTCGTGTCTGAAGACGATGCCTTTAATTTGCCCGCACTTGAGGAATACCTGAGCACGAGCATTAAGTGCATCCAGCCAGACCTGCTGCCCGAGAGCTAAGCCCCATGAGCAATGCCTGCGACAACAACGTGACACCGCGGGCGACTCAGGTCGCCGTTGTTCAGCACAGCGCGGGCACGGATGTAGAACACAATCTCAGTACGCTGGAAACCCTGAGTAACCAGGCCGCCAGCGAAGGCGCGCAGCTCATCACATGGGCAGAAGCCTTTGCCTACTTGGGCCGACACGACGGCAAGAAAGAAATCTTGGAGCCATTGCCCGAAGGTGGCCCTATTCTGCAGCGATGTCAGGCGTTAGCAGTAAAACTGAACTGCGATTTGTTGTTGGGCGGTTTCCATGAGGCCATGCCCGGCGACCCGGACCGGTGTTACAACACCAGCGTGTACCTGAACAATCAGGGCGAAATCACCGCCACGTACCGCAAGATTCATCTGTTTGATGTGAGCATCCCCAACGGACCGCAGCTGATGGAATCCAAACAAACCGGCCCCGGCGACAAAGCCGTCTGCGTCGACAGCCTGATGGGCACCTTGGGGCTCACGGTATGTTATGACCTGCGGTTTCCCGCCCTATACCAGCGCTTGGTCGCCATGGGTGCGGTGGCCTTGACGGTGCCCTCTGCATTCACTGCCACCACCGGCGCAGCGCATTGGCATGCCTTGCTGCGGGCACGCGCAATCGAAAGCCAGAGCTATGTGATTGCGCCGGCACAACATGGTGCACACAGTGCGAATCGGGCATCGTATGGGCACTCCATTATTATCGACCCATGGGGCGAAGTAATTGCCGAGTTACCACAGGGCGACGGTTACGCCATTGCCAAGGTAGACCCGGCCCGTGTTGCTGACATTCGTCGCCAAGTACCCAGTCTGGCTAACCAGCGCCCCTTCACCTAGGACCCCATTAACTCAGGCAACCGCAACGAGCAAAGGCCATGACAGAATTCGATCAAAACAACAAAACGGTCAATAACGCCGGTCGCGGCCTGCTGATCTTTGCGGCCCTTATCGTCATTTTGGCGGGTCTGAAATCTGCACAAACCATCGTCGTACCCATGTTGCTGGCTGTGTTCATCGCCACCATCGCCGCGTCGCCCCTTTTCTGGTGCAAGTCCAAGGGCTTGTCCAACGGCTTGGCGCTTACGTCTGTGGTGTTAGGCATCTTCCTTGCCCTTGGTCTGATCGCTGCCTTGCTCACCCAAAGCACGTCAGACTTTTCCGCCAAACTGCCCTTCTACCAAGAAAGGCTTTCCAATTTGCAAAACGACGCCTTGGTTCTACTGCAAAGCTGGGATATCCCCCTTGATCCAGCCCTGCTTGCCGACGCATTTCCCCTTGGGTCTTTGCTCACCCTCGCAGGAAGCGCCCTGCGCAGTTTGGGCTCTGTACTGAGCAACGGGTTTTTGATTATTTTGACGGTGATTTTTATTCTGGCCGAAGCCACCAGCTTTTATCCCAAACTACGAGCTGTACTGACCCACCCTGAACGAGATCTCGCGCATTTCGGTCGCGTCACGGGCACCATGAACCGATACATCGCCATCAAAACCTCTGTCAGTCTCTTCACGGGCGTCATGGTCACCGCTTTTTTGTGGGCCTTGGACGTCGATTTCCCGGTGCTGTGGGGACTGGTCGCCATGTTACTGAACTTCATTCCCACCATCGGCTCCATTATTGCCGGGATACCGCCAGTGCTCTTGGCCTTGGTACAGCTTGGTCCCACCGAAGCCGGCCTGGTCGTGCTGGGCTTTTTCCTCGTCAACACAATCGTGGGTAATATTTTGGAGCCCCGTTACATGGGCAAGGGCCTTGGCTTGTCGGCTCTGGTGGTCTTCGTCTCCTTGATTTTCTGGGGCTGGCTTCTCGGACCCGTCGGTATGCTGCTGTCCGTACCGCTGACGATGAGCGCAAAAATCGCCTTAGAGGCAAATCCGAACACAGCGTGGATCGCGCGCTTGCTGGCACCGGCTCAAGAACTCGCCGAATGGTCGCCTGACCCGGAGCCGACGCTGGAACATGCGGGCTCTCCCGATGGCGCTACCTCATCATCGACGAACACGGACGGGGAGACGGTGTGAGCCAGTACGAACGCCCCAACATTGCACAAATGCAAGGCTACGCCTCCGGCGAACAACCCGAAGATGGCCGCAGCATCAAGCTAAACACCAATGAAAACCCGTACCCGCCCAGCCCGAGGGTAGCGGCCGCACTGGCGTCATTCGCGACCGAACAGCTGCGCATTTACCCACAGCCAGACGCGCGATTACTGCGTCAGGCCATTGCCGAACACCACAACATCAGCATAGAGAGCGTGGTGATTACCCACGCGGGAGACGAAGCATTGCGTCTGGCCATTACCACCTTCGTTCCCCCAGACGGCGTTGTGGCCTCTACTGAGCCAACCTACTCCCTGTATCCGGTGCTGGCGCAAATTCAGGGCGCCAGCATGTTTACCCAAGCGTTGTCCGCCGATTGGTCATTGCCCAGCGATTTCGCAGCCAAGGTCAACGCCGCCGGTGCTCAACTCACCTGCGTGGTGAACCCCCATGCGCCCAGCGGTTACTTCACGGCCATTGAACAACTCCGCGAACTCGCCAACGACCTAACCGGTGTGCTGCTGGTGGACGAGGCCTACGCTGACTTTGTCGATACCCAAGACGCTACCGATGCAACCGGGCTAGTAGGCGAACGGGACAACGTGCTGGTTCTGCGCACCTTCAGCAAAGGCTACAGCTTGGCCGGTTTGCGACTGGGCTACCTGCTCGGCCACCCATCGCTGATTCAGCCGATTCTGGAAAAAACACGGGACAGCTACAACGTCGACGCCATCAGTCAGGCGGTCGGCTTGGCGTCGATTCAGGACCAAGACTACGCCCAACAAACCTGGGCAGCGGTGCGAAAGGATCGCGAGGTGCTTGCCGGCGGGCTGCACGCCTTGGGCTTCAGCGTGGCCGCCAGCCAAACCAACTTTTTGCTCGCCAAAGCCCCGGAGGGCGCTGTCGCTGAATCGCTTTATCTCAGTCTCAAAGCCAGCGGCATACTCGTACGCTACTTCGCCACACCACGCCTGCGCGATTCCCTGCGCATTACCGTCGGCACCCCAGAACAGAACGCACAGCTTCTGGAGCAACTGAAGATCCTGCTGAAAAACTGAGGCAGCACCCACCACCGGTTTGGTGATCGACCTTCTCTCGCGTAATCTCTTACCGTTGATTTACCACTTGGAGAGGAGAGACCATGACCCAACTACCTGCCGTAAGCCTAGCCGCAGTGCCCGGCCGCCGACTGCGCACCATCGAACTGGCCCAAGAAATTGAACGCCGTGGTTTCCCCGGCATTTTCGGCCCGAGCTTAGGCGACAGTCTTTCGCTGTGTAACGCCATCGCGTTAAACACCACCGACGTCATGATCGGTACCAGTATCACGCCGATCTACACCCGCAACGCGACGGACTTTGCTCAGACCGCTGCGTTCTTACACGAGGTATCTGAGGGTCGTTTTCGCTTTGGTGTTGGCGTCAGCCACGCACCGGCCCTGAACCGTATGGGCATTACCGCCGGTAAGCCGCTGAGCGATATGCGCCAATTTGTCGAAGACATGCAGGCCGTGCCACGAGTCGGTGACCTGCCACCCATCGTATTGGCCACCCTGCGAGACAAAATGATTCAGCTGGCTCAAGAGATTGGCGGCGGCATGGTATTCGCTAACGGCGCACGCTCACATATGGCCCATTCTCTTGGCAACCTCAGTGACGAGACCAAGGCACGGGACGACTTCTTTATCGGCAACATGATCCCCACATGCGTCAGCGATGACAAAGAGGCAGCAGCAGCGGTGTGCCGTAAAACATTGACCAGTTACGCCTTCCTGCCCAACTACCGCAACTACTGGAAAGAAGCGGGCTTCGAAGAGGAAATGAACGGTGTCGAGGCCGCCATTGCTGAAAAAGACTACGACCGCGTGCCGGAGTGCTTGTCCGACCGCTGGCTGGCGGACACCACACTGTTCGGTTCTGCCCGCGACGTACGCCAGGGCATCGAAGCCTGGTTCGACGCCGGTATCAAAACACCGATCATCGTGCCTTCCGCCGTCACCGGTGGTCAGATGCAGGCCATGGACGAATTCTTCGCCCTCTGGGACTGATGTCCACCACCCTCCGAACACTCTGGTTGATCCGCCATGCCAAGGCCGACAACCCGGTGTTTGGCGAGACCGATGCCGAACGCCAGCTCGCCCCTCGGGGGCTGGCCGATGTGCAACGCCTGTCGAAGCATCTGGCGCGACATAACCCGGCGCCGCCCCAGTGGCTGTGGGTTAGCGCGGCAACCCGCACACGACAGACCGCCGAGCCTTTAGCCGACCTGTGGCACAGTCAGGTGATCTACGAGCCGTCGCTGTACCTTGCTGACACGCTCACCTTGCTGGACTGTCTGCAAGGCACACCGGATGACTGCTCAAGTGTTGCGCTGATTGGGCACAATCCGGGAGTCAGCGACTTAGCGCATCTTTTGCTGGGTCAAGAGGATCACCAAACAGTCCCACCGGATCTGCCCACGTTGGGAGTGGCGAGATTAACCTTTCAAGGCGATTGGCCAGAATTAGGGGCCGGACGCTGTCGGCTCGCCTCATATCTGACACCGAAAGGACTGAGAACAGGACGTTAACCGCGTCATACAACGCAAAAACTCCTCAACACTGGTGCAAAACAGGGGTGTTATTACACATCGTCTTGGATACCCTTGATCCACCAAACACTCACAAAAAACGGAATCGTTATGGAATTTCCTTCCTTTCTCGTCCTTTGCGTTATCGCCTTCTTTCTCTGGCGCATCAGCGATCAAATGCCTGACGTGCTGTTTCGCCTCAGCGAAGTACAAAAAGACATTGCCGAACTGCGCCGTCAGAACGAAGACTCCCACCGAGCCTAAGCCACGATGAAAATGGATTGGCGAATTTTCATGGGCCTATTTTTGACCAGCGCTTGGCTGATCACAGGCTTTTTGTACATCAGCGGCAGTGTGGGCTGGTCAGGATTCATATCATTACCCGTAGAAGAAATGGGCAGTTTCTTAGAGGGCGCCTTTGCTCCGCTGGCGTTTCTTTGGTTGGTTATCGGGTATTTTTTGCAGCAGCAAGAGTTGATTCACAATACCCAAGCCATGCGCGCCCAGGCGAATGAAATTGCCCGCACGGCGGAACAGGCGACGATTCAGTCGGAAAAACTGGCGGCCAGCGAAACCTATGCTCGGCAGGAGGCTACTTTGCGTTTGGCGGAAAGTGTACGCAACCAATTGGGCGGGATTTCGGCCATGCTCTACCTCTCCAGTCACGGCGATATCGGCGAATATCCACTGTCCGTTGAAGAGAGTGACCAATTGTTTTCGGAAAACAGCAAAGGCGATCCGGAGAACTTCAGTCGTAAGCTACTTCAAGCCTCTTACATCATGGACAGCGAAACCGAGCGAGCCGAGCTGTTTTACAAAACTGAGATTCGCGCCCGTCATACCAACCAATTTATCTTCGTGTTCGAGCGCCTGTTGAAACATGTACGCAATTCGGACACCAACAATATGTTGTTCGATTCGCTCATTGGTAGCAGCCAAGGGCTGCTGTATACGCGGATGAAAGAGCATCAGGCAAACGCGCCCGAACGATGGAAGGATCACACGAAGACCGCTCGCTCCGTCAGTTTCTAATTTCGATAGATTGCGCACCGTGCCGGACTTTCCACCATTCACTATTGGAGTTGACCGTATGAAGATTATTCTCGCATTACGATTTACAGCTTTAACAATCATTATGTTGGTCAGCCAACCGCTGGTCGCTGCAGACCGCTTTGCCGATGTCACAATCAAAACCCAGCAGGTAGGTGAAAACGTTTACATGCTGCAAGGAGCTGGCGGCAATATCGGCGTGACTTCGGGTGCCGATGGCACGCTGATCATTGATGACCAGTTCGCGCCCTTGGCAGGCAGAATTGAAAACGCGCTCAAAGCACTCGGCGGCGATCGTCCGCGCATCGTCCTCAACACCCATTACCACGGCGATCACGTCGGCGGTAATGCGGAGTTTGGACGCACCGGCGTTATCATTGCCCACGACAACGTCCGTGCACGCTTGCTGTCCCAAGACCAGTTGTCTGACAGTGCCTTGCCGTTGGTGACCTTTGCAGATTCTGTGACCATTCACTTCAACGGCGATGAACTGGCTCTGATTCATTTACCCCAGGGTCATACCGACGGCGACATCATGGTGTGGTTTAAGCAGGCCAATGTACTGCATATGGGCGACCAGCTGTTCAATGGAGCCTTCCCCTACATTGATATGCGCAGCGGAGGCAGCATCGACGGCTACATCAGTAATCTGCGGCAGGTGATTCGCGACATGCCCAATGATATTACGATTATTCCAGGCCATGGTCCCTTGGCCGATATGACAGCAGTAGCTCATTGCTTGAAGGTGATCGAAGATACTCGGCGAATCGTTGTCGATGGCATTGAGGCTGGTAAGGACGATGCGGCGATTGCCGCAGACCTCAGCGACTATACTGATTGGGCTCAGGGATTTATCCGCATGAACCGGTGGATTGGCATCGTTCGGGCCGACCATGCCCAACGCGGCGCGCTCGAATGATCGATCCCATGGCGCGTTTTTTCGCGGACCGAGAAGCCGCCAGAGCAGCCAGCGACCCCATGGCAGCGGTTTGTGTGCTGGCAACCGTCGACTCAGACGGCTTGCCTCAAGTCCGCACGCTGGTGCTGCGCGACATTCCCGAGGGGTTAGCCATATACATCAATGCCAGCAGTCCCAAGTGGCAACAAAGTCAGCAGCAGGTGGCCATTCAGGTGTGGTGGCCCTCGATACAGATTCAATACCGCATTCAGGCCCGCTGCGAGCCATTAACTGCCGAGCACATCGCCGAGAGCTGGCAACTTCGGCCAGATGTGCCCAAGCAGATGGACTGGCTCTACGAGCAACGGCCTCAGAGCAGCGTGGTCAGCAGCCGGGACGATCTGCTGAACTTGTTGGAAAACATCAACCCACCTGTGCCGCTAGTGGCTCCAGAAGGGGCCCGCGGCCTACTGCTGCTGCCTGAGAAGATCGAGCGTTTGGATCTCAATCAGGCAAACGGTGTGCACGATCGTACCCGCTATGTGCTCGACACGGGGCGTTGGCTTGAGCGCACACTCATTCCCTAAACCCGCTTTAGAGCACTAGGCCGGTCGCTATCGCAAGCATGGTGCAGCCAACAAAAATGTTAAGGTAGCGCCAAGCTTGAGGCTTGGCAAACAGGGGGCCAAGATAGCGCGCGCCAAAACCCAGCGAGAAGAAGAATACGAAGCTGGAAGTCACCGCGCCTAGCGCAAAGAGTTCACGTTGCGCCGCGTATTGGGTCGAGACCGAACCAATGAGGACTACCGTGTCCAAATAGACATGGGGGTTGAGCCAGGTAAAGGCCAAACAGACGAGCAAGGCAGAGCACAGGGACTGGGGCTTTTCCGCTGCAGAGTAATCCATCGCCGATTCGTCATAAATGGCGTCTTTGAAACTGAGCACCGCATAGATCAACAAGAACAGCGCGCCACCATAGCGAGTCAACGGGTCAATCCACGGGTACACGGCCATCAAGCTGGCAAAGCCGCCGACACCGACAAGGATCAACAGCGCGTCGGAGACCGCGCAACACAGGCATATCCAGAACACGTGATGATTGCGAATGCCTTGTTTGAGCACGAAGGCGTTCTGAGCGCCAATGGCCAAAATAAGGCCGAAGCCCAAACTAAAGCCGGCGATCAGGGTATTGAATGCGCTCAACTAGCCGAGCTCTGCCGTAACGATGCCCCTGAGGTTGGCGAAACACACCTCCTTGGCCACGTCGATGAACGCTGTCATGAACGGTGCGTCGGCTTGATCCTTGCGCACTGCAGCGTACAGGGTAGGCCAGATACCCTCTTCGCCCAACGACCGGACCATGACATAGTCGCTCTGACGATATTCGTGCAAAGCCCAGTTTGGCAGACAGGTCACGCCGCGCCCGCTGGCGACCAACTGAACAATCATTGTGGTCAGCTCCGCATGTCTCACCCTCTCTGGCTCCACTCCTGCGGGCTGCAAGAAGCCGGTAAACAGATCCAGCCGGCTTCGATCAACCGGATAAGTGATCACCACTTCGTCAGCCAAATCTTCGGGTTCGGCCCAGGGTTTATCAACCAAGGGGTGATTTTTCGCTATGGCGAGTTGGGCTTCGTAACTGAATATCGGAAAGTAAGCGATTCCGGTTTCACCCGCCGGATCCGCTGTGATCACGAGGTCTAAGTCACCCCGCGCTAGGGCCGGCAAGGGTGCAAAGTGAAAACCACTGGATATGTCCAGCTCCACATCACTCCACTCATTTCGATAAGCATCAATGGCGGGCAGCAGCCATTCAAAACAACTGTGGCACTCAATGGCCATGATGATGCGACCCGTTTCTCCACCAGCAAAGCGCTGCAGATCCAGTTCCGCCTTGTGCAGTCGTGGCAGCACCTCGTCAGCCAGTTCCAGAAGCCTATTACCCGCGCTGGTAAAACGCACGGGCCGAGTTTTGCGCAAGAACAACGAGCAGCCCAGCCGCCCTTCCAGTTCCTTGATCTGGTGAGAGAGCGCGGATTGAGTCAAAAACATACGCTCAGAGGCTTCAACCAAACTCCCGGTTTCCCGAAGGGCAACCAGCGTTCGCAGGTGGCGTATTTCAACTTGAGACATGAATGGAATTCATTTTTAAATAATTTGGACCAAATTCTATTCATGTTCTGGGCTTGCTGCCAGAGTAAATCTGCCGATTTGTAGTGCAGAGCCGCCGATGCGGTCTATTCAGAAACCGGGCGGTGCTTTACCATGCGCGAACATTCCGGCTGGACTAGCCCACATTACCGACGCAACCCTCGCCACGCATGTCTCCCGCCCTAACGGGCCATTAAAGATCGCCTTACTGGGCTATCGCAGCAATCCCTTCAGCGGTGGCCAAGGTGTGTATCTCAAGCATCTGTCCAAGGCCTTGGTGGACCTAGGGCACAGCGTGGATGTGATCTCTGGCGAACCCTATCCTGATCTGGATCCTCGGGTCGGTCTTATCAGGCTACCCGGCCTGAATCTGTACGAGCACCCGGAGCCGATACGGGCATTAGCCCAACAGAGGTGGATGGATCCCATCAACGTATTCGAATGGCTGTCGTTTTTAAGCGGCGGTTTTCCGGAACCCTTTACCTTCGGGCATCGTCTACTGCGCTATTTCAAAACCCAGCGACCGGACTACGACATCGTTCACGACAATCAAAGTTTGTGCACCGGCTTGCTGGGATTGCAGCGTCGCGGCTATGCGGTCACCAGCACGATTCACCATCCGATTACTTTTGATCGAGACATCGCGCTGCAAAACAACATTGACTGGGGTATGAGTCTGTTGATCCGGCGCTGGCATCTGTTTTTACGCATGCAAATACGCGTGGCCCGCCTGCTACCGCATATCACCACGGTAAGCAAAAATTCCCAGCGAGACATCAGCCGTTCCTTCGATATTTCTGCAGCGCGTATTTCCGTGGTGCTTAACGGTATCGACAGTGAACTGTTTCAGCCAATGCCAGAGATTGCCAGAGAACCCTTTCACCTCATCACCACGGCGAGTGCGGACCAGCCGCTCAAAGGCACTCAACACCTCATTCCCGCTGTCGCCGTGCTGGCGAAGCAGTACCCCGATCTGAAGCTCACTTTCATTGGAGCGCCTAAAAAAGGTGGTAAAACCGAGAAGCTCATCCATTCACTGGGCCTGAATGAGCGCATTGAATTCCATCACGGTCTGTCCTTCGACGACATCGTCAGGCTTTACGCCCGAGCCAGCGTCGCCGTTGTGCCCTCGGAATACGAAGGCTTCGGCTTTCCCGCAGGTGAGGCCATGGCCTGCGAAGTGCCCTTAGTTTCCACGGACGGTGGCGCGCTCCCCGAAGTAGTCGGTGACGCGGGAGTGATCGTGCCCAGTAAAAACCCGCAGGCATTGGCCGACGCGATTGCCTATCTGTTTGATCACCCTAAGGAGCGCACGCGCTTGAGTCGAGCGGGCAGACAACGCATTGTTGAGCGATTTTCCTGGGCACGTGCTGCTCAGGAATTTACTCAACACTATCATCAGGTAACTGCCCGTGAGTCTTGAAACCATCGACTTTGACCGATTGAACGTACGCCCCGGTGATCGGCTATTGGACCTAGGCTGCGGTGAGGGCCGTCACAGCATTTCCGCCTACCTTTTGGCCGATGCGGAAATCGTCGGACTGGATCTTGGCTTGAACGACCTAAAAACCGCCAAAAACCGTTTGCAGGAATTTCCTATGCCTGCCGATAAGGGAGGATACTGCGCCTTTATCCAAGGTACCGGTCACCAACTGCCCTTCGCTGATAACGCCTTTGATCATGTGATTTGCTCCGAAGTGCTGGAACACATTCCAAACTACGCCAGCTTTCTTGATGAGATTCACCGAGTGCTGAAACCCGGCGGTTTGTTCGCCGTCAGTGTGCCGCGCTATTTCCCAGAATGGGTCTGCTGGCAGCTCAGCGATGCGTATCACGAAGTCGAAGGCGGACACGTCAGAATTTTTCGTACCGGCGAGTTGAAGCAGCGGATTCAGAATTTGGGCATGAAATTCCTGACCCGCCATTGGGCCCACAGCCTGCATGTACCCTATTGGTGGCTGAAGTGCTTGTTTTGGAAAAACGCCGATGAGCATTTTTTGGTAACGCAATATCACCGCTTGCTGGTGTGGGATCTGATGCACCGGCCATGGTTAACCCAAGCACTTGATCGATTGCTTAACCCCTTATTGGGCAAGAGTGTGGTCATGTACTTCAGGCAACCCTAACCCATGACCGCCGCACCCATAATGCTCGCCGAAAATTTGCAGGCCACAGCCGCTTACATTCTTCGGCTACAGCTGCCTAGCGGCGCGCTGCCTTGGTTTGCAGGCGGCATCACCGATCCCTGGGATCACGTAGAAGCGATTATGGGACTGACCGTGGCTGGCCATCATCACGCTGCGCTCAAGGGCTTTGGTTGGTTGGCCAACAACCAGCGCGAAAACGGTGCTTGGTTCGCGGCCTATCAGAACAACGCCGTTGCAGATGACACCCGCGCTGAAACGAACTTTGTCGCCTACGTGGCTACCGGTCTGTGGCACTACTACTTGGCCACTGGCGATACCGCTGCTTTGCGCCGATTTTGGCCCATGCTTATAAAGGCCATGACCTTCGTTTTAGCTCAGCAAGCACCCAGCGGTGAGATTTATTGGGCCGTCGACAGCCAAACCGGTACGTCAAAAGACGCACTGGTGACAGGCTGCAGCGCCATATACAAATCCCTCGCCTGCGCCTGCCATGTTGCCGCCGCCTTGGGCGAAGACTGCACCCTATGGCGAACCGCCCGTCACCGGCTTGGCGATGCCCTGCGCAACAAACCCGAATGCTTTGATCGCACATGGGAGTCTAAAGCCCGCTACTCCATGGATTGGTTTTATCCGGTTTTGACCGGGGTCATCAGCGGTGAGGCGGCGAAACAACGTATCAAAGAGAAATGGGACACCTTCGTAGAGCCGGGCCTTGGCTGTCGCTGCGTCGAGGAGCAGCCCTGGATCACCGTGGCCGAAACCTGCGAACTCATTATGGCCTGTGTTGTTGCCGGCGAAAGCCAGCGAGCTGCCACGTTGTATCAAAACATTCAGCGCTTTCAGCTCGACGACGGCAGCTGGTGGACGGGCTATGTCTTTCCTGATGATGCCTACTGGCCGGACGAGAAACCCACATGGACGGCAGGCGCTGTTCTGCTGGCAGCGGACGCGCTGTTTGATCTCACACCGGCGGCTAGTTTGTTCAAGACCATCGAGCCAGCCTAGGGCTCAAATCCGACGCAGAATCGCCAAGGTACGTCGCATCTCCACTTCTTCAAACAAACCCGAGGCGAGGGCCAAGCGGTAAATTTCAAAGGGCGCCTGACCACCGTCTGCTGGATCTGGAAAGATATCGTGAATGGCCAAAATGCCCCCGACAACAACGTGCGTGCTCCAGCTTCGGTAATCCGTCATCGCAGCGTGCAGACTGTGACCACCGTCGATGAACACCATGCCCAGTGGGATAGCCCAGTATTTGCTGGCCTGCGCGCTAGCGGCAACCACAGGAATCACCCAAGGTTCTAATTCCGCTCGGGACAGGGTGCGTCGCAAAGCCGGGAGAGAGTCCATACGTTGCACTGTTGCATCGAACAGTTCCGGGTCGTGGTATTCCTCACCGCGCTGATGCTCTTCGGAACCTCGATGATGATCAACGGCAAACATTTGGCCGTCAGCGTCACGCGCTGCAGTGCCAAGATACACCGTCGACTTGCCGCAGTAGCTGCCCAGTTCCAAACAGGGCCCCAGTGATGCCGATGCCTGCGCGTACTGGTATAGCGCCGCACCTTCGTCCGGATGCAAAAAGCCCTTAACGCTGTCTATGTCGATGGGGAGCTGCATGAATCTAAGGCATTAACCGCCAATACCAAAGAAGACGATCACGAAACTGACTGGGAGGGCTCCAAGACCATAGATCACGAGGTTCGCCAAATCGTTTTCGCGAGAGTCGTCAACAAACTGAATTCGGCTACCGATGACAAACCAAAGCAGACCGGCCATGACAAAGGCCAATATCAACGTAAGTATTAGGGCTGCCATGGATTGAGTTCCCGTTTATTGATCGATCAGCCATCGGGGCTGATGGCTTCCAACCCCGATATCTTCTCCGCTCTAGTTAAGCTGCAACATGCCTCGGGTTTTCACTTCGGCCATATCAACGATCGCCTCGTAGCTCGACGCCACATCATCCGCTGTTGCATCAACGCCTAGGTTCACGCCGTTGTTCTCCACTACCGCTGCAAGGGAGTACTGGCCGCCTTGGGCTTGCAAGATAACACCATTTGGCGCTTCCTCGCTGACTAAGAAGATGGCCGCAGGGGTCACCAGTTCTGGCCCCAGCTTTTCCAGCACTTCTTCAGGCATCAGGTTCTCGGTCATTCGGGTAGCGGCGACCGGCGCAATGCTGTTGGTGTGAATATTGTTCTTGGCCCCTTCAATTTTCATGCTGTTCATCAAACCAACCTGACCCATCTTTGCTGCGCCGTAGTTGGTTTGACCGAAGTTGCCGTACAGACCACTCGGTGACGTCGTCATCAAAATACGACCGTAGTTTTGCGCGCGCATGATTGGCCATACAGCATGTGAACAATAGGCTGCGCCCATCAGGTGTACGTTCACAACCATCTCAAAATCGTCTAGCGTCATTTTAGAAAATGACTTGTCGCGCAAAATTCCCGCATTGTTGATGAGCACATCAACGCGCCCCCAAGCGTTCATGGCGTCGTCCACCATGCTTTGGGCACCGGCTCGATCTGACACAGAACCGCCGTTGGCAATAGCTTCACCGCCCATGGCCTTGATCTCGGCGACCACGGCCTCGGCCGCATCGGAAGAACCGCCGCTTCCGTCCATGGTGCCGCCCAAATCGTTAATCACGACCTTGGCACCACGGCGAGCCAGCTCAAGGGCATGACAACGACCCAATCCGCCACCCGCTCCGGTGACAATGGCGACCTGATCGGCAAATGAAATAGACATGTAGTTCTCCAATAAACGGTGTCGTTAGACAAATTATTCAAACGCCCTCGAGCGTCGTTTTACGGTCGTGCCGGAAAATGCGTTGGGCCAACCAGAGTGTCCAGCTGTGGCTGAATCCACTCGACCCATTCACATAACACCGGGCGGGTTTCGCGTGGGTCGATCAGCTCATGAACAGCAAACGACTCCGCGCGAGGAAACGGTGACCGCGCCTCGCGCAAACGATCTTCCAGTTCCCGACGCTTGGCTTCAGGATCCGGCGCTGCGGCGATTTCACGATGAAAGGCGACCGCTACGCCGCCCTCAACCGGCAGCGGGCCGGATTCTACGGAAGGCCAAGCCAATATGTAAGCACCCGGGGCATAGTGTGCTGCGGTGGCTACACCGAAACCCTTGTGCACCTGGATGACTGCCCAAGGCACCGTGGACTGAGCAGCGGCGGCTACCGCCGCCATGCCGTAACGAATGGTGCCCGCGGCCTCGGATTCCGGTCCGATCATAAAGCCCGGCTGGTCGATCAAATTTACGATCGGTAAATGAAAGGTGTCGCACATTTCAACGAAACGCCGGTATTTTTGTGCCGCCTCAGCGGTCATAGCCCCGGCATAATGCTGGCAGTCATTCGCCAGTACGCCCACGGGCTGACCGTTCAATGTCGCTAACGCACAAATCTGGCTGGGGCCATACAGCGCGCCCATTTCAAACACACTGTTGGCGTCGAAAATCATGTTCAGCACAGCGCGCATATCGAAGCCGGTATTACTGTCCCGCGGAACGATGGACAGTAACGCCTGTTCCTGACGATCAACCGGGTCGTCTGTGGTATGACGCGGTGTGCGCTGCCAAATGCTGCTGGGCAAATAACTCAAATAACGGCGTATCTGAGCCAGTGCATCGTGCTCATCAGCGGCCAAATTGTCGACAATACCGCTGCGCAAATGCACCGACGCACCGCCCAGCTCTTCCTTTGTCATTTTGACCCCTAGAGCACGTTCCACCAGGGCAGGACCACCAATCAAAACTTGAGCCGTATGCTCGGTCATGACGGAGAAATGCGATGCCACCAAACGGCCGGCGGGAAAACCGGCAACCGCGCCCAGGGCTGCTGACGCAACGGGTACCACGCCCATGGCATCAGCGATTATTTTGAATCGCGGCTCGGTATACACTGGCTCGCCTACTGTACCGCCTTTTTTGCCGCCGCCTTTGACGCTGCCGCCTCCGCCTTCGAGCATACGCACCAAGGGGGTTCGATACTGTACCGCCAGATGTTCGGCGTAGACGCTTTTACGCAAACCCGCCGCATTGGGCGAACCACCTTTCAGCGTAAAGTCTTCGCCGCCCACCGTCACTCTGCGACCGTCGATGGCACCAAAACCTACGACATAGTTCGCCGGGGCATATTCCACCAACTCATCGCTATCATCGTAAACCGGGCTGGCGGTTGCTCGGCCGTGCTCTTGGAACGAACCATCATCAAGCAGCACATCGATGCGCTCGCGGATGGTCATTCGTCCACGCGCATGCTGCTTGGCGATACCCGCCTTGCCACCCTGCTGCTGCGCCAAATAGCGCCGTCGCTGCAGCTCTTTGACTTCGTTTTCCCAGCTCATAGGCTACGAGTGTTCGTGCGTTGAAGACGCCGGGGCAAAGCTTGGCGGGCGCTTTTCGAAATTCGCCTTAACCGCCTCAATCTGATTGGTTGAGCCAATTAGCGCGGCCTGCAATGACGCTTCAAGCTCTAGGCCCGTGCGCGTATCAGCGTGCCAGGCTTGTTCGTACAAGGTCTTCGCCGCACGTACTGCGTCCGGTGACTTCCCGGCAATTTCTTCCGCCAGCTCCATCGCCGCCGCAAAGGGATCGTCTGCAACCCGGGTAACCAATCCGACATCCTTGGCTTGCTCGCCATTGAGAATGCGACCGGTAAACGTCAGTTCCTTAGCAACATCCATGGGCATCAGATCGCGCAGAGTTTGGGTAATGCTCATGTCTGGAACCAAGCCCCATTTGATTTCCATAATGGACATTTTGATGTCCGGTGCGGCAATACGTATGTCCGTGCCGAGGGCAATTTGGCACCCACCACCAAACACGACGCCGTGAAGCGAGGCGATGACGGGCATGGGCAGTTGCTTCCACACCAGGGCCGGACGCTGGGCGCGATTTTCCGGACGCTCATCTTTCTTCAACAACGAAGCGGTACCAGATTGGGACTGCCGCGAACCGTCGGACATCGAGGCAAAGCTTGCCATATCCAGTCCTGCACAAAAGCCTCTGCCGTTGCCGGACAGGACCACAGCGGATACGTCGTCAGCACTGGCAAGGGAAAGCCCTGCATCTATGATGGCATCGAACATGTCCTGACTGAGGGCATTATATTTTTCTTCTCGGTTTAAACGAACATCGGCGATGCCGTTATTGATATCGATCGTGACTAAGTCTGAACTCATTGAACTCTCCGCTTAATTTTGTGGCTGTGTTGGATGCGCATTAGCTTTCGATAACGGCGACGACTTGGTCTTCTTCAACCTGCTCTTCTGGTTCGACCAAGACCTGCGACAGCGTGCCAGACGCTGGGGACTCGACAGGAATTTCCATTTTCATAGACTCTAAAATCATGATGACTTCGCCTTCCGCAACGCTGTCGCCAACGCTCTTCAACACCTTCCACACGTTGCCCGTCACTTCGCTTTCGACGTCTTGTCTCGCCATATGTCTCTCTCTCCTTTTCTCGGCCAGAAAATATAGCATCGCGGCGGCTTTTTTCAGAGGGCGGGAATACGCTGGCCTGTGCGTAAGATCCGGGCCACCATGCCGGTATCAATATCCCCGCGCAAAAAGGCCGTATCCCGCAACACGCGAAGCAGCAATGCTGCATTGGTTTGCACGCCCTGAATCGTGAACGCTTGCAGTGCCACGACAGCCCGTCCAATGGCCTGCTCCCGAGTACGGCCCTTGGCGATAATTTTGGCCAACAGCGCGTCATAGTAGGGACTGACTTCCTGGCCTTGCTGATAACCGGTTTCCACACGCACGCCGAAAAGCTGGGGCGGTTGGAAGATGCGCAGCACACCGGTCGACGGCATCAGGGTCTGAGAATCTTCGGCGTAAAGCCGCACTTCGATCGCATGACCGCTCAGCTCAGCGGGTTCCGGCAGTCGGCCACCGGCAGCGAGCAGGATCTGCTGTTGCACCAGATCGACACCGGTCACTTCTTCGGTTACCCCATGTTCCACTTGGATACGGGTATTCATTTCCAGAAAGCCACTGCTGCCATCGCTGTACAGGGTTTCCAGCGTGCCCACATTGTTGTAGCCCAGCCGGGCACAAATTTCTGCGCCGCGTTCGGCTTGTTCACGAAGCAGAGATGCATCGATCCCTGGCGCCGGACTTTCTTCGATCAGTTTTTGATGACGACGCTGAATCGAACATTCGCGCTCATATAGGTGCATGGCGTTACCGTGCTCATCCGCTAGAATCTGGTACTCGATATGGCGCGGCCGGGCAATCCAGCGTTCCAGATAGACATCACTGCTGCCGAAGGCTGCCGCGGCAACAGCCTGAGCTTGGGTCAGCGCGGACTCCAAAGCGTCCATCTGCTCTACCACCTGCATGCCCATGCCACCACCACCACCCGACGGCTTCACCACAAGCGGAAATCCAATGGTCTGAGCAACCTCGTGGGCAGTGGCCAAATCTGTGATGAAATCGCTGCCATCGAATACCGGCATGCCTTGTTCGGCCATGATACGGCGTGCGTTCACTTTGTCGCCCATACGCTCCAGCCATACCGGATCGGGACCAATAAAGGTAAGACCTGCGTCGATTACTTTCTGCGCGAAGCCGGCGTTTTCCGACAAAAACCCGTAACCAGGGTGCACTGCATCGGCACCGCTTGTGCGCGCAATGCCCAGCAGTTGCTCTTGATCCAAATAGCTGTCTGCTGGCCGCAAACCCCTCAGAGCGTGGGCTTCGCTGGCCTCATCAATATAGGGTGCGTGTGCATCGACCGAGGTATGCACCACCACACTTTCAAGACCCAGCTCGTTACAGGCCCTCACGATACGACGTGCGATGGCACCGCGATTGGCGATGAGTATTTTGCGAATCGCCCGAGGCTGGGACGACGTCTGTTGTTCAGGCTGGGTCATGCTGACGCCCGCTATGTTCTGTGACCCGCCACCGTAGCAATTCTTCGCAGCTTTCGGCAAAGCCTCCCAGACCTCTCGCGCGGGTATCCGGGGTAAAATGCTGGGTGTCTTTCGCGCGCTGGATCACAGCGAGCAGCAAGCGACACTGAGTTTCGCTCAGTGTGACCTGATGCATGGTCGTGCGCTGGTCACCTGAATGATCCCCAGGTTGCTGAAGCGCCGGCATCTGGCGGTTGTATCGCAGGACACCAGCAACGGTTGCGGCTTCTTCGGCATCGCTGTGAATCAAAAGCTGGATGCATTGATCTATCATCCAAGCGGACCAGTAGTCCGCTTGATCACAGAGTCGTTTGTAGGTTGGCCAATCCACGCGTGGACGCGAGGGCTAGGAACAGCGGCTAAAGCGAGAGGTGCTCGCCGGTCAGCAGATGGTAGGCTTCCAGATATCGCGCAATACCGCGATCGATAACTTCCATAGGTAACGCAGGTCCCGGCGGGTTTTTATCCCATTCGCCGCTGGCGACAACGGTCTCGAGGTAGTTACGAACAATCTGCTTATCAAAGCTGACCTGTTCACGACCCGGCTCCCAGTCGTCCGCCGGCCAAAATCGAGAGCTGTCTGGCGTAAAGATTTCGTCAATCAGTATCGGCTCACCGGAGCCGCCAATCTGGCCAAATTCAAACTTGGTGTCTGCGAGAATAATGCCGCGCTCGCCAGCGTAGTCTCGGGCCGCACTGTAGAGACTCAGCGTTTTTTCGCCCAACCACTGCATCAGTTCTTCGCCCACTACTTCGGCACCCTCAGCAAAGCTGATGTTCTCGTCGTGGCCATCAACGGCCTTCGTTGACGGCGTAAAGAGCGGTTGCGCCAAACGGTCCGAATTACGCAAACCCTCAGGCAGCTGAATACCGCATACAGCGCCGCTGTTTTGATAGTCCTTCCAGCCGCTGCCAGTAATGTAGCCACGGGCAATACATTCAATGGGCACAACTTCGGTTTTACGACACAGCATGATGCGACCCCTCAGGGCTTGACGTTGGGCATCGGTCAGACCCGGCACATCGGCAACGTCCGTACTGAGCAAGTGATGAGTGATTTCGCTGGCAAAGTGGTCGAACCAAAACTTGGAGATCTGTGTCAGCACAATGCCCTTGCCAGGCAGCCCGTTTTGCATAACCACATCAAAGGCACTGATCCGATCCGTGGCGATAATCAGCAGAGCCTCGTCGCCAGATGCCAGCGTCACGTCATACAAGTCACGCACCTTACCTGTGCGCTTATTCGGTAGGGTCAGGTCAGTAGCAAGTAGGGCCTCGGCCATGAATCTCATCCTTTTATGGTTCATTTGGTGCAGGAAAAGCGGAACTTTAAGCTGTGTTGCCACCATCTGCAAAGTAAGTTGAACCGGTCACGAAATGACTCTCGTCGCTGGCCAAAAACAACATGATATTCGCAATATCCTCCGGCTCTGCGTAGCGCTGCATCGGGATGTTGGTGGCCATGGATTGCTGAGCTGCCTCAGGATCCTCGGGCATTATGCCCGCCTCAATCGAACGCATCATCCGTGTCTGAACCGGCGAAGGGTTTACGGTATTCACACGTATGCCTTCCGCCGCGAACTCACGAGCCGCCGACTTCATTAATCCGATGACCGCGTGTTTGCTGGTTGCATAGGGTGCCAAACGTGGGGCACCACGCACGCCTGTAATGCTCGACGTGATAATCATACTGCCGCCGCCGCGCAGCCGCATCGCAGGAACCGCCGCTCGAATAGCCAAAAACGGACCCTTTACGTTTACCGACATCACCTGATCAAAGCGAGATTCGTCGTAATCGAGAATTGACGCTACGTCTCCCTCAATACCCGCATTGGCCAAGAAGATATCGACACCCCCATAGCGTTCGGTCGCGGTCTCTACCATCCGTGCATTGTCGTCGGCGCGGGTGACATCGCCAACCAGATAACTGACGTGGTTTCCGCCAATTTCCCCGCAGGCGTCGATCAGGGCCTGTTCATCTAGATCTACCAGCAGAACTTGCGCGCCCTCGGCGGCGAAGCGTTTACCTGCTGCCATACCAATGCCGCCAGCACCGCCGGTTATGATGGCTACCTTTTCCGTTAGTCGACCCATGTCTTTCTCCTACTCAAACGCTGCGGCGAGATCCGCTAATAAATCCTCACTGTCTTCGATACCACTGGAGATTCGAATGAGGGATTCATCAATGCCCATGCTGGCTCGACGCTCCGCTCCCATTTCGAAATAGATGGTATGGGCCACAGGAATCGCCAAGGTTCGATTGTCGCCCAAATTGCTGGACTTCACGATGACATTCAACCGATTCAAAAAGTCCCAAAGATCCACCTCCGGCTGCAGTTCAAAACTGAACAGACCGCCAAAGGCACGAAACAGTTCCTGAGCACGCGCATGCTGGGGGTGATCGTCGAGACCGGGGTAATAAACACGTTTGACCTTGGGGTGTGCCTGCAAATACCGGCAGATCGCCATGGCGTTATCGCTTTGCCGTTGGACTCGCAGAGCCAACGTCTCTGAGCCCATGGCGATGTGATGAGCGGCCTCTGGACCCAGACTGGCACCCAGATCTCGCAAACCCTTTTTCTTGATCTGGGTAATCCCCCATTTGGTGGGTTCACCGCCCTGATACTCAGGATAAATGTTCGGGAAGGTCGACCAATCGTAATTTCCCAACTCCGTCACCGCGCCCCCCAGAGCGTTGCCGTGACCGCCGATGTATTTGGTCAAACTGTTCACCACCAAGCTGGCACCCACCGCCTTGGCTTGAAACAAATAGGGCGACGTCATGGTGTTATCCACCACATAAACCAGCCCATGTTGAGCGCAAAACTCGCCGATACGCGCCAGATCTGCAACCTGTGTACGCGGGTTAGCGATGGTTTCCACGAACACCACGCGAGTCTTTTCTGTCACAGCGGCGGCCACTGCGTCTACAGACGTTGCATCGACAAAGCTCACATTGATATCCATCTGGCCAAAGGTATTGAACAGACTGTTGGTGTTGCCAAACAAAAACGCGCTGGAAACGATGTGATCGCCGGATCTCAGCAGGGCAAACATTGTGGTGCCAATCGCGGCCATGCCAGTACCGAAGCAGACGCTGGCAACACCACTCTCCATGACCGTGACCTTCGACTCCAGCGCAGTGACCGTCGGGTTGACCTGCCGGCCATAGCTGTAGCCACTTTTCGTGCCCTGAAAAACCGCCGCCAATTCCTTGGCATCGTCATACCCGTAAGCTACGTTGGCGTGGATCGGCTTATGCAGCGATCCGTGCTCAATCGTATCTTGACGGTCGTTATGAACAACCTTGGTCGTAAATCCTTTCACTGGGGGACCCATCACAATAGTGGAGCGCAACTATACGTCTAACCAATCGGTTGCGCTTGGATAACTGTTCGAACGGTGCCGGTTTGACGATTGGTTCAGCCACCGCTTTTATCTTTCCTCTGTCAGAGCCGTCGGATCTAAAATATCTTGGTATCCGCCTTGTGCCAGCAACGACAGCATCCGTTGCTCATCACAGGGTGCGCTAAACAAGAATCCTTGAGCCTGGTCACACCCTTGTCGGCACAGGTAATCAAGCTGCGCTGATCGCTCAACTCCTTCGCCAATGACAGTTAATCCTAAGCCTTTTGCCATCGCGATAATCGCATCGGCCAAACTAACACCGGCCTTCGCATCGCTCTGAGTTTGTATTTCCTGAATAAAGGTCTGGTCAATTTTCAACACATCCACCGGAAACTGGCGCAAATAGTTGAGCGACGAATAGCCCATGCCGAAATCGTCAATCGCAACTTTCACTCCCTTGGCACGGAGCGCCTGAATGTTGGCGGCAGCAAGTTCAACCTGACGGACAAGGGTCTGTTCCGTGACCTCGATCTGCAGTCGCTCAAGAGGGAAGTCTGCTTCAGCACAAAGAGACTCAATCTCTTGAATAAAGTCAGGACGCTCAATTTGCGCTGACGCGCAGTTGATGGATAAGACAAGGTCGTGCCCCAGAGTTCGCCAGTGAGCAACACGTTGGAGCGCGGACGTCTGCACCAAGGCGTCGATATCAGGCACCAAACCCGCGTGTTCAGCTAACGTCATAAATGCAGCGGGCTCGAGCAACCCCAATCGGACATGACGCCAACGCGCGAGCGCTTCCACCCCGGCCAGGGTCCCTGTGGCAAGTTCAACAATGGGCTGATAGAACGTGACAAAGTCGCCTTGAATAAGAGCCTGACGCAGCTCTTGCTCCAGTTCGAGCTGAGAAAACCGCTCTTTTTTCATAGACGCCTCGAAGACAGCACACCCTCCCGTACCTAGGTTCTTCACGTGATACATGGCGGTATCTGCTGTCTGAATAAGCTCATCGATGGTCGTGCCGTGATCCGGATATCGGGCGAGGCCAAAGCTGGCCCCGCAAGACAGTGAATAACCGGCGACCTCTGTCGGTTCGCGCATTAGATCTAGTGTGCTTAAACACAGATCGGATGCTTCATCCAAATCTGCGATCTCCGGTAGGAACAGGATGAATTCGTCACCGCCAAATCTTGCAAAAATTTGATTGTCTTCAAACGACCCTTGTAATCGCCTACACAGCGAGGCCAGAAATTCGTCTCCAATACGGTGGCCTAAGGCGTCGTTAATGTTTTTAAAACGGTCTAAATCAAAGAACACAAAAACAAAGGGCGCATCATCGCGAGACGCTTGATTGCTTTCAATATGCTCTTCAACTTGCGCGATCAAATTGTAGCGGCTCGGCAGACCTGTCATCGAATCAAAATTCAGTTGCTGCCGAATCCTACCCTCTTCTTCTTCTCGTTGAGTAATGTCTATCAGGCTGAAAAAAAACAGCACGTTGCTGCCCGCATCAGGCGAGAGATCTATCGAGCTGACCCGCAATGCGACCCAACGAATCGGGCTCTTTTGCTCCTCGACAACGGGGGCGATGCGCAAATCCAAGGGCCCAAGTCTTGAAAACGATTGCCCTGCCAACGGCAGGATCGTATCCGCAAAAAACTGCCGGTAGTCAGGACGATCCTGCACATCGAGGAGCGTCTCAAAAGCCTCACCTTCCAGGGTCTGTGCACCGACACCGACCAGTTCCGAACACGCACCGCTGGCAAATTGGATAGTCCCCTGAGCATTCACGGCCAGCAAAAAGTCTGGGCGGCCCTCAATCATTGCGTCACAGAGCATCTGTATCGGTGGAGACAAACTTATTGTTTCTTCACCCAGAACTCGATTGAACAACGCCGCTACACGCTTAGCGTCGGACCCTTCACCGCTTGCTACTGCGTCAGCCATAACCTTAGTCCATCAATAGTTTTACGGATCCGCATGCGCAAAGGGCATTGGCCAAATTGGAAATACCCGCGCAAGCGCCGACAGCGCAAGAGCATGCTTCAGCTCTCCTGACTCCACCGCCTTGCGCACGTCGTTCTGAGTCATAAACTCCAGCGTAATGGCTTCGCCCTCACCCAGATCCTGCGCTTTCGTCGAGACAACGTCCTTAGCCAGCCAGTGATGACACAAATGGTTGTGAAACGCTGGGTTGGGCTCCACGGCGCCCAAGTAGTGCCAGGTTTTGCTGGTATAGCCGGTTTCTTCAAGCAACTCCCGGGCCGCGGCCGTTTTGCTGTCTTCTCCGGGGTCCACCATTCCGCCGGGTGTTTCCAGGGTGTTGTAGCCAACACCAAAGCGAAACTGGCGAATCATCAGTGATCGGCCTTCTGCATCCAGCGCTACCACATTGACCCAGTCCACGGACTCTAAAACCAAGCGGTCGAAGGTCTGACCGTTACGCGGATTGCGCAACGTATCGATACGCTTTTCAAACAACATCAAACCAGCCTCTTCGTAACGAGAGGACAGACGCTGCCATGTTAAATCATCATCGCTCATGAGCTGGCCTTGAGCGCGACATCATCGCGATCTGCTCGGAATGGCTGCATACCGTCGCTGCCCAAGGCTGGGGTCCAGAGCCTGACATGTCGTTCGGCTCGAACCTCAGCTAAGGCCTCCTCGACGCTGCTAAACGTCGTCAGCGTGTCCAGCGAGCGCAGCGTGGGTCCAATCATTTGCCAGTCGCCTTGCCTGTGGTTTTCCAATGCCTTAGACGGCTCAACCCATTCCCCGGCAATGGTTTCTTGTGTATCCGACAAAGCCACCTCGCCCTCAGGCAATGCGGCAAGGAAAAAACGCGTATCGAACCGACGAGGCACTGATGGCGGAGTCAGCCAGTGGCTGAAATAAACCAACCTGTCACTGGCGATAGTCAGATTGTGCTCTCGCAGCATGTCATGCCATGTCACCTCTTCTTGCAGCAATCGTTGCCGCTGAACACCCAGTCGTTCGCGCTGGGCTGCGGGTATGCCAATTGCCCCTGAGGCATCGCGAGACAGCAGAACACCGCATTCTTCAAAACACTCCCGAGCAACGGCGACCCAGTAACGCAGTCCTCCTTCGTCTATCCCGAGACGTTGACTGGCGTCACTGTCAGCCATATCAGGACAGAGTTCGGGCTGCCAATCCGTCTCTTCTACCTTACCCCCAGGGAAAACGTGTAGGTCGGGAAAGTCTCCCCGCCCCGGGCGCTTCATCATAAAGACTTCAATGGCTGGGCTTGCTGAATCGGATTTGTCCCGAACGATCATCACCGTTGCCGCCAACCGAATATTTTCTCTTTGTAAGGGTTCCAAAAACGCTCCTCAAACATTCGAACAATTCAACAGGATGCCACAGAATGGCCGTCACCGATTTGACTCATGCACTCATTTTGGCGGACTGACCTTTCGCTCCAGCGCGCCAAAAGACAGTTCGACGATGACGGCAAGCAGCGCGGCTGGGACAGCCCCGCGCAAAATCATATCAGTATCGTTCAGCGACAGTCCGACGACGATGGGCTCGCCCAACCCGCCAGCGCCAATAAAGGCGGCCAGCGTTGCGGTACCAATGCTGATGACGGCAGCCGTACGAATACCCGCAAAGATAGCTGGCGTTGCTAAGGGCAGACGGAGATAGCGTAACTGCTCCCAGGAGTTGAGACCCAGTGCCCGTGACACCCTAACCAAGGTGGGATCCGTATTGGCCAGCGCGGTAATGGCGTTGCGCACAATGGGCAATAACGAATACAAAAACAGCGCGATGATCGCTGGCACAAAGCCAATACCAAACACGGGGATCATCAGCGCCAGTAGTGCGAGAGACGGTATGGTCTGCATCAGTCCGCAAACATAGACAACACCCTCCGCCAGCCGACGGCGTCGATAGGCCACAAGGCTGAGACTCACTCCAATAGCAATGGCCCCGATCAGGGCCGTACCGGTGAGTTGCAAGTGTCGTACAAAATGTCCCCACAGCTCGACAACCCACGCTTGCTGCCACCCTGTTTTTTGCCGACCAGCCGGCAGGACCCCGGGCTGCTCGGGAAGGCCTAGGGCAGCGGCACTAGCGTTCACAAACTCGGCAGCTACTTGTTCGAAGCTTATTTCTTCTACGACTACTCGAGCATTCAGCGCTCGAACGGCGTTTTCATCGAGCATATTGTGCAGACCGGCTAAGGCCTCACGGAGCACGGGTGACGCGCTGCGTTGCACCAAGGTCGCCGCTCGATACTCTGGGAAATAGCCAAGGTCATCTTCCAGTACCCTAAGCTTGTAGCGCTGCAGTTCACCATCGGTGCTGTAAGCGTCTGTGACATCAATAGCGCCGTCGGCAATCGCCTGATAGGCAAGACCGTGTTCGATACCGGTAACGGACTGGTTTAGCCCATAGTCCAAAGACAGTCCGGGCCAGCCATCTTCGCGCTGCAAAAACTCATGACTGAAGGCCAAGGTTAGGTCATTGCCCGCAAGATCACCAACGCGCTGCAAACCCAGCTTCTCGCCTAACGTTTCGCGCACAACGATGGCATAAGTGTTGTTAAACCCGTACTCCTGGAGCAGTTCGAGCCCGTCGGCAACCAGCGCCTCGTTGATCTGGCCTCTGCCGGGATTGCCTGGCATATTCAGCACAGCCTGACTTAGGGTGCCGGTGTATTCGGGATATAGATCGATCTCACCATTTTTCAACGCCTCGTAGCAGATCAGCGTGCCACCAAGGCCAAGCTGCCGAACCACGACAAACCCTTTGGCTTCCAGCACCTGAGCCGCGATTTCAGCGAGCAAATAGCTTTCACCAAAGTTCTTACTTCCCACGACGACGGTATCTGGCTTTTCAGCGGCAAACCCAGGGCCCGTCATGCCGACCATCAGACAGAACCACAGCAGGAGTATTCTGGTCTTCATGAGAGCTGGCTCTCGATCAACCGCTCGGCGTAAGGTGTGGCCGGATGCTCAAGCACCTCTTGAGGAATACCGCTTTGCACCACCTTGCCCTGATCTAAAATCACCAAAAAATCCGCTAACCGCCGGGCTTCGCGAAGGTCGTGAGTCACCAGCACGGTGGTGGAAGGGTGTATCTGACGCACCTGTTCGAAGCTCTCGTACAGGCCGAGTCGGGTGATGGGATCGACCGCGGAAAACGGCTCGTCCAGAAGCAAGATCGGCGGCTGTAACATCAGCGCTCGACAAATGCCCAATCGCTGCTGCTGACCGCCGGAAAGCTGCCTTGGCAAACGTTCAGCAACATCCGCCGCCAAACCGACCGTATCGAGCAGGGAGACAAAGCGCGCCTCCATTTGCTCGTCGGACCAACCCTCAAGCTTGGCGACAACGGTGACATTTTGCCGAGCCGTCAAATGGGGAAAAAGTCCTGCGCCTTGCACGGCGTAACCGATACCGCGGCGAAACGCCTCCAGCTGCCGCGTGGGCACCGCTTGGCCCAAGACCTCTATGCGACCCGCATCAGCCAGTTCCAAGCCATTGATCATCTGTAGCAGCGTAGTTTTACCGCTACCACTCGCACCCACAATGGCAGTGGTCTGATCCTTGGGCAGACCCAGAGACAGTTGCCGAAACACCCGCAGCGAACCGAAGCATTTGTCCACACCATCAAAGGTAACCGCTAGCTCCGACTGGGTCTCCGATTCAGCCACAGTTGTCTGCCAGCCGATACTTATCTTTCAATGCGCCGCCGTATTGCCGCAGTTCGCTCAACACCGATTGCTTGTCTGGGGCAAGCGACGCGTCATCCAGCTCGTCCAGCCGCTGATTAAAGCCGGATAAGTTCAACCAATCCCCTTCTCCTGCAAGCTTTTCAGCGACGTATTCCCGCCAGGCATCGGCCTCTTGGGGTGCCAATAATTCGGGAAACGAACGCGCCTTCATGCGCGCAGCTAACGTGGGCAGGCGGGCATCGCGATAATCCATATCCGCCCAGCGCCCTTCGGCCAGCTCTGTATACAGATGATTGGAACGTGCCTTGTCTTCTTCCTGCACGAAGGCTCCGTAGAGTGCCGCATCAGCGTCTTTTTCTTGGGGCATTCCGTCCTGCACATACGCACGACGGATTTTCTGCGACAGCGCTGGCTGATTGAGGCGCCGCCAGCGCTCCTTGATGATTTTTTTGGACAACGACAGCTTTTCAATGTTTTCATCGTCAAGCACCTCGAAGGGTGCGATAAAGGGGCTCCGATTTACCTTCACCTCACGAAGCGGCGCACGAGTTTCGCCCTTGGCCACGAAAAGCCTGTTGCGGATCTCATCCTCAGACCAATCCAGCAAACACTCGGTGTCTTCGCCCAAATCCGCCACCACGATGGCATTGGAATTGCTAGGGTGGCGCGTCATGGAAACGACGGGAGCAACGTTGAAGCGATCCTTTCCGTACATCGCAGAGACGTGGGCGCACAGGCGCGCGCCTAACGGCTCCAAAAGTGCCTTTACATTCTTCTTCTGACGCATGCTGTAGTAATACTCGAACAGTTTGGGCTGTCGTTCTTTCAGCAGGCGCGCCATGCCAATAGTCGCGTGGACATCTGACATCGCATCATGGGCCTGACCGTGATCAATGCCATTGGCCTTGGTCAGCTCCTCTAACCGATACACTGTCTGGCCGTTCTCATCCGTAGGCCAATGAATTCCTTCAGGTCGCAGAGCTCCAGCCGCACGCACCAAGTCCACCAAGTCCCAGCGTGTATTGCCGTTGCGATACTCCCGCGCGTAAGGGTCCTGCAAGTGTCGATAGAGCGCATAACGCATGAACTCATCATCAAAACGCAGGCTGTTGTAGCCTAGGGCGCAGGTGCCCGGAACATTAAATTCTTGCAGTATGTTCTGCAGCGCATCGAACTCGCTGATGCCTTCAGCCGCAAGCTTGCTTGGCGTGATACCGGTGACTAGAGACGCATCGGGGTTTGGCAATACGTCATCTGGCAGCCGTACGAAGAAGCACAGCTCTTCGCCGATGGGGTTTAAATGCAAGTCGGTTCGAATACCCGCAAACTGAACAATCCGATCCCACTTGGGATTCGTGCCCGTCGTTTCAAGATCGTACCAATAGAAACTGTCAGCCATGTCCGCTACCCTCGCCAGCCATGTTAAAACCATACCCTAATCCGCGAACGCTGGCCTTGTACTTAGGCCCGTTTATCGCGTTTTGTGCATTTTTTGCGATGTGGCAAAGCTCTGGCGACACCGATGCGGCCATTACGCTCGGAGTAACCCTGTGGGTTGTGATTTGGTGGATCTTTGAGCCGATTCCGATTCCCGCGACCTCCCTGCTGCCCATGGCGCTGCTCCCCTTGTTTGGGGTGTTGTCTGCAAAAGAATTGGGGGCCGCCTATGGCAACCCTCTGGTGCTCTTGATGTTGGGCGGTTTCTTGCTCGCAACAGCCCTGGAGCGCAGCGGAGCGCATCGCCGCATCGCGATGTACATGGTTCGCGCGTTTGGTGGCAACAGCTCTCGCCGCCTCGTCTTTGGTTTCATGTGTGCCAGCGCCTTCTTGAGTATGTGGATCTCCAACACATCGACGACGCTGATGCTGCTGCCCGTGGCACTGGCGGCCCTGGAAAAGTCTGATGACGCGAAGCTGGCTGCACCGCTTTTGCTGGGCATCGCCTATGCCGCCAGCATCGGAGGCATAGGCACACCCATAGGCACACCACCGAACATGGTCTTCATGGGTGTTTATACGGAAGTGACCGGCTCTGCCATCTCCTTTGGTCAGTGGATGATGTGGGCAGTACCCGTAGTCTTGGTGCTTCTGCCTATCGCAGGATTTTGGATCACCCGGGGGGTGTCCAAACAGGGTGGTGTCGCGCTGCCAAGCAGTGGCGCATGGACTCTCGCCGAGCGACGTGTGCTCACGGTTTTTTCTGTCACAGCTCTGCTGTGGATGACCCGCAAAGGTCCCTGGGGGGGATGGAGTGAATGGTTTTCCCTGCCGAATGCCAATGACGCCATGGTGGCCTTTCTGGCTGTAGTCGCTCTGTTCGTTATACCCAGCGGCAACGCCAACGGCGAGGGCGAATCCGAGCGCCTGTTGGATTGGGAAACAGCCGAACGCATTCCCTGGGGCATGCTGTTGCTGTTTGGCGCTGGCATCACTATCGCGACGGGCTTCATTAATTCGGGCCTCAGCGGCACGATTGGACAATCGTTGGAACAGCTCTCCACACTGCCATTGCTCCTGATGATCGCCACCATCTGTTTAGCCGTCACCTTTCTCACGGAAGTCACCAGCAATATGGCGACGACGACCCTACTCATGCCCATATTGGCTGCTGCCGCGTTGGGTGCCGGCACCGACCCAGCGTTATTCATGATCCCCGCCGCCATGAGCGCTTCCTGTGCTTTTATGCTGCCGGTAGCGACTCCACCCAATGTCATTACCTTCGCTACAGGTCGTTTTTCCATTCAAACCATGGTGCGCGAGGGCGTGGTGTTGAATTTGGTCGGGGTCGTTGTGATTAGCGTTGCATGCGTGCTCTTGCTTGGAAATCTTTGATGGACTTGAGCACTAGCTCATAGAATCCGCTCAGCCAAGGTTGCCGGCCTAATCCGAGAGTGCCACCATGCGCACACCGACTTTCGACTGATTGATCATGCATGTTTTAAAGGGCGTTTTAGCCTGTATCTCTATCGCCATTGCCACCGTGAGTGTCTGTGCTGTCTTACTTGTCTGGTGGTTTCATCTCGCTATCGCGCCGAAGGCCAGCAAGCCAGCTATTCAAAAACGAATGGACTACATCATCATCTGGTGGACCACGGCCAATCGTTGGATGATCCAACGACTCAACCTTGTTTCGCCCGAGATTCACTGGGAAGGGCGGGAACATTTGTCACCGGCCCAGTGGTATCTGGTGGTATGCAATCATCAGACTTGGGCTGACATTTTGCTGCTGCAAACTTACTTACTTGATGACATTCCTCCGCTGAAATTTTTCACGAAATCTCAACTGATTTGGCTCCCCTTCGTCGGCCAGGCCATGTACGCCCTGGGATTCCCGTTCGTAAAACGCGTCAGCAGGGAGCAGATAAAGAAAAACCCAAGTTTACGCAGTGCCGATAAAGACAACGTGATGAAAACTTGTGAGGGCTTAAAGAATCACCCAAGTGCGATTTTAAATTTCGCCGAAGGCACGCGTCGAACCGAGGAAAAACATCGTCTTCAAGATTACGCCTTCAAACATCTGCTGAAACCGAAAGCTGGCGGCATCAACTACACGCTGGACGGCATGAGCTCTCATCTGAACGGGTTGGTCGATGTCACGATAATTTATCCCGATGGAGCACCTAGATTTTGGGATTTTTTGCAGGGCAAAAGCGGCCGCGTCATTTTCGACGCCCGCTACCGTCCGCTGCCTGAATTCAGCGCGGAACAAGCAGGCGAGACCCAGCACAAAGCTGAGGTCGCCCAATGGGTCCAACGCCTGTGGGAAGAAAAAGACGCCCTGATATCGCGTCATCTTGCAAGCGACTGAACACGTCGCTCTCGTTTTGCGACGATCTTCTCTGCGCTCTCAACGGGCTTCAATCCACATTGATTGGCGCGGCAGACTGGGGCGCTCCGACATCGGCACGTTGCATCCTCGTCAACTCACGCTCCAGCGCCACCAAGCGCTTGTTTGACGCGATCCGAAAGGCATCAAAGGCCAGCACAGCCTCGGTATTTTCCAACACCTGGGGACTTAGACCCGCCTCGATCTTTGCGAGATTTTGGCTCGCCACATTGGTTTTATCGACTAATTCGCGTTGGGACCGCAACATCTGCTGCAGCTGCAGCTCGAGACTGGTGACCTGATCTATGACTTGTTGCTGTACTTTCAGAGCCTCTTCGTGACGCCCAGTGGCGGCCTTCAAATCCCGATTGCTCGCACGAATGCCGTTTAATGTCGCACCGACGGTTTTGAGCCGAGACTGATTCTCCTTGATCCAATCCCTATTGCGCTCATTGGCAATGGCCCAGAGTTTGCGAATCTCGGATTCCCACAAGTTAATTTGCTGTTTCGTGTCCTGACCTTCTTGGCTCATCGCGTTATCCGTCGCCGACAAACGCTGCTCAAGCACCACCAATCGCCTGTTCGCGTCGTTCAGTCGATCTTGCTCTGCCGCAAGCATCTGTTGTTGGTTGGCGATAAACCAGCCCGCGCCGGCCAAACCCGCGATCATCAGGGCCAGCAGGAGCGTGGTACCCATCCCGCCACCGCCCGAAGGCTTAGTCGATGGCCTGCGCGCGCCACCGGAGCGATAACGATCATTCTCTTCGGTAGACAACACGTCCTTGGGGGATTCATCCATAGGTTGCGCTCTTTTCATCGACACAGGGCCTGTGATTATAGAAACGATGCGCATCACATAACAGCAGCGAGTACAAAAATCCTGCTGCAGACCGTTGATCCAGATAATGCTACAGCCTGTCGGTTTCGTATTTTGGTTATGGCACTCCCCCGTAGTCTCGGCCTAGTTGGCTTAGCTGGGTTTTCAATGGTCTTTCTTGAGCGCACTGAGAGATAGTCAAACAGTGGGTCTTAACAAAGGTAATACGAAACCAAGCGTTTCCGGCCATAGGCGAAAGCTTTTCACATTAATCTCAATTTCAGGCCTGTCGTTATGACTAAAAAACCGACGAAAAAATCCATCGCGCTTGCCGTAAGCGCAGCCCTCGCGGCATCAACCCTGGCTCATGCGAATTCACCATCGAACGACTCCTCATTACTCAATGCTGCCACGTTGAAAGGCGGTTATATGCAGCTCGCCATGGGTGGTGAAGGCAAGTGCGGCGAAGGTAAGTGCGGCGATGCCAAGGACGATAAAGGAAAGGAAGGTAAATGCGGCGAGGGTAAGT
>Ga0213863_10000113_pt1 | contig 61296 bp, 52 predicted proteins | sample PICome_8_FD_160128 | JGI IMG/M metagenome (GOLD analysis project Ga0213863, IMG submission 160128) | Coastal seawater microbial communities near Pivers Island, North Carolina, United States - PICO497 | ecosystem: Environmental > Aquatic > Marine > Coastal | place: USA: North Carolina...
CGAGTACGCCGTATTCATACTGCTGATCGTCGCCTTGATTCTCTCCCTATCGGTCCACGAACTGGGTCACGCCATGGTGGCCAAGTGGTTTGGTGATGACACCGCCGAGCGGGCTGGGCGCGTCACCCTGAATCCAATCGCGCATATTGACCCCATGGGACTGCTGATGGTGGTCATCGTTGGTTTCGGGTTTGCCAAGCCCGTACCGACAAATCCCGCGAATTTCACCAGCCCTCGGGCGGATTTATGGGTGGCCGCAGCAGGTCCCCTAATGAATTTACTGCTGGCGGTGATTTGTTGGAACGGCTTCGTCTTGGCGTGGAATGCCGGCTGGCAAAACCCAGCGGCCCAGCTGTTTTTTACCATCTTGGCTCAGATCAATCTGCTGCTGATGGTTTTTAACCTGCTACCCATTGGCCCGTTAGACGGTCACTACATTGCGCCCCACTTTCTACCCAACAAGTTGGCCCAGCTGTATCGATTCTACAATGCCCGCTACGGCGCGATGCTACTGCTGGCACTGGTCATTGGTAGTTTGATGGGCCTTCCCATACTGACTTTTTTGGCCGAGTTTTCAGCGACGTTGCTGAACACCATCACACTGGTCTGACCTAGGCAGACCTCAGCGGGGTGACCCGCTGAGGCTGCGGCCGTCGTGAAACAGCCGCTAAGCTAGGGCCTGTTCTAAGTCGGCAATGATGTCGTCGATGTGCTCGATGCCAACAGACAGACGAATGGCTTCTGGGGCAACCCCCACAGCCTTTTGCTCGTCTTCGCTCAATTGTCGGTGCGTGGTCGATGCTGGATGGCACGCCAGCGACTTGGCATCACCAATGTTCACCAACCGTTTGAACAATTGCAGCGCATCATAGAATTTTACGCCCGCCTCAAATCCGCCCTTGACGCCAAAAGTCATGATGCCGGACGCTGTACCGTTCATATACTTTTGGGCCAGTGCATGATGCGGGTGGTTTTCGAGACCCGCGTAGCTCACCCACTCCACTTTGTCGTGTGCCTGCAAATACTTGGCAACCGCCATGGAGTTCTCGCAGTGACGCTCCATTCGCAAAGGCAGGGTTTCGATGCCCTGAAGAAGCTGAAACGCGCTTTGCGCGGATAGTGCTGCGCCAGTGTTGCGCAGGGGCACGGTTCGTGCCCGACCGATATAGGCCGCTGGCCCAAAGGCTTCGGTATACACCACGCCGTGGTAGCTGGCTTCTGGCTGGTTCAGTTCTGGGTAACGGGCTGCATTTTCCGTCCATGGGAACTTGCCCGAATCAACAATAACGCCACCCAAGGTCGTACCGTGGCCACCCATGTACTTGGTCACCGAGTGCACAACAATGTCCACACCGTGCTCGATAGGCTTGAGCAGCGACGGCGAGGCCACCGTGTTGTCCGCAATGGTGCATACGCCGTGACGATGGGCCATCTCGGTCACCGCGGCGATATCCACGATGTTACCGGCGGGGTTGCCGATGGTTTCAAAGAATACGGCCTTGGTGTTGTCGTCAATTAGGGCTTCCAACGCCGCAGCGGAGTCGTCTGCAGCAAAGCGCACATCGATACCGAGGGCTGGAAACATGTGCGCAAAGAGCGTGTACGTGCCGCCATACAGCTGCGGTACCGTCACGATGTTGTCCCCGGCCTTGGCAATATTGATGATGGCATAATGAATCGCTGCACTACCCGCGGACACAGCCAACGCGCCCACGCCACCCTCCAGCGCAGCGATACGCTGCTCCAGCACGTCGCAGGTGGGATTCATGATACGGCTGTAGATATTGCCCGGTACCGCCAAGTCGAACAGGTCGGCACCGTGCTGTGCGTCGTCAAATTCGTAAGCAACCGTCTGATAAATCGGTGTTGTTACTGCGTGTGATGTGGGGTCTGTCGTATAGCCAGCGTGAATCGCCAGTGTTTCATCTTTCATGGCCTTGCCTATGCTCCTTAGATTGCCACCCGTCGGGTGGAGACATGGATCGCATCTCTGCGAATCGCGGAACATATCATTGTGCCTTTGATGCGGCTTGATGCCTAGAGACGAACCCGATAATCCCGCCACCGAGCAGTCGGCCAAGTGAGAACTTTGCTCCACCGGCATATCGGTGCACACTCCTTGGTCTGACTTTCTGGGAAGGCCTTTCCAATGCGCTGGTATTTCGTCCCCGTGGGCGCTCGCTACATCAATCGACAAGTCTTGGGCATTTTTCTCGCCGCCCTGACTATTTTGCTGTCCATCGCCTTGGGCGACAAACTCATCCAGTTCTTGGAAAAGGCGGCTGCCGGCAACATCCCTGCGGACCGCGTGTTTTACATCGTGCTGTTGCGTATGCCTGAATTGGTGCAGCTTGTCCTACCCTTTGCTCTCTACATCGCACTGCTGATGGGACTGGGCCGACTCTATTCCAGCCAAGAAATGGCCGTATTGCGCAGTGGCGGCATGAGCACCAAAACCCTGCTCGCGTGGCTCATGCCCGGGATCGCCCTCGTGACACTGATGGTGGGCATCGCTTCGCTATCGGTCACGCCGGCTGCCAAGTACACGCTCGAACAGGAACTGGTGGAACTGCAAAAGCGCATTGGACTCAGCGCCTTGCAGCCGGGGATTTTTCGTATTGAAAATAACGGTGATCAGGTGACGTATAGCAACGCGTTGGACGATGACGATCAGACGATTCTCAACGTCTTTATCCAGCGGCAGTTACCTGATGGAAACCAGATGTCGGTTTGGGCCGAACGAGGACAGCGCAGCCCGCCCAACGCCGATGGCCGACAAACGCTGACGTTGGAAAACGGACGACGCTACGTCGGCAGATCCGGGGCTGCTGATTTCGACGTGATGTCTTTTGCACGTCTTGATATCAGCATCGACAGTGATCCAGTGCTCCAGCGAGTCAGGGATATAGAGTCATTGGACACCGGCAACCTTGGGTCACAGCCGGCCCACCAAGCGGAACTGCATTGGCGTCTGGCGTTGCCGATTTTCTGCGTAATTCTTGCTCTGCTCGCGATAGCCAATGCCACGGTGCAACCCAGACAAGGCCCTTACGCCCGGCTCGCTACTGGCATGGTTTGGATGCTGAGCTACTATCTGGCCCTACTGCTCAATCGTTGGCTCATCGAAAAAGGTTTCATACCCGGCGTCATCGGCCTTTGGCCCGTGCACCTAGTCGCCGCCATCTACGCTGTTAAAGGCCTTCGTACTCTGGCAATGCCAGCCACACGTTAGGAAATCGTTATGACTTTGATGCCTCAGGCGAAGGTCAATCCGCTTGTCCCTCAACTCCTTGGTTACAGCGGCTTGCTGCCCATGTTGGCTTGTCTGGGTGGGATATGGCTATGGCCTCATCTGACCGATCAACTGACCTATATCGCCGCGATCTACGTTGGCGTCATCTTTTCATTTCTCGGCGGAATTCAATGGGGCATGACGGTTCACGCAGACGCGACCACCACGCCTGACGCTGGCGCGATCCGACTGATCATCGGGGTCACACCCGCTCTGATTACGCTATGCGCTCTGGTTGTCCCAACCTTGTACGGCAGTGCGCTGCTGATTCTCGGCCTATGGCTGCTACTCGGATTTGAGTGGCGCTATCGTAAAATCCTAGTCTTACCCGCCTGGTACATACCGCTGCGAATCAATCTCACGATTTTGCTCTCGGGATCACTGGCCGCTGTGCTGTGGCTAACCGCCTGACATTGACACTTTGCATGCAGGGTCGAACGCTATCCTTCGTCCAACCGCCCGTTTGATGGACCATTGCACGACAGCAACACCTCTCTGGACGACCACTGAAGTAGCCTCTATGAAACAACCGGAATCCGATCCCCCCCTCTCCACAGCAGACATCAGTCGCATCATCGAAATGGCATGGGAAGACCGAACACCATTCGAAGCCATCAAAACCCAGTTTGGTATTGGTGAGCCTGATGTCATCAAGGTGATGCGTCGCAATGTCTCCGCGGGCGCTTTTCGACGCTGGCGGGCGCGGGTGACCGGCCGCAAGACCAAGCACGCGGACTTACGCCAGCCGGGGGTATCTCGACATCAGTCGAGTACCCACAACAAGGTCAACCGCTAGCTGTCGGACTTTTGGATATTGCCCATGGTACCCATTACCGTGGAAACCAATGTGGACACATCACCCAACTGAGCCGGCACAATCATGGTGTTGTTGGTTTGAGCCAACTTGCCAAATTCCTTCACCCACTGCTCGGCAACCCGAAGGTTAATTGCATCTTTACCACCCGGCTCGTTGACCGCGGCCCCCACCGCCCGCACACCGGCCGCCGTTGCCTCGGCAATCAGGCGTATCTCTTCGGCGCGGCCTTCGGCTTCGTTTATCTGCCGCAGCTTTTCTGCCTCAGACAGGTTGATGGCTTCCTGACGTTCGCCTTCGGAAACATTAATCCGGGCCTGTCGCTCGCCCTCGGAAGACGCCACCACGGCTCGGCGCTCTCGCTCCGCACGCATCTGTTTCTCCAGAGCGTCTTTCACCGATGCTGGGGGCACAATGTCCTTGATCTCGTAACGCAGAATTTTCACGCCCCAAGGCTCTGCCGCCCTGTCCACCGCGTGCACAACTTGCGAGTTAATGGTCTCACGCTCTTCAAAGGTACGGTCCAGCTCGATTTTGCCGATTTCCGAACGCAGCGTGGTTTGGGCGAGCTGGGCGGTCGCGAACATGTAGTCCTGAATACCATAGCTGGCGGCTCTGGCATCGCTGACTTGCATATAAATGACGCCGTCAATCTCCACCGAGATATTGTCCTTCGTAATACAGCTTTGCGAAGGCACATCGACGGTCTGTTCTTTTAGCGTGTGCTTGTAGGCCACCACATCAACGAAGGGCACGAGAATGTGAAAACCAGCATCCAAGGTTTTTGCGTACTTACCCAAGCGTTCGACCACAAACTGTTCACGCTGGGGTACAACCCGGGCGGTTTTGAGCAAGATGACGACCACGGCAATGGCCAGCAGAACGCCGAGAAAAAAACTCATATCCATCAGTTGGTCTCCTGCTCAATAATCAGTGTATTTCCATCCCGTCCGACAATTTTAGCGAAGGTGCCTGCAGCGATTTCAGCTTGGCCACGCGCATCCCAGTCCGCACCGCGGTAGTTCACTCGACCCCGGGCCTGGCTTGTCGAGTCAAAGCCGCTGACGATACTGACGTCCTTGCCGATGAAGTCCTCGTCTGCAGTGCCCTGCACCGAGTCACCCACCATGTGCAGCTTGAGTCGCGAACGAACGCCGACAAGCAGCACCAGGGCGAGTCCGGCGAACAGGATGAAAGGGATACCGTTTCCTGCTGGCAGGCCCAACCACAGAGCGAGACCTGTCAAGACGGCTGCGAGGCCGAGGAAAAACAGGATGAAATTCCCCATGGTGACCTCGGCAATAATCAAAGCAAAGCCGATACCCAGCCAAATGTATTCCGTATTCAGATCCATTGTGCCTCCTATGAGTTAGGGATTATTTACCGGGCACCCGAAACGTACCCTGAATTACCTCAACGCAATATCCGGTGATATGCGTCCGCTGAATCTGCCCCTTGTCGCGCACTACGTCCACTGTTATTCGACTCGCTCGCCCCATTTCTTCGCCTTGAGAGATCGTGTAACGAGCACCGCCCTGCACTTGATCCTGCTGCGCAAGCAGGCCAGCCAACGCACCCGCCGCGCTGCCGGTGGCGGGATCTTCGGGAATGCCATGTAGGGGATCAAACATACGGCCCTGCACCTGTGTCGCACCGGTGCGGCAGTACACATAGACCAAAAACGCTTCTGCCAAGTTGTCAGCTTGCCGATCGGGCCATTGGGCATTCAAACTGAGCTGCCTGAATGTCTCAATTTGAGGCTGACAGGCTGCCAAGGCGGCTGGATCGCTCACCTCCACCACAGGAAATTCAATACCCACGCTGACAATGGTGGAACCCCCATGTGCCGCAACGATCTGATCCGCATCCAAGCTTAGGGCCTTAGCCATCATCTGCGTACTGTGCCCAGACCGCTGTTCAAAGGGTCGAGGTGCCGCAATCGTCGCCAGCTCTGCCTTACCGTGGGCGTCGAGGGTTACCGCAACCTCAACCAATCCGGCCTGCTCTTCAAAGCGCATCAACCGCTGTTGCCCACCATCTATCGCATCGGTTGTGAGCTCAAGCCGGCCAGTAGCAGGCACTGCCTCCGGGTAGGATGCCAACACAAAACCCGTGCCGACATTGGGGTGACCGGCAAAGGGCAATTCAGACTTAGGTGTGAAAATGCGAATATGAGCCGTATTTGCCGAATCAAGCGGAGGCAGCACGAAGGTGGTCTCAGAGCAATTCATTTCCGCTGCAATGCGCTGCATTTGTTGCGGCGTCAGTGGGGCCGCCTGGGGATCCGAGGCAAAGAACACGGCGAGAGGATTGCCGCCAAAAGCCTCCTGGGTGAAGACGTCGACGGTGACGAAATCCAGATTCATTCCGTTCATAGGGTTACCAGTGCTTTATTGCTAATCTAGTCTGCTCGGATGCCCTAGGGGGCCATATTATCCTTTCGCTGTCAGTAAGACTTTATCCATGAAGGCACTTTTTTATTCAGAACATGGCACAGCCGATGTTCTGCGCTATGAGAACCAACCTGACCCGGTCATCGGCCCCGCCGACGTGTTGATCCAAGTCGCCGCGACCGGGCTAAATCGCCTGGACATTGTCCAGCGCCACGGCTGGTTTACGCTGCCGGGTTTCACCCTACCGCACATTGCGGGCATGGATATGGCCGGCACCGTGGTGGATATCGGCAGCGACGTCAGAGGGATCCAAACCGGCGATCGCGTTGTTGTCGATCCTTCGTTACACGCTGTATCAACGAAGTCTTCGTTTGCCGGTCATGGCGACCGCTACGGCGAGTTGGGAGTACTCGGGGCCACCCACCCCGGCGGATACGGTGAGTTTTGCGCTGTCAGCGCCGATCACGTGCATCCGCTACCCGCTGATCTGTCCTTTACGGATGCCGCAGTATTTCCAACCGCTTGGATGACCACCCATCACGCGCTATTCCGTGTAGGCGAGCTGCAGGCAGGTGAAACTCTACTGCTACACGGTGCTACCAGCGCCCTCACGCTGGCCGCTACTCAATTGGCGGTTGCCGCAGGCGCCACGGTCTTTGTCACGGCGGCCTCCGAGGAAAAGTGTGCCGTGGCAACTGCCCTAGGCGCCACCGCTACAACGACAAATCGAGACCTTGATGTCACGTCCTGGGTCATGCAACAAACCGGCGGCCAAGGCGTCAACATGGTGCTCGATCATGTGGGGCCAGCCTTGTGGGAGCCGTCCTTGTTCGCTCTGGCACCCCAAGGGCGTCTAATCACCTGCGGTAACACCACCGGCGACAGTGTGAGCATTCCGTCACTGGGTTTTCTGTTTCAACGAGGCGTTCAGATCAAGGGCAGCGATGCCTACTTCTCCACGGATTTCGCTGACGTTTGGAACCGATATTGTCAGGGCATCAATCAAGGTCGGTTCACCTCGCAGATTTATCGCCAGTACCCGATAGAAAACGGCGCACAAGCACAGCGAGAGCTGGAGTCGGGAAGCGCGCTGGGCCGGATGGTTTTGCTGCACGGTAGCTGAGCGTCGGGGCGCATCAGCGAAACATTGCGGCCTAAGAAATCAGCCTTAGGCGATCACCCCTTGGCGGGCCAGCTTCTGCATTTGCTCAAAGGTCAGACCCAAGTCAGCCAATATCTCTACCGTATGTTCTCCCAGATCTGCTGAAGCCTGCAACCGCGGCTCGGTACTGTGACTGAAACGCACCGCGCTGCGCGGCTGCCGCATTGACCCACCGCGGGGGTGCTCGACGTCTTGCAAAATACCCGTGGCCTGAACCTGTGGATCGTCGATGACCTGCGCTCGTGTATTCACCCGGCCGGCAGGAATTTCGTTGTGGGCCAGCAACTCCATCAGTTCATCCGTCGCGTATTGGCTGCAATCCGCGCCCAGATAGCCGGAAACGACAGCGCCATCAGCGGTTTCACTGATACCACATACATCGGCCAAATCACCGGCATGCTGCACGCCTTGGCCTTTGAACGAGTAGTTCCACATCAGCTCAGGCCAGTTGAAATACACCGCAGCATCCAGCATCGACAACTGAACATGCTGACCGCCAGCACCGCGTTCTCGAGCCAGTAAGGCGGCGGTAATACCTTGCGCCGCGGTCAAGGCGGTGACTTTGTCATAAATAATAGAACGCACCATTTGCAGGGCTTGTTTTTGTTCTACCGGTGACGCGTCCTGTTCCGGAGGATTCATAGCCAAGGGTGTCATGCCCTGAACATCCAAAATACCGCTGAGCGCCTGTATGACATAGTCGTAGGTTTTTTGCTCGGCGTATGGGCCTACCTCTCCCATGCCATTGATCGAGGCATAGATCAGATCAGGGCATTCGGCTTTCAATGCGTCATAGTCCAACCCCAACCGCGCCATTTTACCGGGCCGATAGTTTTGCAGCAGAACATCGGCATCCGCGGCCAACTGTCGAACCAGCGCTTGGCCTTCTGGGTGCTTCAAATTAATCGCGATGGAGCGCTTGTTGCGATTGATCATGGCGTAAATCGCACTGAGTCCATTGCGTGACGCCCCCAACCCGCGAATGCCATCACCCCAGCCCGGCGGCTCGATTTTGATCACATCTGCGCCTTGATCCGCCAACACCACGGCGGCCATAGGACCAGAAACCACGGAAGATAAATCGAGAATCCGAAAGCCGCTCAAAGGGCCATCGTTTTGCGTCGCGGCAGAATGTTGTTCAGGGTCGGTCGTCGGATCGGACATGGCTGTTGCAGTCTCCATAGCAGTTGTGGCCGTCTCGGTCTTCAGTATGCAATAAGCGTTTCACAGTTTCGCAACTAATCCCTCCGCAACATACGTAATGTATTTGATAACCTGCAAACAAGCCTTACCGTTCAACCATTCGCATCGTTGAACTCAGTCAAACGGAGAACAGACCGTGGAACACTCTACACAGCCGATTAAGGCACTTGCATCCCGATACCAGCTTGCCTTTCTAGGGCTGACTTTGGCCGTCGCGCTGGCCGCTTGCAGCCAAGGCCCTGACAAAACCAGCGCAGATAACACCTCGGTGAAAAGCGCACAAAACGCGCTGACTCTGACCCAGTGGCTGGACGAACAGTACGAGACAGAACTGCAGTTTTCGCCCATCGAGCTGACGTTTTTAGGCCGCAAGGAGCGCAACGACGAAATAGACGTGTTTACCTATGACGCGTTCGCTGAAGAGCTGGCGTGGAAAACTGCGTCTGTTGCGAAAATGCAGGAGCTGTTCGATCCAGAACAGCTGACCAAAGACGAGCTGTTGTCCTACGATTTATGGTCCTATCAGCTGGAACGAATGCAAGAGTCCGAGCCTTTTTTCTATGATGGGCTTGTGTTTGATCAGATGAATGGTGTGCAAAATTTCGTACCGACCTTCTTAATTAACTTTCATCGGGTTGAAAACGCCGACGATATGACTGCGTACATCGAGCGGGTAAAGGCGGTGAAGCTCCGTATGCAAGAGGCCATCGCCAACGCGGTTAAGGGAGCTGAAAAAGGTGTGATATCACCTTCCTTTGCGCTAGACGGCACCATTGCCCAAGCCCAAAGCATCATCACCGGCAAGCCCTTTGATAGCAACGCCGAGAACGACAGCGATCTCTGGGCTGATATGCGACAAGAGGTTCAAACGCTGCTAGAGGCGGGAACCATCGATGCTCTCGCCGCCGAACAACTCACCGCTCAGGCCAAGGACGCACTGATTAACCACCTTCAACCCGCGTATGAAGACATCATTCAATGGGCCGAAAACCAAAAAGACCGAGCCCCTGATGTGTCCACAGGTGTTGGCAGCCAACCCGGCGGCGGCGCCTATTACGCCTACCGCTTACGAAGCCAAACCACCACCGACCTCACCGCAGACGAGATTCACCAAATCGGTTTAGACGAAGTCGCCCGACTCCGCAAAGACATGGAGGCAATTAAAGATCAGGTGGGCTTCGACGGGTCGCTATCCGCCTTCTTCGAACATGTTCGTGACGGTGAGTGGAACTACTACCCCAATACCGATGAGGGTCGCCAAGCCTATATAGATGACGCTACGGCAGCGATTGATGGCATCAAGGCCGAACTACCTAACTACTTTGGTTTATTGCCGCAGGCCGACCTGATCGTTAAGCGCGTCGAACCCTTTCGCGAGCGTGATGGCGCAGCACAGCACTACTACCCCGGCACACCGGACGGGTCTCGTCCCGGCATCTACTACGCGCATCTGTCCGATATGACAGCAATGCCGAAAAATCAGCTGGAGGTGATCGCGTATCACGAAGGACTACCCGGCCATCATATGCAAATTTCTATCGCTCAGGAACTTGAGGAGGTGCCACAGTTTCGAACCCAAGCCCGCTTTACGGCCTATTCGGAAGGCTGGGGATTGTATTCAGAATATTTAGCGAAAGAGATCCCCGGCACCTATCTGGATCCTTATCAAGACTTCGGCCGACTCACTGGCGAAATCTGGCGCGCGATACGTCTCGTCGTGGATACCGGCCTGCACGCCAAGGGCTGGACGGAACAGGAGGCAATCAACTACTTCGCAGCCAATTCACCCGAGCCACTGGAGAGCATTACCTCTGAAATCCAGCGTTACATTGTGATGCCAGGACAGGCAACGACTTACAAAATTGGGATGCTGAAAATTTTAGAGCTACGCGAAAAGGCCAAGAAAGAACTCGGCAAAGACTTCGACATCAGAGCATTTCATGACGTCATCTTGGGGGGCGGCGCATTGCCTTTGCCATTGCTAGAACGTAAGGTTCTGCGATGGATCACCGAGACCCAACAATAAGATTTGCGCGAAAGAGAAGGCCCTCATGACACAGTTGAGGTCTTTCCGCCATCTGCGGGGAATAACATCGCCCTGGGGAGTATTGTTCTCTGGGAGCAATCGGCGTCTTGCGCTGCTAACGCTGATTGGCTGCGCTGCCATGATTTTCAGTTCGGGCGTGGACCACATCCACGCCACGCCGACCGCACTCGATCATGACTGTATCGTCTGTGATTCAAGCGGCGCTAAAAGCCTAACGGCGACATACGTTTTATCGCTTCCCTCAGCTTTTGGCTTTGCAAACGAAGCGAGCTGGTCAGCCTTTCACCCATTTCTGCCGCGTTTCAACACTGCAGCCCCACGGGCTCCCCCACCGCAACTCGCGTTTGCCTAATTATTGATCATTGTCTCCCGGCAGCTCTGGGGGACGAGCCCAATTTGCTTACGGAGTTGATATGCCCATTTTTTCGGTTAATTCTTACTCTGGCAGAGCGCGCAGTGCCGCGACTGCTGCACTTGCACTAGGTTCGGTATTCTCTGCCGCACCGCTTTTGGCCGATGACATGTCGGACAATTCAACATCTAACAACACCATCGAAGAAGTCATCGTGCGCGCACACCCACTGTCCGCGGAAGGCCTGACCCAAGGCACCGTGTCGCTCGCTGGCCCAACACTCAACCGCAACCTCGCTCCCAACCTTGGCGACGTGCTCTCCAAACAGCCGGGCATTCACTCCGCAAGTTTTGGTGCTGCGGTTGGCCGCCCGATCATCCAGGGACTGGGAGGAGCGCGAATCCAAGTCATGGAAGACCGGCTGAGCACCATGGATGTCTCCGTCACCAGTGGCGACCACGCCACTACCGTGGAGCCTTTCATCGCGAGCAGCGTCGAAGTTCTCAAAGGACCCGCCACATTGCTGTACGGCAATGGCGCAGTTGGCGGTGTGGTTGACGTTCACACCGGCCGCATCCCTCATGGTCAGTTGGGCGAGGCCTTTTCGGGCAAGATTTCCGCTCAGGGCAGCGACAATGGCGATCAACACGCTGTCGCCGCCCGACTTGACGGTGAAGGTGACGGATTTGCCTGGCATTTCGACGGGTTTGATCGACGTTCGATTAATTACGACATTCCGGGCGAGACCGAATCGGACGCCTTAATCGCCGCAGAAGAGGCGGAAGGAGAGGAACACGAGGAAGAAGCGGGCTCAGGCTTTTTACCCGGCAGCCATTTCTCTACTGACGGCGGATCCATAGGCTTCAGCTTCACCGGTGAAAATTGGTTCTCAGGTATCGCGGTCAGCCAGCTCAATGCCGTTTACGGTTTGCCCGGCGGCCACGGTCATCATGACGAGGAGGAGCATGAAGAAGACCACGAAGATGAACATGAGGACGAAGAAAACGAAGAGGAGCATGCCGACGAAGACGATTTTGCGACCCCGATTCTTGATATGGAGCAAACTCGTGTCGACATAGAAATGGGCCGCACAGGCCCGCTGTTTTCAGGCTCCAACGGCGCAATGAGCCGTTTTGGTCGCACCATTGAAAACGTAAACCTGCGAGTTGGGGTTAACGATTACGAACACTCAGAGATCGAACCTGATGGTGAAATCGCAACGTTGTTTAAAAATGAAGCGTTTGAGGCAAGGCTGGAGTTTGTTCATGCCTTTGCAGATGCCAAACATGTCTGGGGTCTACAGTTCGCGGAGCGCGAATTTTCAGTCTCAGGCGAAGAGGCCTTCGTGCCACCAGTCGACTCGGAAAATATCGGTATTTTCTGGCTGAGCGAGCGAGACTTAAACGACGTTTCCTTAGAGATGGGGCTGCGACTGGAAAACGTAGAACACACGCCTGAATCTGCAGCAAAGGCAGACTTCACGGCTTTTGCTGGCTCAATTGGCGCGATCTACCCTATCAACGAAAATTTCAACCTGACGGCAAATTTTGGTTACACCGAGCGCGCTCCGGTGGGAGAAGAATTGTTCAGCAATGGCCCACACCTGGCCACCGGCCGCTTTGAAATTGGCTCTGCGAGCCTAGACGAAGAGACGGTTCTCCGCACTGATCTGATTCTTGGCTGGGAGCGCGACAACATCGAAGCAACCTTCAATGCCTATTACGCGTCTTTTAGCGACTTCATCTATCAAAACCCCAATGGGATGATCGAGGATGAGCTGCCCGTCTTTCTTTGGGACCAAGCCGATGCGACATTCCGAGGATTGGATGGTGAAGTCCGATGGAAGGACATTGAGTTCGTCAACGGCAACCTCGAGCTTCGTGGTTTTTTTGATGTGATACGTGCCTCGCTAGACGCGTCATCAGAGAAAAAACTCCCGCTGATACCACCCAACAGAATTGGCCTTGGCGCCACCCAACGTTGGGGCGCCATAGCGCTGACACTAGAGGCCATGCGCGTTGGCGAGCAGGACGAGATACCGAGCTATGAGTTGCCCACCGACAGCTATACCGATCTCGGAGCCTACTTGGAATGGCAACCAACCTTGCCCAATGGCCAGCAATTGGCGGTATTTCTCCGCGGCGACAACCTAACTGACGCCGAGCAGCGCTACCACACCAGCTTTATCAAGGATCTGGCCCCTCAGCCCGGCCGAACGATAACGTTGGGCATGCGCTATCAGTTTTAGGTAGCAAGATACCGTCAGGTCGAATTTAGTTGACCTGACGGTGTCGACGGCCCACCAAACGGGGCAAAATGGAAGCGCAATACTTAAACAGGATGCGCTTCTCCATGAGATTCAATCGTTTGATTCCGTATACGCTGGGACGACGCCCTCCCAACATGCTTCGGTCAGTCGCACAGACCATTGCTTGGTCAATTCGGCGTTCACTGACATTGATTGCACTTATGCCGGCAACATATGCATGGGCCGCGCCGACCGATCAACTGTGGGCTCACTGGTCAATTCACGACGTCCAATCTACAGCCTCCGTCGATCACCAGCCCTGGCAGACATTGCTGTCACGCCATGTCCTGGCGAGCGATGACGGTATCAATCGAGTGGCCTACAGCAACTTCGACGAGTCCTCAAAAACCCTCTTAAATCAGTATCTGACGACGCTAAGCAACATTCGGCCCACCGAACTCAATCAGACCCAACAGCTTGTCTACTGGATCAATCTTTACAACGCGCTGACTGTGCAGGTCGTGCTCGATCACCCAAAGAAAGACAGCATTCGCTCCATGGGACCGCTGCTGTCTTTTGGCCCATGGGACAAAGACTATCTCACCATCGAAGGTAAACGAGTATCGCTGAATGATATCGAACACCGTATTTTGCGGCCTATCTGGCAAGACCACCGCCTTCACTTTGTCCTGAATTGTGCCAGCATCGGCTGCCCAAATCTCAGCCGCGCTGCGTTTACCCCCGCGAATATCGAGGATTCGCTTGCCCAAGCCGAGCGAAGCTTTTTGCAGCACCCCCGAGCAATCTCATTTAACGATAAGGGCATTCTGCAGCTGTCCAGTTTGTTTGACTGGTATCTAGAAGACTTTGCTGAAAACGAGAGCGCTTTACTGGTCTATCTTGCCGAACAGCGACCAGACATGGCTGAGCGTCTTTTGGTCTACCCCATTGGCTCCAGGCCAAACATCGACTACGTTTACGACTGGTCGCTAAACACAGTAGACCCGAAATAGACAGAAACAGATCGACCATCGAGTAACAGACGAACGAGCCAGCCTCTGGGGAGAGACCATGAACACTTCAGCTTACGAAACCATTCTGACCTCACTGGAAGAAGGGGTTTTAACCATTACCATGAACCGTCCAGACCGCCTCAACGCCTGGACCTATCAGATGGGTGCAGAGCTACAGCATGCCATTGAGACTGGCAATGACGACCCGGCCGTCGATGTCTTTATTCTGACCGGGGCGGGACGAGGCTTTTGCGCCGGTGCCGATATCAAGGACCTGTTTAAAGATCAGGCGGACGGGGGCGACAGCGGCGACAACCGTGCGCCTCGGGATTGGGTTGGCCTCATCAGACGGGCAAAACCGATCATCGCTGCAGTAAACGGAGTCGCCGTCGGCGTTGGGCTGACACAGATTCTGCCCTGTGACTTCATCATGGCCAGCCCCGACGCCAAGTTCAGTGCGCGCTTTGTAAAAATGGGCGTGGTGCCAGAACTTGCCAGCTCATACTACTTGGTCGCACGAGCAGGCTTCGGCTTGGCGAATCGCATGATGCTCACCGGCGAAACCATTGATGCAGCCGAGGCCCAGCGCATTGGACTGGTGGACGAACTGGTCTCGGACAGCAGCGATTTGTTGACTCGGGCAGCCGAACTGGCCAAACAGATTGGCGAGAACCCACCGGGAGCGTTGGGAGCGGTCAAAGAACTGGTCACGGCCAACATGGCAGAACCGGACATCAAGGAAGTTCAGAAGCGAGAGCTGACGGCACTGGCCGAAGCCTACAAAAGCCCCGAACACCACGAGGCCATCGCTGCCTTCATCGAGAAGCGACCACCGAACTTCAAGAATTTGGGTTAACTTCGAGCCGGGTCTGGGCTAGGACAGCGCAGCAACGCTGCGCTCGCTGAGTTGCAGTCGATACAGAAGTGCCAGCAGCACCAGGTTCGCTAAACCCAAGGACTGCATCACCCAGGTCGTGCCTTCCCCGTTAGCGGCCAGCAGAGGCATCCACAGACCGGCGCTGATCAACAACACCGCCCGGCCTAAATCGAAGACAAATCGGTAGGCGCGATGTTCGAGCCAGAGACCGACGACGTACATGGATCCGGCGATCAGGCCAAAGACTGCCAACACCCCGGGACGCGCCAGATCGCCTTGCACGGCGGTGAGCGCGAAACCGGCTGCTGTCAGCACGACGTACTGCAAGAAGACATAGGTTTTGGTGCTTTGAGGCACTGAAGGATTGTATTGATCGGCCCAGCCGAAGGAATCCTCATCCCTCGGCTCGAGGCCCTGCGGGAACCAACCCGGCCCTTTGAACCATACCGCAACTTTATCGCGCCACCGCGGTGCCTTCACCGCCAGTATCAGGGTATGCCACCAGACTATCGCGTTTGCCCAAAGCGGATTCCAGCTGCGCAGTCCGTGAGTAATGCCGTAAACCGGTTTTTCGTCATTGCGCTCGTCGCAAAACGTGCCGAACAGACGATCCCAAATAATGAAGAAGCCGCCGTAGTTTTTATCAATGTAGCTCGGGTTTTTGGCGTGGTGCACACGATGATTGGATGGCGTGACCAACAGGTAATCCAACACACCCAACCGATCCACATGCTGGGTATGCACCCAAAATTGATAGACCAAGTTCAGGGTCCCGACGCTGATCATCACGTAGGCCGGCGTGCCCGCTAAATACATGGGCAGGTAAAAGACAAAGCCAATGTAATCCGTGCTGGTTTGCCGTAGCGCAGTGCTTAAGTTGTATTCTTCGCTTTGATGATGTGCGCTGTGGGACGCCCACATGATCCGCCACTCGTGACCAAACCGATGCTTCCAGTAGTAACACAAGTCATAGGCCACAAAGGCCACCACCCAATGCCACCAGTGTTCCGGGGTCCAAGCAACAACACCCAGAAATTCCACCGCACCGGCAAAGACGACGGCGGCAAAACTCAGTCGCAGCACGCCGACTAACTGACTCAGGCTACCCATCATCAAGCTGGCGACGGCGTCGTTGAGACGATAGGTTTGGTTCTTTTTCCATGCGCCATAAGCCAGCTCAACGGCCATGGCGAGAATGAAAAACGGGATGGCAATTTCGACAAAATTCATCGCGTAATTGTAGTGATTTGCCGTCACAGCACCAGCACTCAAACCTTCACTTTCCTTTGCCCAATCCGTCGCGGGGATGCTTATACTCGGGCTTTGCATGCAGGAGGAGAGAACATGCCACGTCTACCCCAAGTACCACGATCAGAAGCCGACCCTTCGGTTCTGCCGTTTTACGATGCGCTGTTTGGCAAAGATCGAGATCCGGTAACCCACCCAGGTACTGCCACCGGCACGCCGGGTAATTGGTGGACGGTTTTTGCCCATGTGCCAGACTGCTTACTGCACATGGTGGCGGGTTTTGAGTTCTATCGAGACCGCAAACGTAAAATCTCGCCGCGACTGCGAGAACTGGGTCAGGCCCGGGCAGGCTACGCGCGAGGCAGTCAGTTTGTATTTTCACAACACTGCAAGGCGTTGCGCGCGGCAAAGTTTTCAGAGGAGCAAATTGAGGCCATTGCCCACTGGTCCTCTACGGATTTGTTCAGCGATGTGGAACGTGCCGTTTTGGCCTACACGGATGACTTGGTGCTACAGGGCGGCCGCGTCAGTGATGGCACCTTTGCTGCCCTGCAGACGCATTTATCCGAGGTTCAGATCATCGAGCTGACCTATACGATTTGTACCTATGAAATGCATGCGACCATGACGCGTGCGCTGCGTCTGGAATTCGACGACGTGCCCGAGCGCATTCAGGAAGTTCCGGTCCCCGAGGGCGAAGACCGGGATATCGATTTTTTCAAAGACGTCAAGTAAACCTGACCCACGGACGACATACCGCTTATTCGGCTGTCTCCGGGTCTTGGGCTGTCCATGACGAGAGCAGGGTATCGTAATCGACAGTTTCGCCCTGAGGCTTTTCGTTATCCAAAGCACGCTTAGGCGAACCGGGTTGACTGAACCAATACTCGGCATCGCGCGCTTCATTCAGCAGCGGCCCACACTCGCCCAAGGTACCGTGTCTTTGCAGCCGCTCCAACACACGATCTTGCTGCTGGGCCAGACTGTCCATGGCCGCCTGAGCCGACACCTGACCGCTGACTGCGTTGGCGACATTCGCCCACCACAGCTGCGCCAACTTCGGATAATCCGGCACGTTGGTGCCTGTGGGCGTCCAAGCCGTGCGAGCAGGCGAACGATAAAATTCCACCAAGCCGCCAAGAGTGGGGGCCATATCGGTCATCGCCTGAGAGCGGATGTCTGAATCGCGAAACGGCGTTAAACCCACCAAGGTTTTTTTCAGTGATACGGTTTTAGCAGTCACGAACTGGGCGTACAGCCACGCTGCTTTGCGCCGCTCCAGAGGCGTACTGGACAGCAGAGTCCACGCACCGGTGTCCTGATAGCCAAGCTTCATTCCTTCCTCCCAGTAAGGGCCGTGAGGTGACGGTGCCATGCGCCACTTCGGCGTACCGTCGGCATTCACCACGGGTAATCCCGGCTTGATCATGTCTGCTGTAAACGTGGTGTACCAAAAAATTTGCTGGGCGATCTGGCCCTGGGCTGGCACCGGACCGGCCTCGGAAAAGGTCATACCCGGAGCTTGTTCCGGCGCGTAGGCCTTCAGCCAATCAATGTACTTTTGCAGTGCGTAAACCGCGGCAGGCGCATTCGTCGCGCCGCCACGGGCCACCGAACTGCCCACTGGGCGGCATTGTTCCGCACGAATACCCCACTCGTCCACAGGCAGGCCATTTGGGATACCCTTATCCCCCGCGCCAGCCATGGACAGCCAGGCGTCGGTAAATCGCCAGCCCAAGGAGGGATCTTTCTTGCCGTAGTCCATGTGTCCGTAAACCCGCTGCCCATCAATCTCTTTAACGTGGACGGAGAAAAACTCGGCGATGTCTTCATAGGCTGACCAATTCACTGGCACCCCTAGGGGATAGCCATAGCGTTCGGCGAATTGTTCTTTAAGAGCCGGGTTTGAAAACCAGTCCTGGCGGAACCAATACAGGTTCGCGAACTGCTGATCGGGCAGCTGATACACCTTGCCATCCGGTCCCGTGGTAAAGCTCAGGCCAATGAAGTCATCAAGATCCAAGGTGGGCGACGTAACATCCGCACCCTCGCCGGCCATAAAGTCACTCAGTGCCACCACGTATCCATAGCGCGAGTGCGTGCCAATCAGATCGGAATCGTTGACGTAGGCGTCGAAAATATTTTCGCCGGACTGCATCTGAGTTTGGAGCTTTTCGATCACATCGCCTTCTTGAATCAAATCGTGATTCACGCGGATGCCGGTGATGTCGTAAAACGCTTGGGCTAGGGTTTCACTTTCGTACTGATGGGTGGTCAGTGTTTCAGAGACCACATTGATGGTCATACCTCGAAACGGTTCGGCCGCAGCATGAAACCAGGCCATTTCGGCCAATTGGTCATCGCGCTCAAGGGTAGAAGGCTGAAACTCGCCGTCAACCCACCGCGCGGCATTGGCAGCATAAGCGTCCGCGCTAATACTCGGCCCAGCGGCCTCTTCATTTGTCTGCCCGCAGGCGACAAGACCTGCAACAATGCAGACAACCGTGATTCCCCTAACGATGTTATTCATCACTGCACTATCTCCCATGCTCACTATTCTTTTTCCTTTTCACGTCCATTCGTTCCTCGCGCTAAGCCCTTAGCCCTTAGCCCTTAGCCCTTAGCCCTTAGCCATCACAACAACAAGCCACAACATCGCCAATCCACTGGCATAAAGCACCGGCCAACCGGTGAGCCCCAACCAAAGCAAATGAATAAAGGCTGCACCCAAAAGGCTGACAAAGAAGCGGTCTCCGCGAGTCGTCGCCATGGGCAACCAGCCCTTCGCAAGCGTCGTCGGCTTTTTCAGCTCCAGCGCAATCAAAAAAGACAAGGCAGAGGCTATGGCCGCGAAAAACAGGCCCGTCGGCAGAGTCCAAGCCATCCAGTTCATGAACAATACCTTTTCGCCAGATCGAAAGAATCAAAAACAATGCTGTAAATCATGCCGCCGATCGCTCTAAACACGACCAAGGGCAAAGCCCTTGACCAAATGCTGGCGTACGAACCAGACCACGAGTATGCCAGGTAACACAGTGAACACCCCCGCTGCGGCCAGCACCCCCCAGTCCATACCCGAGGCGCTCACCGTGCGCGTCATCACGACCACAATGGGTTTCGCCTCACTGCCCGTTAAGGTGCGCGCCAACAGCAACTCTACCCAGCTAAACATAAAACAGAAAAAAACCGTCACGCCGATGGCGCTGCGATTGATGGGCAAAAATATCCGGGTGAAAAAAAACCAAAAACTGTGCCCGTCAATGCGCGCCATGTCGTCAATCTCGGTTGGCACGCCCGACATGAAGCCTTCCAAAATCCAGACCGACAAGGGCACCGTAAACAGACAGTGTGCAAGAGCCACGGCCAAGGGCGTATCGAACAAACCAATGGAAGAATACAGCTGGAAAAAAGGCAGCAAAAACACCGCTGGCGGCGCCATCCGGTTGGTCAGCAGCCAGAAAAAGAGCTGCCGATCGCCAAGGAAACGATAGCGGGAAAACACATAGGCAGCTGGGAGCGCCACGCTTACCGAGATGAGGGTGTTGAGCACCACGTAGCTCAGAGAATTGGCGAAACCCTGATACCAAACGGGATTGGTCAAAATCTCCGCAAAATTCGCGAGCGTTGGGCTGCTGGGCAGTAGCTCAAAGGTACCCGCAATATCAGCGTTGCTGCGCAGCGCCATGGTCAACAGCCAGTACAACGGCAGTATCAGATAGACACAGTAACCCAGCAACACCCACCGACTGATTCGGCTGCGGCGGTTCACGACTCGTCCTCGTTACGCATCACGCTGGTGTAGAACAACCAGCTGAAAAGCAAGATGAACAGAAAATAGATGACGGAAAATGCCGCCGCGGGACCCAGATCAAACTGCCCTACCGCCATGGTTGCCAAGTATTGACTAAGGAATGTGGTGGTATTGCCAGGGCCGCCGCCGGTGAGCACGAAGGGCTCGGTATAAATCATAAAGCTGTCCATTAAGCGCAGCAGTACGGCAATCACCAGCACCCCCTTCAGCCGCGGCAGCTCGACAAATCGAAACACCTGCCACTTGCTGGCGCCATCCAATTCCGCGGCTTGATAACAGGCAGCAGGAACTGACGTCAGACCAGCAAAAGCCAACAGAGCCACCAGCGAAGTCCAGTGCCAAATATCCATCGCGAGTAGCGTCAGCCAGGCGTGCAAGGGTTCCGATGTATAATTAAAGGCAATACCCAGCTCGTTAAGGGCTACGCCTAACAATCCGATATCAGGGCGGGCGTAAATTTGCCAAATGGTGCCCACCACATTCCAAGGAATCAGCAGCGGTGTCGCAAGTAGCACCAGCAACAACGACGCGCGTAACCCGTCAGTGGGCATACCCCGAGCAATAACGATACCTAGGGGGATTTCGACAAGCAGTACCGCGGCGCTGAAACCGATCTGTCGCAGAAAGGCATCCACAAACCGAGGGTCCGCCAAGGTTTCGCGATACCACTCCAGTCCGACAAAGAACCGCGTGTTGAAATCCAGAATGTCCTGCACGGAATAGTTCACCACCGTCATCAGGGGTATCACGCCGCTAAAAGCGACGATGAGAAGCACGGGCAACACACCGATCCACGCTCGATTGTCTTTGACCTTATTCTGCGCCATGCCGTCCTACTCGTATCCCATCGCGAAAACCCACCCAATGTCTCAAATCAATGCTGACCGAATCACCAACGGCCTGCGCTGCCGATGAGCGAACGAACACAGAGTGGGCCCCGCACTGCAATCCATACATGGAAATCACGTCGCCTTGCTGAATACCCAATACGCGCCGACTGCTCACCACGCCAGTCAAATCAAACGTGCCCGCCGCGGTTAGCTTGGCGCTCTCTGGACGGAATCCCAGCCGTTCTGGATCTCCTTGGCGCCTCACGTTCTGCTGCAAGGTCTCCGGCAGTTCGGCAACGGGCAGGAAATTCATACCGGGACTGCCCAAAAAATGCCCCACAAACTCATGTGCCGGATTTCGGTAGACATCTTCTGGACTGCCGGTCTGCAGAATGTCGCCATCAGCCAATACGGCGACTCGCTCGGCAAACGTCAGGGCCTCTGTCTGGTCGTGGGTGACATAGACCATGGTCACACCCAAGTCTTTCTGCGCCTGCTTCAGGGTCTGCCGCAGACGCCACTTCACGCTGGGTTCCACCGCAGTCAACGGCTCGTCCAACAGCACCATCGAAACGTCCGGGCGGACTAAGGCACGACCAATGGCGACCAGCTGTTTTTCAAACAGCGAAATTCCGTTCGCAGGACGATTCAGAATGCCCTCAATATTGAGCTCTTCCGCGACTGCCTTCACTCGAGCGTCGATATCTGCGCGACGCCTGTTGGAACCGCGGGTCGTCAGCGGAAAGGCTAAATTTTCACCAACGGTCATGGACTGGTACAACACCGGAAACTGAAACACCTGCGCCAAATGCCGCTCGCGCCCGGGCAAACCGGTCACATCGACATCATCGAAATAGATGCGACCTTGGGTGGGCTGCAAAATACCCGACAGCAAATTCAACAGCGTCGTTTTGCCTGCACCAGAAGCTCCCAGCAACGAAAATGCCTCGCCGTGGGAAATGTCCATTGCCAGAGGGGCCAATGTCGCGGCGTCGGCACCGGGGTACGTGAAGCCAACGTCTTCCAGCCGGATACGCGCCATATCAGTCCTCCACCAGCGTTAAAATGTCGTCGTGACGCACGTACAGCGCCAGAACTTGGCCCACATCAACCGAGTGCATACCAGGGCGTCGCACCACCCAATGCTCTGTGGCGCCGGGGTATTGAGGGTCAAATACTGTACCGTGCAAAAAGGTCTCGTCACCACTGCGCTCGACGCTGTCCACCCGCATATCGATGTTCAGCTCAGTATCTGCCGACGGCGGGGGCTCGGAACCCAAACGGATATGCTCGGGTCTTACGGCGCGACAGGTAGCGCCATCATCCTGTTTGATCAATGGCAAACGGTTCACTCCGGGGTCGCTCATCAAATGCGCCGCCGCGAGGTTGGCCGGGTGCTGATAGACCTGCAACGGTGTGCCCGCCTGCAGCTTTCGATTCTGTTCCAACAGCAGAACCTGGTCGCCAAGTGCAAAGGCATCGCGCGGATCGCTGCTGGTATAGATCACTGTCGCCTGAGTCTTGGACAGGAGCGCCTTGAGCTCTACGATCAATGCCTCTCGCAATTTATAGTCGAGATTAACCAGCGGCTCGTCCAGCACCAGCACATCGGCTTGTTGGGCCAAGGCCCGGGCAATGGCCAATCGCTGCTGTTGCCCGCCAGACAACTCGTCAGGATTTCGATCCAGAAAGTCACCAATTCCCAGGGTTTGCGCCAGAGTGCGTGTCTTTTGCTCCTGCTCATCGCGGGCAAGACCTTGGGCAATCATGGGCGAGGCAATATTTTGTGCAACGGTCCAATTCGGATAATTGACGAACGCCTGAAACACCACCGCCACGCTGCGTCGCTGGGGCGGCAGGTGGGTCAGAGGCTGTGCGTTGTAGCTGACCTCACCGCATGCCTGAGTTGGCAAACCCGCTAGCAGCCGGCACAAATTGGTTTTTCCCGACAGGTTTCCACCCAGAACGACGGTCATCTCCCCGGGCGTAAAAGCATGATCAAAGGCTGCAGCCTCATTGCCGTCAAGGCAGACGCGTTCAACGCTCAGCACGGCGAATCCGGTACAGGCAATCAGAGTGAGTGACGGTAACATCCATGGCGTGATGCTAACCGATCCGGGCCAGACAAAAACCGTTGACTGCACGCCCTCGTGGCATATTCTGCGTGAAAGCCTACGCCATCAATCCTGACGGATTGTTGAAGGACCTTAGGTTCACGTATCGAAGCAACCAATGATTAGGGGAGAGACCTATGTCAGTGACCGGACAATGCCTTTGCGGCACCATCAGCTACAGTATCGACAACCAACCCGCCATGACCGGCGTTTGTCACTGCAAGAATTGCCAGCGCCAAGCCGGCAGCGCCTTTTCGACCCTGGCCGGCGTGCCGCTCAACGAACTGCATATTTCTGGCGAGCCCAAACTCTACATCGACCCGGATACCGACAGCGGCAACACCGTGAAACGTTTTTTTTGCGGTGACTGCGGATCGCCCATTTATTCCGCGGTGCAAAGCTCACCAGATATGGTGTACCTAAAAACCGGCACCCTAGACGACAACAGCACCTTCCAGCCGCAGTTTCATGTGTGGTGTGATACTAAGCAAAACTGGGTCGACATTCCCGAGGGTGTGCCGGCCATGCCACAAAATCCCGCCTAGTCCGCGTAGCGAAAGGGGTTGCCAAGCACTGCCTGACAACTCCCTTTGACGCCTGATCGGCTCGCCGCTACTTCATTTGGGATTTCAAGACACCCATCAGCTTTTCACCGTATGGCGGGCGTAGACCCAATTTTTCCGCAGGGTTAAACGTGGCCTGCTTAAATACCGCCTTGGCGTGACTGAAGGTGCGGAAGCCGTCTTCGCCATGATACGAACCCATGCCAGAAGGACCCACACCGCCGAAGGGCAGATTTTCTTGGGCGATATGCATGATGACGTCGTTGACGGTCACACCTCCTGACGTCGTGTGATTTAACACCTGCTCGGTTTCCTGTTTGTCGCTGCCGAAGTAATACAGGCCCAAGGGGCGATCGTGAGCGTTCACGTAATCGACGGTTTCATCAATCGTATCGTAGGGTTTGATTGGCATCACCGGTCCGAAGATTTCTTCTTGCATTACCGCCGAGTCTTCCGGCGGATCAATCAACAACGTCGGCGGTATCTTGTGCGCCGACTGTTGACGAAAGTCTTCATTGGCTGGATTGATCTCAACCACTTCCACGCCCCGCTCTTTCGCTTCATCGACATAACCGCTGATGCGTTCAAAGTGTTTGGCATTAACCACCGACGTGTAGTCGGGATTGTCCAGCAGAGTCGGGAACATTTTCGCCACCGCCCGTTTGGTGGAATCGACAAATTCGCCCATGCGCTCCCGAGGCACAAACACATAGTCAGGAGCCAGACAAATTTGTCCGGCATTGAGCATCTTGCCTGCCATCAGCGCATCCGTCGTGGAATCCATTTCCGCCTTAGACGAAATAATCACCGGTGATTTGCCGCCCAGTTCCAAGGTCACCGGCACCAGATTTGCCGATGCCGCTCTCATCACATGTTTGGCCACAGAGGTTGCGCCCGTGAACAACAGATGATCAAAGGCCAAACCCGAGAAGTCGGAACCCGTTTGCGGCCCGCCGGTCACCACGGCAATTTCCTCTTCGTCAAAGGCTTCAGCAAAGGCGATGGCCATTGCGGCAGAGGTTGCGGGCGTATACTCGCTGGGTTTGATCATGCACCGATTGCCAGCAGATAAAATGCCCGCCAGAGGTGTAAAGGTCAGATTGACCGGGAAGTTCCACGGACTGATCACACCAACAACGCCCAACGGCTGGTATTCCACCCAAGACTTGGCTCCCAACAACGCCAAAATACCGGGTGTGACTTTACGCTTGTCTTTCTTCACCCAGTGTTTGAGGTGTTGCTGGGCATGTCGCAGTGGCCCAATAGAGGATGCGATGTCGGTAAACATCGATTGGTGTTCGCTGCGATGGCCAAAATCTTCGTTCATTGCCTCAACAAAGGTTTTTTGGTGTTTTTTTACTGCCTGTATCGCTCTCTCCAGGCGGTCAACACGCGTCGCGGCACTGACGACGCCCTCGGCAAGATAGGCCTTACGCTGGCGGTCTAAAACCCCCTGCATATCAGCTTGGGTGGTTTCTTCGTAGGTCTCGTTCATGTCTTGTTCCTCTGACGTTTTCCATGAATGGGTGTGCTGCGCAGCCTCGCTTGCGACCTGAATACGGTGCTAGCTAATCGCCGGTGCATTTTCATCAACATACTGCTCACGCAGGGTTCGCTTTAGTACCTTGCCCGTGGCATTGCGTGGCAGAGCATCACTAAATTCAACGCTTGCTGGCACCTTGAACTTGGCCAAATTAGTCAAGCAATGCGCAATAACGGCGTCTGCATCCAACGCCTGTCCGGGCTTCAGCACAAGAACCGCCTTACCCGCCTCACCCCAACGATCGTCGGGAACGCCAATAATGGCGGCTTCCGCCACTTGCTCCAGTTGGTACAGAACGTTTTCGACCTCGGCCGGATAGACGTTCTCACCGCCAGAGATATACATATCTTTCCAACGATCAACAATATAAATAAAACCTTCGTCGTCGAAACGTGCGGCGTCTCCGGTTTTCAGCCAGCCATCGGCAAATGAATCCGTCGTCGCTTCGGGTTTGTTCCAGTAACCGGGCGTGATGTTGGGGCCCCGAATCAGTAGCTCGCCAACTTCACCCCAAGGCAGAGTTGCACCGTCGTCACCAATGATTTTAACCTCAGTATGCAAGAGCGGTTTGCCCGCCGAACCAATTTTACGCATCACGTCAGCGGCGTCCAAAAGCGTACCTCCGGGACTGGTTTCTGTCATGCCCCACCCTTGTATCAGGGGCACACCGCGGTCAATCCAACCCAGCAGTATGGCCTCTGCGCAGGGCGCCCCGCCCACGCCGGCGGTAACAATTCGACTAAGGTCTGTCGTGGGGAAATCAGCATGCTGCATCATGAACTGATACGGCGCGGGCACGCCGAAGAAATGCGTCACACCCAAGGCGGGATCGCCCAGCACCCCAAGTGCTCTGCCCGGATCAAAATCACGCATCAGTAAAATGCGCCCCCCGGCATGCAGTATGGGATTGGCATAGCAATTCATGCCGCCGGTATGGAACAGTGGCAGCACCACCAACTGAACGGTGTCGGCGTTGATGTTCGACGGAATGCCGAGGTTCACGGCGTTATAAAAATTCATGCCAAAGGTAATCATGGCCCCCTTTGGATTACCTGTCGTACCCGACGTGTACATGATCATCGCGACATCATCATGGGTACACGCTATCGGCTGATAGTTTCCTGTCACCGACTGGAGCGCCTGACGATAGCTAGAACCCGCGTTTTCGGCATCTACCTCCAGGTGATTGGGTACCTGGCAAAGGTCGATAAGCTGTTTTGCCGCCTCCGCGAACGAGGCATCGTAAATCAGCAGGCTGGGTGTCGAGTCGCCCAGTATGTACTGCAGCTCAGGCACGGTGAGACGCCAGTTCAAGGGAATACAAATGGCGCCGACTTTTGCACAGGCAAATTCCACCTCGAAAACCTCAGGACAATTGGGGGTCAGCACAGCCACCCGGTCGCCCTTAACCAACCCGCTGGATTGCATCCATTCGCCCAATCGATTCGCTCGGTCATCTAACGTGCCATAGGTCACCTCTTCTTGAGTATCCAAATCAACAATGGCGACTTTGTTTCCACGCACGCCCGCGTGATACGCGGTCCAGTCGTAATGCTTAACGCTCATCCGATCCTCTCCGATTATTCCTTTTTCCCTCGGCCAAGGACTATACCCCAACCTCAAGAACCCAAGTCAATTCACCGAGCGCGCAAAACGGTCGTTTGACCGTTAACCGACACCCCATTAATGTCGATAAACACGTCGCCCCTTGAGACAACAGATGCAAGCACACCGTACCTTCGACCCAGTTCCCTTGCAGCACGACCCATCCCGCTCACCACGTTGGCAGATGGCCGGACTGTTGCTTTGGGTGCTGGTCAGCGGGGGTATCTTCAGCTGCAGCAGCGATGCTCCGCCAACGCAGCTCTTGATCGAGAATGTCAATGTCGTCGATCCGGTCAATGGCTTGCTAGAAAAGCGTCAGGTATTGATCGAAGACGGTGTGATCACGGTCGTCGCGGACGAGTCACAGACGGTGGCATTGAGCTCAGATGCAGAGCGATTTGATGGGCAGGAACGCTTCCTGATTCCCGGGCTTTGGGACATGCACGTGCACTTTGTTTACGACGCCAATCTGACAGACCAGATGGCGGACCTGTTTTTGGACTACGGTGTTACCAGCGTGCGGGATACTGGCGGCGACATTGAGCAACTGGCCGAACTGCGGCGCACCTTACCACTGCCCAAACCCAACATTTACATTTCAGGCCCGCTACTGGACGGTAAATTCGTCGTCTACGACGGCACAGATCCATCGCGACCGGCACTGGGCACCGGCGTACCCGAGCCCGGCGACGCCAACGCCACTGTTGGCGCGCTGCAGGATGCAGGCGCAGATTTCATCAAAATTTACGAACTCATTCAGCCTGAGACCTATGCCGCCTTGGCCGATGCGGCGGTAGAGCGGGATATGCCCATCGCCTCTCATGTGCCACTAATGATGACCGCGGATACTGCGGGCCCCAAGGCTGGATCTATGGAACATTTGCGCAACATCGAGCTGGCATGCGCCTCCAACTGGCAAGAACTACTCGATGAAAGACAGCAGCGCATCGATGGTTTCACCGAGGGCCTAGGGCACACTCTGCGCGCCGGTTTGCACAGCGACCAACGATTACCCGCCATCGCCGCCTACGACGAAAAACGCTGCAATCAGGTACTCGATACGCTGATCGACACGATTCAAGTGCCGACCCTGCGGCTGAACACAGTGACGCATTTAAAACCCTTTGAGCGCGACGACTGGCCAGCTGCTGTCTCTGCACTACCTCAAGTCACCCAAGATGCTTGGCGAGCAAGGATTGCGGGATTAACCCAGATCCAGCCGGTGGACCCCACCTTTGCTCGCTGGAGCTTGTTTTTGATCGAACGACTACAGGCCCGGGGAGTGCCCATCGGTGCGGGAACCGACACCCCCATTGGTCTTGGCATACCGGGCTACAGTCTGCATACGGAACTGGAGCTGCTGGTCAAAGGCGGCATGACCGCCCAACAAGCGCTTTTCGCTGCAACCGTAACACCAGCCACTTTTTTTCGTATCGAGAACGAAATCGGACAAATCAGCCCGGGCATGCGCGCTGATCTGGTGCTGCTACACAACAATCCGCTCGCAGATATTCGGCACACCCGAGGCATTGAAGCGGTCATGGTGAACGGCGAATGGGTTCGTTAGTTTTAACGCCAACGCGAATTTGCGAGATATCGCACATAATTGTGAGCGTTAAGACGGTAGCATCACCATCGTCACTTATTGAGAATCGTTCGCCCGTCACGACTGGCAGAGGTCGCTATGGCATTACCCGACACAACCGAAAGCCAACTCCTTGAGCGAATCGTCAGAATTGAAGAGAGCCTTGCCCACCAAATTGAACTAACAAGGCAAGGTTTCTTGGAAATGAACAGGCGCTTTGAGCTGTTGTTGGATCAAACCAATAGACGCTTTGAGCAGGTCGAAAAACGCTTCGAGCAAATCGACAAGCGATTTGAGGCGATGCAGGTTCAGATCGACAGACGATTTGAACAGGTCGATAGGCGATTTGAACAAATCGATAAACGCTTTGATCAAGTCGACCGGCGTTTTGACGCCCTGACCCGCCGCATGGACCGTTTTATGGTGTGGTCTTTCAGCACCACCCTTGCTGTGGGCGGCATCGTGATCGGCGTGCTAAAAGTCTGGCTCTAGACTATTCGCCAACGTTTCGGATCGCGCCGCTTTTCAGTGTCGCGAAGCCACTCGGCTGATACGTGATAATCATCGCCCGCCGCGGTAAGCCGCTCGCATTGACACCCGACCCATGCACAATATGCGGGTCAAAGAACACCACCGAACCCGCGGGACATTCGATCAGCACTTGAGCGTCCTCGTCAAACGCATCCGGATGGGTGTAGAAACCTGCTAACTGGCGACCGTCATCACAACCCGGCAGACAGCCAGCCTTATGGCTGCCATCAATCACCCGAAAGCACCCATTGCTGCAGGTCGCATCATCAAACATCACCATGACATTCGGCAGCTTGTCCACATGCGCACTGTCGTGAATCCAATACGGCGCGTCTTGATGCCAGCCGAACCCAGAGCCCACCCGCGAATGCTTGAAATTCAGCTTGGCTGTCCACAGCCCAAGCCGATCACTGGGCACCAATTGTTTCATTGGCTCGCACAGGCGGGCGTCATCAATTAATTGATCGAACACCGGCTCCACATCGTTGACCGGTTCGACCACTCGCAACTGCCGGGCATTGTCACCATGCTCAAACTGCACGGTGACATGCTGGACATCAACAAAACGGTTTCCATCAAGGCAATAGTCTGGATATCGACTGCTGAGTCCCGTGCCGTCAGTGTCCGAGAGCAGTTTAAGCTCCACTCGCTGAGCAGCAGAGCGGAAAACGTCGCACTCGTGACCGTCAAACACATTTTGGCGAACCACGAACCCGTGTTCTGTATATGACCGCAGCTCGGCCGCGGTAAGCCCGTACAAAATTGAACTACCTTTCACAAGCCAACTCCCAAAAGCGTCTGAGCAAACGCTGACTACCGTATCATCGCCCGATCCGCAGCCGTCTCGTCCGCGCCACGGCCTCCCCGCACTACCACTAAACGCTACCGCTCATCCTCTACACGCTACGCCTTATCGTTTCGAAACTGAAATCTGGCGGACAATGCTCATGCTCTGCGCGACAGACACGTTTGGAATTCACGTCGACCCGTGCGCTAGGTGATCCATTGTGTCCTTGTACGTTCAAAGTACGTTCAAACGCAGGAGAGATCATGAAACCAGCTATCTTTTTCAAAATAGGCCTCATCGTTGGCCTTAGCGGCTCCAGTGCATTGGCTGTTAGCACTGCCGCTGCGGCGGAGAATCAGCGCCAAGAGATCGAAGAAGTAATTGTAACAGCGACTAAGCGAAAGGCGTCGGTTCAAGACGTGCCGCTCGCAGTAACAGCGATTTCCGCAGAGAAAATAGAACGGGCTGGCGTAAAGGACCTTCGTGACCTGTCGACCGTGGCAACCAGCTTCAACATGAATTCAACTCAAACGGAATCTCAGGGCACCACGTTGCGGGTTCGCGGTGTGGGCACTACAGGCAACAACATTGGTCTCGAAAGCGCCGTAGGCGTCTTTCTCGATGGCGTGTATCTGAGCCGACCCGGTGTTGCCTTAGGAGATTTACTGGATCTCGAATCCATCGAAATCCTCCGCGGCCCACAAGGTACATTATTCGGACGTAATACCAGCGCCGGGGCGCTGAACATTCGATCAGAGGGTCCGAACTTCGAGGAATCAGAATATTTCGCCAATCTGACCGCTGGCAACCACGGCTTGACCAATCTACAAGCTGGTGCGAGCGGCCCAATCAGCGAAGGCATCGCCTATCGATTTTCGGCAGCAGTACGAGAACAGGATGGTTTCCTAGACAGTAATACTGGCGCCGAAAGTTTGAATCGAGATCGTTACTTGTTGCGCGGCCAACTTGCTTTTGAGCCCTCGGATGATCTGACAATTCGAATTATTGGCGATTATTCCGATGCGGACGAAAACTGTTGTGACGCGGTGGTCATCAGTCAAGGTCTCGGCGTGAGCATCGGTGCCTACGAGGCCTATGGATTACCAGCCAACGGCGGAGTAGCGGACTTCGGCCCTTCCGCATTTGATAACCTGCGTACGAACGCGGAGCAGTTTGAGAACCCAAATGAGCAGTGGGGGCTGTCCGCAGAATTGAACTGGGCACTTTCCGACACAACAGAGCTGACCTACATCAGTGCGTACCGAGAGTTCAGAGCTGAGGCTGTGCAGCATTCGGACTTCGTTTCGTTAGATGTTTTCTTGGTTCAGCCTTCGGTCGCCGGTGGCTTGGAATCTTTTGACGATATAGAAACACTGACTCAAGAGATTCGACTCGCGGGCGAAACCGAAATGCTCAGTTGGATGGTTGGCGCTTATTATTCGGATGAAACCATCGTAGAACACCAAGGCTTGGGACTTGGACGCGACTTCGCAGCTAACCTCAACGCCAATCTGGCATATTTGGCACCGCAATTGCCGGCTCTTCGCGCGATCCCATTAGCAACAGGAGGCACCTTTGGCGATGTCATTGATGCCGCCTCCCCAGCCATCGCGTTTGCTGGCGGAGAAGACCCCGCAGGGTCTTACGCGCAAAATATCTTTCGCCAAGAGGGCCAGTCATGGTCCGTGTTCACACACAACACATTTCATGTATCTGAAGATTTGGATCTGGTGTTAGGCCTGCGCTGGACCGACGAAGATAAAGACGGTTCGTTCTCACAACCGTTTGCGACGAACGATGCCTGCCTAAACGCCATCAGCAACCAGCAAGCACTAACCCAAGGCGCGATTGCTAGAGGGCTTGATGTGATGACAGCAGGCACGTTTGGGGCAATTCACCGAGGGTATACCTGTTTTCCTTTTGCGGCTCCGGCAGATACGGGACTCGCAGGAACCCCCAACACTTTTGACGACAGTTTCAGCGATGACGAGCTCGTGTATACAGGAAAAGCGGTTTACCAGTTTACTGACACCGTCACGGGATACATCAGTTTGACCCATGGCTTTAAAGCCGGCGGCTTTAACCTAGACGCGACAGCGGCTGCCGATGGAGGCGACCCGCGTTTCGACTCGGAAACCATCGACAGTTGGGAACTGGGGCTGAAATCGGAGTTATTCGATCGCCGCGTGCGCCTAAACATCGCAGTTTTTGACTACGACATTGAAGATTTCCAGGTGCTGGAATTCACGGGCGTGCGCTTCGTAACATTCAATGTACCCAAGGCTCAGAGCAGAGGGTTTGAACTTGAAGCGTTAGCGCTACCACCCATTAATGGACTGCAAGTTGCATTCAACTACACCTACGCCGATAGCGAATATCCAAGTGACTGCGACGAAAACGACCCTAATGCGGCCGCGGCCGTCAGCAGTTTGTGCGGCGCCCAGTTCACCAATTCACCCAAAAACGTCGTGACCGGTGGCGTTGATTATGACTCTTACTTTGGCGACGGAATGAGATGGTTCGTTAGCACAAACGGCCGATGGGAAGACGATCGTCGAACCAGCACTCAGCCCGAACTGGATTTCGACATCCAAAAGAGCAATTTTAAGTTGAACGCTCGGGTGGGCTTTGGCCGCGATGACAACAGGTGGACTGTCGAATTATGGGGCAACAACGTGACAGATAAGCAGACGAAAAACGTGACGTTTAACGTGCCATTGCGCGTAGGCAGTCGCGCGTCATTCTTAGAAGCACCAAGGACTGTCGGCATTACGCTGAGAACCCAACACTAAATGGATTGATTCCCGGCAACCCAAGGCCACCTCCGGGTGGCCTTTTTTGTGTCCGCTCCAGTCGACGCTCTCGAAACCGTCGACCACTCGGCAACGGCGATTGTGTGACAAAACATTTCAATCCCCACACACATTACTACCGTTCATCCTCTGCGGACTACGGCTCATCAATCCAATTCCGTTTTTTGTAACACAGCCTGCAAAGTGCACGAGGACTCCTGTGGAGGCAGGAGCCAACGTCCATATGACCCGTCGCGAGGAGCGACTTCACATAAGAGAGGGGAGACTATGAGTATGGGACTCTTATCCAAAACTGGTACTGTTACTGGCCTAACTATCTTAGCGGCCTTGGCCGCTTCAGGTGTCCAGGCAGAGGAAAACACGAGAAGGCAAATTGAGGAGGTTATTGTCACCGCCGAGCGACAAGAAGCCTCGATTCAAGACACCTCCATTTCCATCACGGCGTTTACCGGCGACTTTCTCGATGACTTCGGCATCCGTAATCAGGAAGATCTGCAGAACTTTGTTCCAGCCACAACGATTCAACCTTACGACGCCACGGTTCGAGGCGTAGGACGAAACTTCCGCGCTCTGGGTGGCGATCCCGGTGTGGCGACCTACATGAACGGTGTGTACTCCGAAGACCTGCTCACCGCGACCGCCGCGACCTTCTGGGACGTAGAGCGTATCGAGGTGTTACGCGGACCTCAGGGCACGCTTTACGGCCGAAACGCCGTAGGCGGAGCCATCAACATTCTCTACAAACAGCCCACCGATGTGTTTGAAGCAGCCTTTAAAACCATTCAAGGCGACATCGGTACCCAAGACTACTACGGTGCTGTCTCGGGCCCATTAGTCGACAACACACTGTATGGCCGCATGAACTTCAGCTGGCGCGAGCGCGACGGCTTCATTCGCGATATCGGCGGGGGCGAGGACCTCGACGGGATCGGAACTGAAAACATTGCTCTTCAGCTTAAGTGGCAGCCCACCGACGACATTACCGTCGACGTGCGTCAAAACTGGATGGAAATTGACCGATCCTTCGGCGGCGCCAACGGCGGCGGGCTGGTGGTCTTAAACGAGGCGGGCCGTGGCATTCGAGATACGAATCTGATCCCCGGCTACCGGTTTATCGATAGAGACCAAACAAATCCTTTGGCAAACGATTTTTATAACCCAAATGCCGAGGTTCGCGCATTTACAGTACCCGGAACAGATGAAATTGTGGAAGCGCAGCCAAATCGCGCGGGCCTTGACTTCGCGAACTTCAATGGTTTCCAAAATCCAATCGCCTCTCTCGACGGGTTCAACAGCACGTCAGAAGAAAGCCTCGCAGCTTACAACGAGTGCGTATTCCCCGACGACATCAGCGGCAGTGATGTCTGCGCTGCGACCAATGGTCTTAACATTGAAATCTTTGATCAACAGGGCACCCAACTCAGCGCGGCGTGGGATGCATCCGAATCCCTGACGCTGAAATACATCTATGGTTTCAATCAGCTTTCCTACCAACGGATCACCGATGACGACAACACGGCGAGCCAATATTACGACCGCCAGTTTTATGTGAACCACGAGGCCGACTACACTTCGCATGAAATGCAGGCGTTTTGGGACATCAACGACCAATTCACACTCACCTCAGGCATCTTCTTTTATGACGCGACCATCGATCAGCGAGGCGACTTTTATTCATCGGTTACGCAAAACCAACGCCGCATGGTGGATGCCCGATCCTACGACCCCTCCATTGCGGTGGGGCCAGCGGGTTCTGCCACGCTAGCGGACCTTGGCCTAACAATTCCCGTAGGCACCCCTGTCAGCGCTTTGTTGGGCGCACAGCCGGGAGGCGTGACGCTGTTTAGCGCCAAAGAGGGCTGCCAGACGGCAAATGCAGGGCCCACCTGTTCACGCAACTTCTCAGCGGAAAACAGTTTGGAAGCACTGAAGCTTGAAAACGCGGGTCGCAACGACAATCTGCTTATCGGCCTCTGGCAAGGAGACGACGGCACAAACAGTGCACTCAACGTGATCAATGGACCAAACACCATCGGAACCGACTTGCTCTACGCAACTCAAACAGAACGAGAAGCCTTTGCGGCCTATTCACAGGGCGTTTGGACACTGTCCGAGAGTTTTGCGCTGACTGTGGGTATCCGCTTTGCCCGTGACGAGGTAACGGCGGAAGAGAATGTTTGGCGCTACGTAGAGGACTTCGATACTGGGCAGTTTTTGGCAAGAATCATTACCGACGATTTTATTCAACCAATAAAAACAGTCACGACCAACGCTTTGTATCAATACAACGCTGCAAACGGTGGCTTCCAAATGGACGAGAACGACAACATCGTCTTAGATGCACACGGCCAACCCATCCCTACCGATCTGGTCGTTAACGGCGGCATACCTTTCGCGGTCAGCGCTTATCGTCCATTTGAACGAACGGATGAAAAAGTGACCGGACGGATCAACCTAGACTGGGATATTAATGACGACGTCTTACTGTATTTCTCCGTCACATCTGGATTTCGATCCGGCGGCTATAACCTAGCATTCTTCAGCAATACGGCAGATTACGACCCAGAAGAGCTGGTTGCGTATGAAATTGGCTACAAAACCCGGTTTATGAACGAAACATTGCAGATTAATGGCTCATTTTACCTGTATGACTACGACAACATTCATACCGTTGCATCTGAGGTTACTCAATTAGGCGACGTCTCGACCTCCGTATTGGAGGCGGCTGGCGCAGAAATCTACGGTATTGAAACCGAGGCGCTCTGGCTCGCAACCGACCACTGGACCCTTGGCGGCAACATCAGTTTCACTCCGAGCGAATACACGGCGGACTTGTTGGTGTTGGATCCCGCGCGTTCTGACACGCCCCGATCTCTGTTTCCCAGTCAAAACGACAACCGATACAACATTGATGGAAACCAACTGCTTCAGGTGCCCGAGCTGAAGTTCACCACGTACAGTACGTATTCCTTTCCTCTGGAAGGCGGCGCAGCCTTGGACCTCTCTGGCGTCTACTCATGGACCGATGAGGTCTATTTTTCACCCTTTGAAAACGACCGAGAGAAAGCGGAAGCCTACGGCCGCCTAGATCTGCGCGCTACATGGACCAACCCAGCGCGGAACGTTATCGTCACTGGGTTCGTCAATAACGTGCTCGACGACATTGCGGTGCTTCAAGTTTTACGACATGGCGAAGGCGAGCACTTCCGACAGACCGCCGGGGTCACTTCGCCACGGCTGTGGGGCATGGAATTAACCTATTTGATGGGGGCGTACTAAGCGCCTCGTTTCAAATAGCTCAAGGCCACCTGAGGGTGGCCTTTTTTTGCTCGAATCAAGGCAGCACTGCAGTCTCCCAACCCATCAACATACCGCACCGAACACCAGGGTGAAGGCATCTTGGACTGGACTCTGCCACCACAGTCGGTATACGTTCTGATCTCGGAAACGCGCGGCCTCTCGGCCCCATTGTTGTTTCCATCCTGCATGTCATCTGGGGAGATCATCATGAGTGAAGCCATTGTGCAAAATATGGACATCCGTTCCGCTGTGTCGGCTGAGGAGTGGGCAATTCGTCAAGATTTAGCCGCCGCCTACCGCTTGGTTGCGCATTACGGATGGGACGATATGGTCTTCACTCATCTCTCTGCTCGTGTGCCGGGACCCGACGATCACTTTTTACTGAACCCTTACGGCTTCCAGTTCAGTGAGGTCACCGCCTCGAATCTGGTAAAAGTCGATCTCGACGGCAACGTTGTGTTGAGCAATGGTTACGAAGTCAATGCCGCCGGGTTTACTATTCACAGCGCCGTTCATATGGCCCGCCACGATGCAGCCGCCGTGATGCACTTGCACACCGACAGTGGAGTGGCCGTATCCGCCATGCAAGAAGGCCTGCTGCCCATTACTCAACACGCCCTCTTCGTCTACCACGACACGGCCTATCACGACTGGGAAGGCGTTGCCTTGGATCTAGACGAGCGCGAGCGTGTCGTCGCTGATCTGGGCAGCAAACATCTTATGATGCTGCGCAATCACGGCACCTTGGCCCTTGGCGGCAGTGTGAGTTCGTGTTTTATGCGCCTTTACTACATCGAACGAGCCTGCAAGATTCAGGTGGGCGCAATGAACGGCACGCTCAATATGCCCAATCAGGGCGCAATCGACATGATGGAAACAACCTTCAACAATCCCGCATCATGGGAAGGGCTGAGCACAACCGCATGGCCGTCCATGCGCCGTTTGGCCGACCGGCTGGACCCAAGCTATCAGGACTAGATCGTCAGACGTCGCCACTGGAGACGTCGATGGGGTCTCACTCTCACTGTGACAGCAAAAGGATTTTTAGCGTGCTAGGCAAGTCAGACGAACATGTGTTTTTAAGTGCCCTGATTCTTCTGGGCCTGATTTTTTTCGGCTTCTTTGTTTTAGCCAATACCGGCTTACTGCAGCTTGCGCTGACCTCCGACCGCAGCATGATCAGTTGGGTCATTCTGACCCTGTACACGTTAGCTACCCTGCACTGGCTGGTTCGAGCCAGAGCCTTAGATCGAGAGAACGCGCTGTGCCGATCCGTCGAAGACTCACCACCTGCTTCATCGAATCTGGATGGCAGTTATGTGGGATTAGCACTCACCACACCGACCGATTCCGTCGCCGACCGTCAGCATTTGCTCGACACCATTGGTGATGAACTCACCAATACGCACGCCGCCGGCCATTTTGTCGCCGATCTGTTACTGAAGCTCGGGCTCACCGGCACGGTCATTGGCTTTATTTTGATGTTGCTGCCAATCGGCGAGATCGATCAATTTGACCCCTCACTGATGCAACAGCTGTTGGCCGCGATGAGCGGTGGTATGGCGGTAGCCCTTTACACCACGCTGGCGGGATTGGTGACCAGTACCCTACTGAAACTACAGTATTACCTGCTCGATTCCGCCCTGGCCAATCTGGTAAACCGAATGTCGCTGTTGGGCACTACCCAACCGATCGACGGGTAAACCGACTGTGAAACATCGGTTTTTCCAGCAAAATAGCGAGCAAGACGTCTTCACCGACCTGCTGTTCAATACCCTGTTGGGCTTCGCCTTTATGTTCGCCATTGCGTTCATGCTGATCAGCACGCCAGAAAAAACCGGTGACATTGAGAGTAAGGCCGAGGTGTTGATCACCATACGCTGGGCAGATGAACACCCGGACGATGTGGATGCCTTGGTGGAAGATCCACGAGGCGGACTGGTTTGGTACCACAACCGCGACAGCGGCCTGATGCATCTTGATCGCGACGACCGAGGCGTGTTTGCCGATCAGATCAACGTCAATGGTGTCAAGGTAAACAACCCGATCAATCAAGAAACGGTCACCGTGCGTGCCACTCAGTCGGGCGAATACGTGGTAAATCTACTGCACTATAAATCCAACTATTCAGCGCCGCTCCCCGTTACCGTTAAGGTAGAAAAACTCAATCCTAGCGTCAGCTTGGTCTACTACGACACCGTCGAACTGACCGGCAGCGGCGACGAGAAGACCGCGGTGCGGTTTACCTTGGATGAGAACGGCGCGGTCACAAATACCAACCAACGTCCGAAACAACTGCTGACCCTGGCAGCAAGCAAATCATGATGCCCTCACTGCTGGCTCTTGGCCTGGCCTACGCGTTAGTTGCCGCCTTACTGCTGGCCCTGTGCATCAGTCTTGACGGAAAGCGGCCGCTAAAAATCGGTCTCATCGCTTTGGTTACCGTCTTTTACTCGGTCACATGGCTTGGTCATCAGAGCATGTTGGGCTGGGCGACATCAGAGGATATGCCAGAAGCTTTCCGGGTACTGTGGATTACCATTGATGAGCCGGATAAGGCGACTAAGGAAGCCGGCGGCATCTTTTTTTGGGTACGCGAACTGGACGAAGCCGGGATACCCCAGGGCGCACCGCGTGCTTACCACGTGCCCTTTACCGAGCAGGCTGCAGAAGAAGCTCAAGCGGCGCTGGGTAAAATGGAAGAAGGTGATGTCATGAACGGCACGCTCTCAAACAACGCAGTGCGCGAGCAAGACACGCAAGCACAGCGTGAAAGCGACTACGAAGGAACCGATCGTATCGGTGGGGACGATGGCTTTCGCCCGATGTTTGAGCTACGAGAAGTTGCGCCGCCTACCCTGCCGCCAAAGACTTAACTCCAGCGCCATCCAAGGCGATGGTTAATCCAAACGAGAGGGAACACCGGATTGCCCGGTGTTCCATCTGCCACGAACGTTACTGCCAGGTCAGCTGGCCGCCACCCTCGCCCGCTGCCGCCAGCCGATCTTGCTCGGCTCTGGCGCGCACATAGTGGTGGATCATCGTGGTGTCTTCGTCTGATACAACGTCGTTAAAAGCCGCCATACCATTCGCCGCCAGCAAGCCATCCTGCACGATTTGATTGAACACCGTATGGGTGCCTTCACTCATGCGTCGCAGATCGGGAATGGACCCACCGGAACGCACAGCCAAGCCGTGACATACCGCGCAGTAGTTATTGTAGTGGCGCTCGCCTGCGGCGATCTGGTCATTGGATGCCGTCAGATTAGTCTGTACCGGAATCGTGCGATCACGAACCGTTGGTACGGGCAATTCCTCAGTGCCACCCACTTTGAAGACCAACAAACGGCCGTAGTTGTTGTAGGTTAGAGAGGCATGCTCTGACACTGGAGGCAAGGGTTCACCACCAAACAGGTCACCGCCACCGGTACCCGTAAGAATCGACACGTATTGAGTCCCATCAATTTCATAGGTAATTGGCGGAGCCAACATCGATGTATAGGTATTGAACTGCCAAAGTGCTTCGCCATTGTCCTTGTCGTAAGCCGTCAACATGCCCAACGCGTCCCCTTGGAATACCAGGCCACCCGCAGAAGACAACACACCACCGTTCCAGTAGTGAGGAATTTCAACAACCCACTTGTCTTTGCCGGTCAGAGGATCGAAGGCTTTCAGATAACCCTTGGGCGTTGGCTGGTCAGCAATGTTGTCGACAACTAATTGAGTAATTCGTCCAAACTCGAGACCCGTGTTCCAGCCGCCGGGATTGCGCTTGTATATGCCTGACTGTTTCCAATCTTCGCTGAGACCATAAATCAGTGGATTGTCCTGAGCCGGTATGTAAACCACACCCGCTTCTTCGTCCACCGACATCGCCTGCCAATTGTGAGCGCCCAACGGTCCGGGCAGAACCCATTGTTCCTGTTGTTCGTAATCGAGTTCTGGGTTCTCTACCGGACGGCCGGTCTCCATGTCCACATGGCTGGCCCAGGTCACCGTTGCATAAGGATTAGCGCGCAGCAGCTTGCCGTCGGCTCTATCCAGCACGTAGAAAAATCCGTTCTTTGGAGCTTGCAACAAGACCTTGCGCATCTCGCCGTCGACTTCCATATCCGCTAGCGCGATATCCTGTACCGCCGTGTAGTCCCAGTTGTCGCCGGGCGTGGTCTGGTAATACCACTTCATCGATCCGGTATCCGCATCCAGCGCGACGATTGAGGACAGGAATAGGTTATCACCGCCACCGGGAGAGCGAATCACACGTGTCCAAGGCGAGCCGTTACCGACGCCAAGGTACACCGTGTTGAAATCGGGGTCGTAGACAATGGAATTCCACACGGTGCCGCCACCGCCAAATTCCCACCAGCTGCCGCCCTTCCATGTTTCTGCCGCAAGCTCCATTTCTGGATGCTCAAATGGCAGTGAAGGATCGCCGGGCACCGTGAAGAAGCGCCAGACTTCTTCGCCGGACTCCGCATCGTATGCGGTCACATAGCCCCTTACGCCGAATTCAGCGCCGCCATTACCGATGAACACTTTACCGTTAGCCACACGAGGCGCACCGGTGATCGTATAAAAACGTGTGCGGTCAATCAGCGTATCGACTTCCCACACGACAGAGCCCGTCGCAGCATCCAGCGCGACCAGCCGGCCGTCCAAGGTACCGACATAGACCCGGCCCTTGTAGACCGCAACGCCGCGATTCACCACGTCACAGCAGGCTTTGCGCGCCCACTCACCCGGCACCTCGGGGTCATATGACCACTTGGTTTCGCCGGTGATGGCATCTACCGCGAAGACTTTGCTCCAGGTGCTGGAAAAAAACATGGTGTCGTCCACGACAATGGGCGTCGCTTCCTGAGCGCGGTTGGTGTTCATGTCCTTGTACCAGGCAAGACCCAACTGACCCACCGTTTCCTTATTAATTTGCGTGAGCGGCGAGTGCCGTTGCTCTTCGTATGTGCGACCGAAGGACAGCCAATTGCCGGGTTCCGATGCCGCGTTCTTAATACGCTCATCATCAATGAAACCCATGGTCGGCTCGACGGCAGATCCCACGGTGGCCACATCAGCGGCGGTCCCTTCTTCGTTAGCGGACTGCGGACTCAACGCGGTGTAGGCAATCACTGCCAAAACAAGCGCGCCAAGAAGTGCGAGAACTTTATTCATAATCCCAATCTCCCTTTCTATCAGTCGCTGAAGTTAACCTATTCGCGGGTGTGAATACACCGCCACTGAATGCGTCAACGTTATGTTCATTAAAACAGCACAGAGCCATCAAAACCGGGCCTGATGTCTAACAAGGAGCGCGGTCGCGCCTAGGCTGATGCCCGATCCAAATCCTGCAGTAGATCTGCCACCCGAACCTGCCAAGCCGAGGCGATTTGCCGGGTCCACGCGTCTCCCAAGGCAGGGGCAAGTGCCTCGCCCATCGCCTGAAAGTACGGGCCGTACATGTCCGGCGACACGCTGTAGGCGGACACGTGATTGGTTACCTCCCAGCGAAAATAGCTTTCAGGCCCAAGCAACTCTGGATCCATCAGCAACTCGAATGTTTGATCCAACATGCGTCCACGCATGTTGGCATCCGCCTGCTGCATCAGCCCTTCCGCGTCGGGACGCAGCTGAAAGAAGCGCTCGTAGATTTGTGGTGAAAGATCAATGTCTCGCTCCGCCAGAATCTCAAATGCCTGCGTCAGTTCTGCGGTGCCTCGCGCTGCTTCCGTCATCTTCGCTTCCCCTATTCGTCACCGTTAATTGGGCCGATACTCTGGCACCTCTTCCCCCTGAACAAAGGCCTTAATCATAGCGTTTACTGCTTCAGGCTGCTCTTGCTGCACCCAATGGGAAACACCCGGCAGGTAGCGAATCGTGAAATCGTTCACATAATCACCCGTGGTCAAGGTGGTGGACTTATCCAACGCCACATCGTCCTCGCCCCAGACCATCAAGGTAGGTACGCCAATCGGTGTGCGGGGATCGATTCGAGGTCTGCTGCGGTCGCCGCGCAGCAGGGCGCGATAATAATTTACCATGGCAGTCAGCGCACCGGGCTGAGCCGCGTTACGGCGATAGACCTCGCGTACGTCGGTAGGGAATTGGGCAGCGTTGGCAGAGGTCTTACGGAACATCTCTGCGATGGGTTCGGCGCGGTCTTTGCCCAACAAATACTCAGGCAGCCACGGCAACTGGAAGAACAGAACGTACCAACTCTTTTTCAACTGCGTCCAGCCAAAAGCGTCCTGCATCGCCTGAGGGTGCGGCACATTGCAAATAATCAAATGCTGCAGGGGCAAACGCTGGCGTAGCGCAAACTGCCACGCGATCACGGCCCCCCAATCGTGGGCAATAAGCGTCACCTCAGACTTGCCACTGGCTTCAATCAACCGAGCCACATCCTCCACCAGTTCGTCTACCCGATAGGCCTGCACTCCGTCGGGGCGTGAGCTGTTCCCATATCCGCGCAGATTGGGTGCCCAAGCGGTAAAGCCTAAATCGGCCAACATCGGCAGTTGATAGCGCCAGGAAAAACTGTGCTCAGGAAATCCGTGCAGGCACAGGGCTAAGGCATCTCCTTCTCCACAGACGTCGACCTCAAACGTCAGGTGATCGGCTACACTGATCATCGTAGTCTGAATGCTAGGGTCTTTTAGCAATGCGGGAACGATTTCCATAGGAAGACTCCATAATTCATTTCAATTTCAGTCCTAAGGCGAACCATCAAACAGTTTCAGAAGCTGACTTGCTCGCCGTCAAAATCCACAGGGGATCCGCGCCCGGTGGCGACTGATCGTGAAACTCGATGTCGGTAAAGCCACTTTGCTGCAGGCAATAGCCCACCAGCTTCATTTTGTCATCACGCTGCATGCCCTGAAAGGCAGCAATGGCCTTGGTCGGAAAAAGCCTGTGTGACATTGCGATGGCGATGGCGCCGCCGGGCTTCAGCACACGAAACACCGACTGCAGCACATGCACGGGCTGGGTCAGGTACTGAATAGACACCACGATCATTGCGCGGTCAAAGCAGCCGTCGGCATAGGGCAGTACTGGATTCTGATTCAAATTTTGCACACACCACTCAGTGAGTTGGGTATTCGCAGCCAACTCCTGCGCGTTCATCCCCAATCCGGCCACACGGGACAGGACCAACTCTTTCGGCAGATGCGAAATCCACGAGGACATAAGATCTAAGACGTCGGCACCGGCGGGAACAAAATCCCGATAAAAACCGGTGAGTGCAGACAGGGTCGCCTCGTCAACATGAGCGACCATACGAGGCTGCTCGTAGAACACATCATCGCTTTCATCATCCGACCGAACGAACCACGCGGTGGGGAGACCGAAATAACTTTCCTGGGACGCTTCTTCTAACACCGTACGCTCATGCAACTTAGTAAGCCGCCATAGTAGCGCGAGATCGCCCCCTGAGAAATGCTCGCAAGGCTAAGAGCCAGCGCCGCACATTGATGCGGCATGCGCCCGTCGCTAAATCAGCTCAACCGTCAATTCGGGAAGTAAATGTACTCGTCACCCTCGGCATAGGCCCGAGTCGCGTCTTTATCGATCAACTGCGGTGAATCCATAACGCTGGGCCAAATGGGTTCGGCTTGCTCCGCGTTATGCGCGGCCAAAAGAGCCTGCAGTTCGGTGACCATGTCCGGTCGCGCGTCCACTAGGTTGCTTTGCTCCAACGGATCCGCCGCGAGATCGAACAACCAAACGACTTCTTCTCGTCCGCCGTCCTTGGTGAGATTCTCTGCCCGAATCAGCTTCCAGTCATTGTGCCGAACGGATTGATGGTGTCCTTGCCGCCAAAACAAGGTCTCGTGGGGCACACCCTGCGCATCGCCGGTCACAAAGGGCATCAGGTCGACGCCATCCATCACACGATCCGTCGGAACCGGCGCCTGTGCCGCCGCGGCGATGGTGTGAAACAGATCCACGTGATGCACCGGCGCGCCCAGCTCACTTCCCGCTGGAATTTTCGCCGGCCACTTCGCCATAAACGGCACATGGGTTCCGCCCTCAAAGTGATTGAGCTTCCAGCCCCGAAACGGCTTGTTCACATCCGGCAAACCGATGTACTGAGCACCGCCATTATCACTGGTAAACAAGATCAGCGTATTGTCGGCTAAATCATTGTCTTCCAATGCCTGAGTTACCATCCCGATCGAGCGATCTACTGCGCGAATCATGGCCGCATACACCCGCAGATGGTGGTCTTTGATATGCGCTAACGCGTCATAATCTTCGCGGGTAGCCTGCAGCGGGTTATGAATCCCCCAGTGCGAAAGGAACATAAAGAATGGTCGGTTTTTATTGTTCTCAATAACTTTTACCGCCGCACGACTGTAGTAGTCGGTCAAATAACCGTCGGGCTCGAATGCTTCACCACCATTAAACTGGGCTTTGTATTGAGCGGACGCCCAGACCATTTTTTCAATGTTTTGATCGAGCCTTTTGGCATTCACCACATTGGGGTGATCTTCAGGCAAATACAGCAGACCCGCCATATACAGAGATTCATCAAATCCCTGATGCTCGGGCCGCATATCGCCGGTTGAGCCCAAATGCCATTTGCCGATGTGGACGTTGTGATAGCCACGCTCTTTCAAAACTTCCGCAATGGTGATTTGCTCAGATGGCATGCCCAAGTCCTCCATTTCGGGAAGCTGATCAGCGCCTTCTACATCAATCATCACCGGCAAACCTTCGCCATCGCTGTCCTGCCGCATCCAATCAAAAATGACCGGGCCTATTTTGAACACTGGCGTGAACTCGAAACCAAAGCGGGTGGAATATCGCCCCGTCAGCATCGAAGCCCGCGACGGGGCACAAACAGCGTTTGCTGCATAGCCGTTTGTAAAGCTAACGCCCTGATGCGCCAGCGCGTCAATGTTAGGCGTCATCAACGTGCCATCAGCGGCGCCCCCGTTGTACAGCGAGATGTCGTTAAAACCCATATCGTCTGTCATCACCAAAATGATGTTTGGTGGCCTCTGGTTGACGGGCACCTGAGCCTCCGCAGGGCCCCTCTGCCACTCAATCGGGCGATTCGACGCTGTTGGTTGCAGCAAGCCCTGCACCGTGGGAAGCGCCCAAACCAACACATCGACTTTGTTTTGCCAAACAACGGCGGCGGCGAGCACCAGCGCACATACGCCCGCGAATAACTTTTTCATCACACCCCCTTGCCTCACAATCGGTCCCATACTATGTTAAAAACTAATGTTAGTCATTACTTAACATTCATCACGAATTCAAACGACTGAGCCGCGCAGGAGTAACAACATGACCTCATCGGAACCATTGATTTTCAAAGGTGTACCTGGATCACCGTACACACGAAAGATGCTGGCCTACTTGCGATTCCGCCACATTGGCTATCAGTTGCTCATTGGCGATCAAGCCTCGCACATGAACTTACCCGAAGCCAAAGTACAGTTACTGCCGACTTTTTATCTGCCAAACGAACAAGACGAAATAGAGGCAGTTGTCGACTCAACCCCGCTCATTCGCCGTTTCGAACAAGATTTCATAGGCCGGGCGGCCATACCCCGGAACCCTGTCTTGGCTTTCATCAACGACTTGTTGGAAGACTATGGCGACGAATGGCTGACCAAGGCCATGTTCCACTACCGTTGGTACTATCAAGACGACATCACTACTGCGGGAAAAATCTTGCCGCGCTGGTCCAATAACGGCGCCTCCGAAGACGAGCTAAGCCAGTACGGCAGCTACATTTCAGACCGGCAGATTTCGCGGCTTTATGTGGTGGGTTCCAACGACACCACCGCACCGGTAATCGAGGCCAGTTACCTGCGCTTTTTGAAGATCTTCGACCAGTTGCTACAGCGGCATCGTTTTGTCTTAGGCGACCGCCCAAGCAGTGCGGACTTCGCAATCTATGCACAGCTCACTCAGCTGGCAAAATTTGATCCTACTCCAATGAAATTGTGCTTGGACCTGGCGCCTCGGGTGCATGCGTGGACGGACATCGTCGACGACTTGAGCGGTCAGCCCGCTGCGGATGACGGCTGGATCGAGCCAGATGGTATTCGAGAGCATCTGGGCGAGCTGCTGAGCGAGGTGGGCCGGGTATACATACCCGCCCTGCTCGCCAATAACGCGGCCATCGATGCAGGACGCGACCAAATGGACACCACCATCGACGGCCAACCCTGGACACAGCCAACATTCCCCTACCAAGCCAAATGCCTGCAAACGCTCAGGCATCGGTACTTCAGCCTTGATCGGGTGGAGCGCGATGGGGTCGATACCGTGCTTGCGGGTACAGGCTGCGAAGCCTTTTTGAGTAGCTGAGACTGGGGGTCTAAGGCCCTGGACCTTGAACCGGCTGGGCCCTCAAGCCATGCTTAAACCGTCTCGAAAATCGAACCGTCTCAAGCACACCTGCACCGGATCGGGACAACAAATACCTCACGAGGAGTGATCACTATGAGTCGTATCTTCAAAATCTCAGGCGTAATACTTGTTGGACTAACGCTTCTCGGCGGTCTGCTGTACCGGTCTGCTTCAGTCCAAGACATGATGATGCAGACAGGCGTTGCTGTAATGTTGAACAGTGGACCAGAGGCCTTCGATGGTCTTCAGGTCGTGGTTTGCGGCAGCGCATCGCCATTGGGCAATAATCCCGATCGCGCCCAAGCATGCTTGGCGGTGGTAACACCAGAGCATTTTTTCTTAGTCGATGTTGGCGCTCGATCACCCATGCGAATCGCCCAAGCTCAGCTGCCCATGAATCGTTTGACCGGCGTCATGCTGACGCATTTTCACTCAGATCACATTGCCGGACTGGCCGATGTTAACTTGGCGTCTTGGGTCGCCGGACGACGAGCCAGCATGCGGGTCTATGGCCCGAGCGGCGTTGAGACCGTTGTTGCCGGCTTCAATCAGGCATACCGCCTCGACCGCGGCTATCGCACTGCCCACCACGGCGAGGCGTTACTGCCACCGTCTGCCGGCCCCATGGTAGCCAAGACGTTTCAACCCGGGCTTGTCTGGCAAGACGATACGATGACGGTCACCAGCTTCCTAGTTGACCATCACCCCATCGATCCTGCGGTCGGTTACCGATTTGATTATCGGGGGCGCTCAGTGGTAATCAGCGGTGACACCAATACGTCAGACAATCTGTTCGCGGCGGCGGCGGGTGCTGACATCGTCTTTCACGACGCCTTGGCTCGAGACTCGCTGGACATAATGCAAAACGCCATGCTCGAGTCCGGGCGTACCAATTTTGCCCAGATTATCGCAGACGTGACCGACTATCACGCCGACACACGCACCCTCGAAGAGGCCGCCACAGCGGCAGGAATCGAGCAACTGGTGCTCTATCATCTGGTACCCACGCCAATGAACTCACTCACTGAAACCATGTTTCTACGGGGCTTGAGTGACAAAACCCTGTTAGCCCATGACCTTCAAGTCTTTGAACTGCCGCCTGAATCTGACGAAGTCATCATTCGCTGAAACACGGGCGGCGTTCGCTACTGAGCGAATGCGCGTTTGCTGCTAGTCTTGATCCTGCTCGAGGGAAAACAGGAGTACGCAGTGAGCTCACTTACACATTACGCCAATCTGGCGCACGTCTCGATTAGTCAACGGTTAGCGGGGCAACACGGACTGAGTTTTCGGTCATTTCTCGTCATTCTCGCGATGTTCGCTGGGGTGACAATGAATGCTTGGTCGGCTAAGCCAGATCAAAAAGCGCACAACAAACACCTGTCCATGGCGCATCCTGATGCTTCCATTCAGTTACTTCCTGCGGCCCTCGGCAGTTATCGGTGGCCTATTTCAACGGACAACCCCCAAGCCCAAGCGTTTTTTGATCAGGGAATGCAGCTGCGTTGGGCATACAACATGACGGAGTCCATCGCGTCGATGGTAAAGGCTCGAGAGTTGGACCCAACCTGTGCCATGTGTTTTTGGGGCGAGGCGTTTTCCCGCGGCTCCTTTCTCAACGGCGGCATGAGTGCAGAGCAAGCCGCAGCCGCCCGGGTGGCGATTCGTCAGGCCAATGCACTCAAGGACAGCGCGTCAGCCATGGAGCGAGCACTGATCGAAGCAACCCTAGTTCGCTATCCAGCTGACTACGAAACGGCCAACCGACGACCTGTCGATCAGGCCTTTGCCGATGCCATGGCCAAGGTTTACGACACCTACCCAGACGATCACAACATCGCGTCGATTTACGCGGTTGCCCTATTTTTGCTGGAAGATCGGCGCGGCTACCGGGATCTGGCGGATCCCGACCTACAACGCCTGCATGGCGTCTTGACCCGAGTGCTTGCACAAGACATCAAACACCCTGGCGCCTGTCATCTGTACATTCACGCCACCGAATCCAGCCAGCAACCCGAACTGGCCCTCGTCTGTGCCGACCACTTGGCGTCTACTGTGCCACTCGCCAGCCACATTCAACACATGCCATCGCACACCTGGAATGAGGTGGGACTATGGGGTCGTTCCGTACGCGCCAATACCGCGGCAAAAAATGCGGACTTACTCGCAGCCCAAGGCAAGGGCTTTTCTTATGGACCCACGCATAACCTCCATATGCTGCTCTTTGCCGCCTCATACGACGGCCAAGGAGCGGTTGCCACTCAAGCTGGCAAGGACTACCGGAAATACGCTGGAGACGCCCAGTTCGAGGCCACTACCCTGATTCGCTTCGGTCGCTTCGATGAGGTACTGGCATTGGATCACCGACCGGACAATCGAGCCTCTGCCGCCATCTACGATTTTGCCAAAGGCTACGCGATGCTTAAAAGCGGCGATTTGGCAGGCGCTGAAACCGTGTTGAAGATATTGCAGGACTACATTGCCAAGACTGACGATAAAATCCGTTTCCATCCTGCGAAGAACGTAGTCGGCGTACTGACTTATCTCTTAGCCGGCGAAATCTCGGTCACTCAGGGCGATACCGAAGCCGCGCTGGAAGCCTTTAGCCAAGCTGTGACTTTGGAGGATGCACTCGACTACGACGAGCCTGAACCCCTGCCCTTTGCTGCCCGACATTGGCTTGGCCAGACACTGCTCGATGCCGGGCAACCCTCCAAAGCAGAAGCGGTTTTTCGTGATGAGCTGAAAGATCATCCGCACAACGGTTGGTCCCTCCACGGCTTGCAGCAATCCCTGGCCGCTCGCGGCATGGATGACCCTGCAGTCAACGACGATCTGCAAAAGAGTTGGGCCCGGGCTGACATCTGGCTAAGCGGCGCAAAGTTTTAATTTCAACGCAGAACCAAAAGCAAACTCTATGAAAATCACTGCTCTGGAAACCTTCATCGTCGCGCCGCGATGGTGTTTTTTAAAGATATCCACCGACGAGGGGCTAGTCGGCTGGGGGGAACCCGTTCTGGAAGGTCGTGCCCATACCGTCGCCGCCGCTGTAGCGGAACTTGCCGACTATTTGATCGGCGAGGATCCGCTGCAAATAGAACGGCATTGGCAAACCCTCTACCGTGGCGGGTTTTACCGCGGCGGCGGCATCCACATGAGTGCCATTGCGGGCATCGATCAAGCCCTGTGGGATATCAAGGGTAAGTTTCATGACGCGCCGGTGCATCAGCTGCTCGGCGGCCAAGTGCGTGACCGCATTCGTGTCTACGCCTGGGTCGGCGGTGATCGGCCAGCCGACATCGTGAACAGCGCCCAACGCGCCATCAGCGACGGGTTCAAAGCCACTAAGATGAATCTCACCGAGGAGATGCAAATTGTCGACAGCCACAGCAAGATTGATGACGCGGTCGAGCGTATCGCGCACCTGCGGGAAGCGGTGGGTAGCGCCTTGGATATCGCCGTGGACTTTCACGGCCGTGTGCATGTCCCTATGGCCAAGGCCCTGATCCACGCAATCGAGCCCTTCTCACCGCTCTTTATCGAGGAGCCGGTGCTCAGCGAACACTTGGACGCAATGGCTGAACTACGCAGGCAAACACATGTACCCATCGCGACCGGTGAACGACTGTTCTCTCGATACGACTTCAAAACCTTGTTTACCCTGGGAGCCGCGGACATTATCCAACCGGATCTTTCTCACGCCGGCGGCATTACCGAATGCAAAAAAATCGCTGACATGGCAGAAACCTGGGATATCGCTCTTGCCCCGCATTGCCCGTTAGGGCCCATCGCCTTGGCCGCTTGCCTGCAGGTCGACGCAGTCTGTCAAAATGCTTTTATTCAGGAGCAGAGTCAGGGCATTCACTACAATCAAGCAAACGACTTAACTGGCTATCTGGACAATCCAGATGTCTTCGCCTTTCAGGACGGCTTCGTTGACATCCCTCAAGGCCCGGGGCTGGGCATTCGGATCAACGAAGAAGTGGTCAGAGCCAAAGCCGCGGAAGGCCATCGATGGCGTAACCCCGTTTGGCGTCACCCGGATGGCAGTATCGCTGAATGGTAGGCGCCACAAACCCAGCGAACAACGAATACACATAACGAAAAGGGAACACGATGAGTAATATCGCTTTCATTGGATTGGGTAACATGGGCAGCGGCATGTGTGCCAACCTGGCCAAGGCGGGTCATCAGGTACGCGCCTTTGATTTGAATCCCCAGAGTGTTGAGAACGCCGTAGAGGCCGGCGCCCTCGCCGCAACCAGCATCGCACAATGCGTCAGCGATGCCGAATACGTGATTACCATGCTACCCGCGGGTAAACACGTGCACGCAGTGTACTTTGACGACGACGGCGTATTGGCCCACACGAATAACGGCGCCCTGCTTATTGACTGCTCAACCATCGCCGTAGACGAGGCCCGAAGCGCCGGCACACAAGCCCTGCAAAAACAGTTCAGATCACTGGACGCTCCCGTATCTGGCGGTGTGGCCGCAGCCAATGCCGGCACACTCACCTTTATGGTCGGTGGCGAATCTGCCGACTTCCAAAGGGCGACACCGATTTTAGAAGCCATGGGCAAAAATGTGTTCCACGCCGGGCCTTCGGGAAATGGACAGGCAGCTAAAACCGCCAACAACATGCTGCTGGGCATCTCGATGATCGCAACTTCAGAGGCATTCAATCTAGCGGAGAAACTGGGTCTAGATGCGGAGACCTTTTTTAATATTTCGTCCAAGGCATCCGGGCAGTGCTGGTCGATGACCTCGTATTGTCCGGCTCCCGGCCCAGTACCCACTTCGCCAGCGAACAACGACTACGAGCCCGGGTTTGCCGTCGCCATGATGCTTAAGGATCTCCGTCTGGCACAGGACGCCGCAACCGGCGCCAAGGCGGCCATTCCCTTTGGGGAGCAGGCCGAACGCCTCTACGCCCAACTGGACGAGCAGGGTCTGGCGCACAAAGATTTTTCAGTCGTTATGCGCCACCTTCAAGAAAGCTGATCTGCCTAGCGCGCGGCGTTACCCGCGTTGCGCAGCACGGTAACGTACTCCTGCCATGACAAACTGCCGTCGTTGTTGAGATCGACGGCCAAAAATGCCGGTCGATAGGCGCGCATGCGTTTGACCTGACTTGCTCTGGCGAAGTTAATTTCCGCGTTGGCGTCTATGAAAACGCGAAACTGCCGCATCGTCAGGTTGCCGTCACCATCCTCATCGGCTGACTGATAGTTTGCATGCACCTGGCGCAAGGTCTTAATCAACGCCTCGCGCTCATCACTTTCTTCCGCGGACGCACCAAAAGACAAGACGGCCAGTATCGATACCGCCAGCATTTGGCCCACGCGCTTTTGTATGACCGCACTCACCTGTTGCGGCACAACACTTCGTTCTGATTTATTCATCGCTCTTCCTCTCCAGGTTACTCTGAGCATAACAGCCGTTATTCGCCGCTACGCCCCTCAAAAATCGCCACTTCACGAGACAATTTCAAGGTCTCCTCCGATTCCTTGGCTGACAAAAGTCCAACCAAGGCATCCATCAAATAACTGAAAAACAGGTCGCTGGCCTTGCCACGAAACGCGTTCGTCGTATGGGAGTGAGCATGCATCGATACGCTGATGAAGCGAATGGCCGCGTCCAAACGTCGTTCAAAACCCTCTGGATCAAGCTGGGGTAGCGCCTGCCGCAGAAGCGCAGCGATCCGGTCATCGGATTCGCCAGAACCCCGCCTGACGGACACCAGGGCAGAGACATTCCCTGCCGCCAGCATCAAACTGAAAGCGCGAATGTATCGACGAAACTCCGAGCGTTCACGAGCCAGCATGAATGTGGGCCTCACCATGACCTGCACAACATCTCTCAGCGACGGGTCGGAAGTTTTCATTTCCAGCCGTTCCAGAGACGCCATCCGAGCGTCCACAATTTGTTGATCTCTGAATCGATGAGTGGCGAGTATTAGCCCCTCCATATTCTTGAAGTGGTACTGCAATGCGGATTCATTTTTTTGACCGGCCTTCTCGACGATCTCTCGAATGGTCACATTGGAGAGACCCTTTTCAGCAAACAGCCGCTCGGCTGCCTTCATCAAGGCCTGTCGAGTCGCATCGCCCCGAGGCACCCTTTGTTCCACCAACTTCACTGCCATAAGTCGCATTCTTCCTTTGTCATCTCAGTGTTGCGCTGCCCCAAACATTATAACCGGCCACCCGTGGTGTTTGGGGCAGATACATACCCTGCCACTCACCCACGGCCAAGGCACTGCTATCCAACAGTCCCCTGATATCCCGATTAATATGACAGCCACCGGCGATTTTGCCCCAGAGCCCATCCAGGCGATGCTGCCATTTCCTTACCGAGGCATCCGGTGCCAGCGCGTGCTCCGCCACCAACACCAAGCCGCCGGGGCGCAGCACTCTGGCCACTTCGGATAACGCTTGCTCGGGATTCGAAATGGTACACAGGGTATAGGTAATGACCGCCGTGTCGATGGAATCGGAATCTAACGGAATGTCTTCGGCACTTGCCTCACAATACTCAATAGGCACCTTGGCATCACTCACTTTCGGCTGGGCAAGCACCCAACTTTCCCTGCTGGGATCAACCCCAATCACATGAGTCACCGCCCCTGCATTGTAGTGCTTGGCGTTCAAACCGGTACCGATGCCCAATTCCAGCACCCGGCCAACGGCTTGAGGCACGACTTTTTCTCGTTGGCGCTCAACTGCCGGTGCTCCGCAGGCACAGTTAATGACGTGGGGCAAAATACGTTTTTCGTAAAAGGACATGTCTCTTCTCCCGTTGCTGCCGCTGCAGAGCACTCAATCGAATGCCAACAGTTGATCCATCAAAATAGTGAGGGAGATGGACCATAAAATCACGCCAAAAAACACCTCAACGGGACCGGCATAGCGCTCCAAGAGTTCACCAAACCGTCCCCAGCTTACCGACACCGCCACAAGGGCATACCACAGACCGTCAATCACACCCGCCAACGTCGCCGCGGTCAATTGGGTTAAGAGCGGTTGTTCCGGAGTCAAAAACTGGCTAAACACCGCCACAAAGAAAATCATGATCTTGGGATTCAAAAAGACGATCAGGAAGCCATCTTTGGCATACCGCCACATGGGCAGGGTCACGCTCTGGGCCTCTGATGGATGCTCGTCACCGGCGCTACCCGCCAGACCGCTGCGAATCATCAGGGTACCGAGATAACACAAGAACAATGCGCCCAGGACCTGTACCGTCAGCATCACCCAGCCGGTGTGAATCAAAACAGTCGCCACGCCGAAAACCACGGCCATGGCGTAGAGCCAAACACCGAAGCCGTGAGCGACAGCAGTCATCAAACCGGCAGTCTGCCCGCCCAACAGCGAGCCACGCAGCACCAGTGCCAGACTCGGCCCGGGCGAAGCTGCTCCGGCCAACAGAGTAGCAGCCAACAGAACCCATGTGATGTCAGTCATTGGTGGCTGCGTCCAGACCAACGATTAACGGATCGTATCGGTACAAACGATCCATGGAGTGCTTACCAGCACGAGCCGCTGCTCGGTCCCGCACCCACGCTTTCAGACCAGACAAATGAAATACCTTGGCGTTGCGACGCGACCCGCGCTGAACGCTGGCGGTTCGACCCTTACGCAGATCTTCATAGTGTTGCAGCGCTGCAACGACGTCCGCACCACTGCTCAAACAATTGCTGAGCACTATCGCATCTTCAATTGCCATGGCAGCACCTTGAGCCATAAAAGGCAGCGTCGGGTGGCAGGCATCACCCAGCAGGCTCACTCGATCAATACCCCAAGAGCGCATGGGGGCTCGGTCAAACAACCCCCACTTGAATAAGGATTCAGCGTCAGCCTGAGCAAGCAGCTCTTGAATCGAGCGATGCCAGCCGGCAAAGTCAGCCCGCAGCTCCGGCATAGAACCCGCTTCCACCCAGGATTCTGGCTGCCATCCCGCCTTTTCCACCACGCAGACGCAGTTGACGTAATCGCCACCGTTAACCAGATAATGCACAAAGTGCTTGCCCGGCCCCCACCACACCGTGGCATTGGGTGCGATCAGCCCGTCAGGCAAGCGATTCACGGGAACCAGCATGCGCCAGGCCACATTGCCGGTGAAGTCCGCCTGCTGGTCACCCCACAAACACGCCCGCACAAAGGAGTGAATGCCGTCGGCACCGATAAGCAAATCGACCTGACGTTCGTGTTCGCCTGCAACCAACCGCACACCGCTGGCGTCTTGCTCAAAACCGGTGACACCACTGGACAATCGAAGCGCGATGTTCGGCTCAGCCGTCGCGGCAGACACCAACATTTTAATTAAGTCTCCACGATGAATGTGATAGTAGGGTGCGCCATAACGTTCTACCGCCGCGTCGCCCAAGGCTGTTTCGGAAATGACTCGTCCGCTACGCCAGCTGCGCATTTGTGTGGCCTTAGGTAAGAATCCACTCGTCATCAGGGCACCCTGCAAGCCCAGTTGGTGGAGCACCCGGGAAGCATTGGGCGAGATTTGTATGCCTGCACCCGTCGCAACGCACGCTTCTGTCTGCTCGAAAATCTCCACGTGGTGGCCCGCTCGCGCAAGGCAGAGCGCGGCGGTTAAGCCGCCGATGCCCCCACCGACCACACCGATGTTCAGCGGGTTCTGGGTTGTTGCCAACACCGGCTGTATCAACTGCCAGAGACCCGTCTATCCACACCGGCCCAGAACGGCTCACGTAAATCCTTGCGTTTGATTTTGCCCACTGGGCTTTTGGGCAGAGCCTCGGTCGTAATCGTGATACCACTAGGCTTTTTATAAGAACCCAGATCCGCGCTCACCATGTCGATCAATTCCTGCTCCGTAACCGACGAGCCCTCCACCACCACACACAGGGCATGGGGTGTTTCGCCCCAACGTTGATGAGGAATGCCAAAGGCGGCCACTTCCACCACGTCAGGATGGCCGGCCAAGACGTTTTCAATCTCTGCGGGCCAAATATTAAAGCCGCCTGAGATAATCATGTCATCAGCACGATCCACGACATACAAATACCCATTGGCATCCAGCTTGCCCAAGTCACCGGTTTTGATCCAACCATTAACAATGCGTTCGGCACTGGCTTCGGGGTTATTCCAAAACTCGCTCATCATGCCATCCGAGCGCGCAACGATTTCGCCAACCTCGTTGGTAGCCACCGGATTATTGTCTTCATCCCAGATTTCCACTTCGGAAAAGGGCAGAGCCAGGCCACAGGCGCGCAGCGGGTTCGAACCCTCCACTTCGGCAAACCATTGGGCCGAATTCATCATGGAGACCGGTAGTACTTCGGTTTGCCCATACCCCTGATACAGAACATCGCCGAACACCTCACGTGCTGCCAACGCCGTAGCATCCTGAATCGGGGCGGCGGCCACCAACAAACACTTCAGGGATGAAAAATCTCGGCCTCGTGCGCCATTATCGTGGACAACGGCGTTCACCATGGTGGGCACCATGAATAGAAAATTGATCCCCTCGTGTTCGATGACATCCAAGGTGTGCTGGGTATCAAAGTGATCGAGCATGATGTTACAGCCGCCGGACAGCCACATGGGTAAGTACTGATAGCCAGAGCCGTGAGAGATAGGGCCCAGATGTAAGCACTTGTCACCGGGTTCTACTGGCGGAAAGGTATAAAACCAATCTCGTCCCGCCGCCAGCCATGCCTTGTGGGTATAGGCCACGCCCTTGGACAAGCCCGTCGTGCCACCCGTGTGACGAATAATAAAGTAATCGTCTGGGGACACCGCCACATCCGGGTCTTTCGGCGACTGACTGGCCAGCCACGCTTCATAGCCGGCGTCTCTGACAAAAATCTGCTCCAGATCCGGCAGCTCTTGCTGTAAGCCTTCCACTTCATGGGCGTGATGCTCACTCACCAACAGTGCACGGCAATTGGTATGGCCGAGCATATGGGTATGCGCGGGGCGACCGTTGCGCGGGTAGAGGGGCACTCGAACCAAGTTGGCGATGGCCGCCGCCTGAAAGAGATCCGAGGCTTCAACAGAGTTATCCTCCAACACACCCACTCGATCACCGGGCTTTAAGCCCATACTGAGCAGGCCGTTAGCAAGCCGTACGCCACGCTCCCAAGCTTGCGCAAAGGTCAGACGGGTCTCGTTGTGAACAATGGCTTCTCGACTGCTGTAATGCTGCGCTGCTCGGCGCATTAGGGTTCGCACGTCCATAATGATTCCTCTCTCTTCTTGCAAAGAATGCTACCTGTGAGGTGGTTGCTTTTGTACCGCTATGTCGCAGCGTCCCAACGTTGCCCAGTGCACCGGTTGCTGCCACTATCTCTAGACGTATTGCATGGATTGGAGGGAAAAGCGTGCAGCATCTCAATTTATGGATCGTGGCGGTGGCCTGCTGTCTGGCCTCACCCCTGTCCTTGGCCAACAACGCGCTGACGAATATTTACAACTACTACCCAATGCCGGATGGCCTGGGTTCGTCAGGACAACCCTCGCCCACCCAGTTTGCCGACATCCGCGCCGCTGGCTTTGACGTGGTGCTGAACTTAGCCATGCCCACATCCGAAAATGCCTTGGCGGAAGAAGGCCGTCTGGTCAGCGAGACCGGCATGACCTACGTGCACATCCCCGTGCCTTGGGAGTCTCCCAACCCGGCGCATCTCAGGCAATTCTTTGCCGTGGTCGACGCCATGCGCGCTCAGGATCAAGAGGTCTGGGTACACTGTGCCGCGAATTATCGCGCTTCCGCCTTCGTTTATAAGTACCTGACCCTGAAAAAGGGAATGAGTCCAGAACAGGCCAGCACCCCTCTCCTAACCCAGTGGCTTCCAGAAATGGATGAGAACTGGCAAAACATCTACGACCTGAGCGCAAGGGAACTTGAACAGCCATGAGCGCTGCTGAAGCGATCGCGTCTTCGGTTCTAAAAGCCGCTGAAGGTTTATGCCCCGAACTGAGCGACAGACGCCGTGAAATTGACGACCTGAGACAGCTCCCACAAGATTTGGCCAATCGGCTCGCCGCGCTGGGCTTTTATCGTCTGGTCGTGCCGGAATCCTTAGGCGGACTGGGCATCTCACCGACAACCTTTTGTCAGCTGTGCGAAACCCTCGCCAAGGCCAATGGCTCCACAGCTTGGTGTATCTTCATTGGCGCAACCTCACAATACTTGTTTGGTGCCCTGCCCCAGACACAGCTACAGCGCATGCTTGAAAACCCCAATGTCATTACCAGTGGTGTCTTTGCGGACAGCGGCACCGCCCTATATGAAGAGCGTGACGGTCAGGCTGGCTATCTGATTAATGGCCATTGGCGCTGGGGATCTGGCTGCCGAAACGCTGAGTGGATATCCGGCGGCATTCACGAAGTGGATGCTCAAGGCGAGGCTATCGTCGGCGCACCGCTGCTGACTCGGGTTTTTTTTCGCCCCGAAGAAATTGAGATTGCCGATAACTGGCATGTGTCCGGTATGCGCGGCTCGGGCTCCAGTGACTATGTGGCGAAAAACGTTTGGGTGCCCAGCGAACGGATGGCTGGCAACGTAGAAGACGGCGATCACGCCAGCCAACCCATTTACCAATTTCCCAAATTCGCATTGTTGGGCATTCCCATCGGTGCCATCTGCCTCGGCATGGCAAGAGCGTGTATCGATGAAGTTATTGGCGCTGCTAAGGAAAAGACTCCCCAAGGCAGCCGAAGACCGCTCTCTTCCCGACCGTCTCTGCATATCGCTGTCGCCGAAGCTGACGCAGCTCTGAGCGCGGCTCGCGCCTATTTTTATCAGTCAATTGACGCGGGCTGGTCGGCGGCCCAAACCGGCCCGGGCAGCCTCGAGGATCGACGCAGCATGCGTACGGCGAATGTGCATGCGGTCAACAGCGCCATTGACGTCATTGATCAAATGTATCGACTGATGGGCGGCACATCTGTTTACGAGACATCTTGCCTACAACAGCATTTTCGCGATGTGCACGTGGCCGCAGCCCATATGATGGTCGGCGAGCCTGTGATGGAGCTGGCCGGCCGCGTGATGCTCGGTCTCGACGACCGGGCGCTTGGGCTATAGCCCGCACCACTACCGCAAGACACGAAGCGCACGACCAAGGAGCAAGCTTTGACTGACGCACTGAAATTTGGGTTAGCAACACCCAGTAATCTCTGGAAACTCGATTGGCAGGAGCGCCAACAAACCGTCTCACAAATCGCCGAATCCGGGTTCGACCACATTTTTATGGCCGATCACGTATCTTTTCGCAACGGCTCAGGCACCGATGGTTTTGTTGAGGTTGCGGCGCTGTCGCAGCTGCACCCGACCCTCGGCGTCATGACAGGCATCTATCTTTTACCCCTACGTCATCCGCTTCCGATCGCCAGACAGCTTGCCTCCATGGCGAATCTAGCCCCGGGACGCATGATCTTCGGGGTGGGTATTGGCGGCGAAGATCCCCACGAGATGGAAGTGTGCGGCGTAAATCCGAAACGCCGGGGCGTTCGCGCCAACGAATCCTTAGCGATTATCAGGGGACTGCTCGCCGGCGAGACCGTAACCTTCCAAGGAAAAGAGTTTGATGTGCAGGACGCCATCATACGCCCAACGCCAAGATCACCCATACCCGTTATCGTCGGCGGCAGGTCCGATGCCGCACTCACCCGAACCGCAACCTTCGGCGAAGGCTGGCTCGGCGTATGGTGCTCGGCCAATCGTTTTTCCCAGGCGATACAAAGCGTCACCGAACAGGCAGACGCTCTCGGTCGCCGCGACGTTGACTGGATGCATGGCTACCAGCCCTGGGTAGGCCTAGACAGTAAGGATAGCGGTGCGGCTCATACTGCGGTTAAAGACGGCATGGAGGCCTTCTATCGTATACCGTTCGAAAAATTTGAACGGTATACCCCCAGTGGCACCCCGGCAGAAGTCGCCGAGCAACTTGCGCCATACATCGAGGCGGGCAGTCGGTTGTTCAACATAAAGGTTTGTGCCACCCACGCGGAAGAGGAAGTGGCTCTGGGAGCCGAGCTTGTGGCAGAGCTACGGAGGCTAGGCGTCGCGCTGGCGAGCTAGGAATTCAGTTTGGCGGAAAGCTGGTAACAGCACTCTCAGCGTAGCCGTATCGAATGGCCTTGGCCTCAATCTGGCCGGGTGGGTTTTCCGGTGGCCAAGAAACAGGCTTGGTATAAACCTGCCACGAGCCAGACTCACTGAAAATGGCCGCAGGGCCCCGGCTTTTTGTCCGATAGGCGATGGATGCGCCCGGGGTTCGGGACCTTATCACCAGCTGCCGTTCCTCTAATGCAATCACGGGCGCTTCAGTCATTGGCTGCTCCCCACCGGGCCACATGGACTCAATCATGTCACCTTCGTCTACCGCGCTCTTATCGCCAACGCGAGCCAACCAGTCGTCCATGGCACCCCGCATTCGATCCAAAGTACGCACGTGACTGGGTTGTCCCGCCAAATTCATCAGCTCTTGTGGGTCTTGCTGGGTGTCATACAGTTCCTCCAGCGGACGAGGCGATACAAAATAAAACCGCTGTTGCGGATTCAAACTGCCCGCCTCGTTGCCCGCCCACAGCGCCTGCATCACCGGGAACATGTCGCGAAACGCCAGAGGCCGAAAATACGGCAGCTCAGAGCGGTAGTTGCGTATGTACTTATAGCGGTGGTCCCGCACTGCGCGCACGCGATCTGGCACTTGATCCATGCGGTCACGCCCTGCAAACACATAATCTCGAAACGATTCGTTGCCTAACATGCTCTGCCCCCGCACGAAGTCAGGTACCGGCACCCCGGCCAACTGCAGAATCGATGGTGCCAGATCAACAATGGAAATCAGTCGAGCATCGATACTGCCGGCCCGAGTGTCTGCTTGCGATCGGATAACCATCGGAATATGCAAACCGCTGTCGTAAACCGAACGTTTGGCACGGGGCAGGCCATCGCCATGGTCAGTAATCCAAATCACCACGGTAGTATCGAGCAGATCATCAGCCTGCAAGTTCGCCATGATCTCGCCCACCTGAGCGTCCATGAAGTGAATGTTGTCGTAGTGCTGGGCAATGGACTCACGCACGCTAGGGACATCCGGATAGTAGTCGGGTACGGATACGTCGGCAGGGTCTGTCACCTCGCTAACCAATGCTGCTCTGGCTAGGGCCAAGCCTGCAATCACTGGCCCAAACGCACCTTGGCCTTTCGTATCAAGGGTCGCCAATCGGCTCTCGTGGGTGGACATGAGATTGATCATGGCAAAAAAGGGTTTGTCCTGGGGCAGCTGTCGCCATAGGGCAAGGTCTGGCGGTAGCGCAAAATTACCGTGATTGATATCCCATACCGTAAACGGCTCGCCAAATTGGTAGTCCGTTTTGGCAGTATTCCCGGTAGCATATCCCGCCTGCCGCAGCAGTTCAGGGAACGCCTTGACGTTTGCTGGCGGCACCGCCTCGTAGTCGCGATTCACCGTGCGCATATGCTGGGTACCTAACGCCTGCGGATAGACTCCGGTGATCAGCGCGGAACGATTAGGAGCGCAGACACCTGAGGCAGAAAACACCTGGGTATAGCGAACGCCCTGTTCCGCCAAGGCATCAATATTGGGGGTTTGCGCAACGGCATCACCAAAAGCCCCCACCCGAGGGCTCATGTCCTCGGCCACGATCAACACGATGTTCGGCTGGGCAATTGCAGACGAGGCGATCGCAGACGAGGCGATCACCCACAGCAGTGCGACGAGCCAGTAACAAACGGTATATGTCTTGCCTGCAAGCCGCCTCACAGCAATGTCTACTGTAGGCTTACG